>OCON01000103.1_pt1 | contig 9266 bp, 8 predicted proteins | sample 1534741 | NCBI WGS metagenome assembly OCON01 (sample SAMEA3275601, study PRJEB22092) | marine metagenome | biome: marine biome; feature: surface water; material: seawater | collected 2014-06-21T10:30:00+00 | depth 2 m | reverse complement strand
GCCGAAACCAGATCATCTGAAGAAGTTGCCAAATCATCTGCCGATGGTAAGGGTGGGAAAATTTTTGGCACTGAACACAAACCTGTCAGACAAAAGCGCCGGGCCAACGATGCGACCCGCTGAAATATGACGGCGACGACCAGATGAACCGTCAGTATAGATATCCTCTGTGACCTGCTTTGCAGGTGGGCGCCGCAATAACCAGACCACGATCCAGCCAGAGGCAGCTCCCGAGAGAAAATTTATGGCCCCAGGGATTAAACAACCAAACGCGAAAGCCCAGTCGTCGCCTTATCTATAGTTAGGGTTTTGTCAGGCGGGATGCAAGTGCCGCGATACGCTCTGCCGCCATTTCGAGTGCCTCGGCTGCCGCGTCATGGTCGGCCGCGGACGCACGCGCAGCCCCACTCGTAGCCCCATCCGCCGCCCCATTCAACGGCGGCTCATCTGCATTTCCGGCGGCGCGATCGGCCAGAATAAGCGCAACCATCGCCAATAATCGAGCCTCGCCAATCTGCCCCACCGACGCAATCAACGACTGCATAATCGATTCAACTTCTTCGCCAAGTTTGCTGACATGCGCCTCTTCGCCCGCACCACAGCCAATTTGATATGGATTGCCATTTAACCGGATGGTGACGACAGATTGGCTCATGCGCCATCTCCTGTGGGATGTTGTGCTGTCAACTCGGCAAGCATCTGGATCGCTTTGTCCAGATCGGCCTCGATGGCTGTGACGTCTTGCGACAACTGCCCAAGATCCATGCTTGGCGTGGTGGCTAAACCATCATCGCCATCATTGTTACCAACCGGGCTGGTTGATAGCTGGGTTTGTGCAACCGCCGATTCCAACGCAGCGAGCGAATCGCCCAGTAATTTTTGCGCATTTTGCAATCGGTTCATGTCTTGGTTATTCCACTTTCAACAACAGTCTAAAACCGTTTTCCCACAGCGATTTCGCACCTGAATGCGGGGTCGTGCGACACGATTTTTTCTGTTGATCATAGAGCTTTACAAAGCGAAGCTTGCCTCAAATCAGAATCGAAATAAACCCCAAAAAAAAATCACCGCTCCGGCGGCGCTGGAAACCACATGCTGGCAACACCGCTATGGTGCATTGACGAAACAGTCGAACACGGGCAAATTGCGGCGCATCACACCACCGTTACATCATGTGACGCTTTTAATTGTGCCGCGGCCACCGGAGACACACATGCCAAACCCATCTGACAAACAACGCATGTCAAATGCCATTCGGGCGTTGACAATGGACGCGGTGCAAGCGGCAAATTCAGGGCATCCGGGCATGCCGATGGGCATGGCCGACGCCGCCACCGCATTATTTTGCGATCATTTGAAATTTTGCGCCGACACGCCAAACTGGCCTGACCGCGACCGATTTGTGCTGTCTGCCGGGCATGGGTCAATGCTGCTTTATGCGCTGTTGTATCTGACCGGCTATGCCGATATGACGCTGGATGAAATCCGCAATTTCAGACAGCTTGGCGCGCGCACCGCCGGGCATCCCGAATTTGGCCATGCCAGCGGCATTGAAACAACCACCGGCCCGCTTGGTCAGGGCATTGCCAATGCGGTTGGCATGGCCATGGCGGAACGGCATTTGGCGGCCAAATTTGGCGATGATCTGGTTGACCATCACACTTATGTGATTGCTGGTGACGGCTGTCTGATGGAAGGCATCAGCCACGAGGCCGCATCAATGGCCGGCCATATGCAGCTTGGCCGGTTGATTGTGCTGTTTGACGATAATGGCATCTCCATTGATGGCACCACCGATTTAACTGTTTCCGACGATATTTCTGCGCGGTTTGCTGCCTATAACTGGCAGGTGCTGGCATGCGAGGGGCATGATATGGATGCGGTGTCAGCGGCCATTACCGCGGCAAAGGCGGATGATCGCCCCAGCCTGATTCGCTGTAAAACAGTGATCGGCTTTGGCGCGCCAGCCAAGCAAGGCACCTCTGGTGTGCATGGCGCCCCACTTGGCGACAACGAAATTGCCGCTGCCCGTGCGGCGCTTGACTGGCCGTTTGATGCCTTTGACATTCCGGCTGATCTGTTGGACAGCTGGCGTGCTGTCGGCAACCAGGGCAACAGCGCACGCAGCAGCTGGCAAAAACGGCATGCTGCGCGGGCTGATGCAGACGCGTTTGATGCGGCGATGCGCGGCGATCTGCCATCTGCATTTGCACCAGCGGTTTTGGCGTGGAAAACAAAACTGGCGGCGGAACCGCAAAATCTGGCGACCCGCGTTGCCAGCCAGAAAACCCTTGAAGCCATCTTGCCAGCCTGCCCAACGCTGTTTGGCGGCTCGGCTGATTTAACCGGATCAAACAATACACGGGTCGGTGATCACAGTATTTTTGACCGGAATAATTATGCCGGCACCTATATCCATTATGGTGTGCGTGAGCATGGCATGGCGGCGGCGATGAATGGTATCGCATTGCATGGTGGTGCGATCCCTTATGGTGGCACCTTTATGGTATTTACCGATTATTGCCGACCATCAATCCGCTTATCCGCCTTGATGCAGCAGCGCGCCATTTATGTGATGACACATGACTCAATCGGCTTGGGTGAAGATGGCCCTACGCACCAACCGGTTGAACATCTGGCAGCTTTGCGGGTGATTCCGAATTTGCTGGTGTTTCGGCCGGGCGATGCGGTGGAAACCGCCGAAGCCTGGCAATGTGCGATTGAAGCCAAGACATCACCCTCGATTCTGGCGTTAAGCCGGCAAGGCATGGCACAGTTCCGGCATGGTGATATGGGCGAAAACAAAACCGCCAAAGGCGGCTATATCATCGCCGGGGACGAAGCGTCGCGGCAGGTGACGCTTGTTGCCACCGGATCAGAAGTTGGCATTGCGCTGGCCGCACGTGATACACTTGCGAAAGACGGTATTGCGGCAAGCGTTGTGTCGATGCCTTGTATGGAATTGTTCCGCGCCCAGGACCCGGCCTATCAACAGGCTGTTCTGGGCAGCACCCCGCGCGTTGTCATTGAGGCCGCGATGCAGCAATCATGGGACTGGATGCTTGCGCCAAGTGACAGCTTTATCGGCATGGACGGCTTTGGTGCATCGGCGCCGATCAAAGATTTATATGCGCATTTTGGCGTCACCGAAGATGCGGTCGTCGCAGCCGTGCGCCAACGTCTGGCCTGAACAGCACGCGCAATTTGCAAAACTGCAGACAAGCAAAAGGAGCAAATTAAATGACTTTGAGATTGGCAATTAGCGGATTTGGCCGGATCGGGCGCATGACCTTGCGGGCGCTTCAGGAAATGAATCGTGATGATATGGAAGTGGTGCTGATCAACAGCCCGGGGCCGGTTGAAACATCCGCCCATCTCTATGAATTCGATTCGGTTCATGGCCGTGCTGGCGGACAGATAAGTATCGGCGAAGACTGGATGGATATCGGCCGTGGCAAGATCAAGATGAGCCGTGAACGCGACCCGGCACAAATCCCGCATGCCGCGCATAAGATCGATATTGTGCTGGAATGTTCCGGCAAATTTAACAGCCGTGACCAATCTGCCGCGCATCTGACGGCGGGTGCAAAAAAAGTGCTGGTGTCAGCGCCCTGCAAAAATGCCGATATGACAGTTGTGTATGGGGTCAATCATGACCAGTTGAATGCTGGCGTCGATATTGTTTCCAACGCCTCTTGCACGACAAATTGTCTGGCACCTATTGCCAAAGTGCTGGCCGATACCGTTGGTATTGAAGCGGGATATATGACCACAATCCATGCCTATACCGGAGACCAGCCAACACTTGATTCCAGCCATAAGGATTTGCGCCGGGCACGCGCTGCGGCTATGTCAATGATCCCGACATCAACCGGCGCCACATCCGCGGTTGGCGAAGTTTTGCCGGCACTTATTGGCAAGATGAACGGTTCCGCGATACGTGTCCCGACGGCAAATGTGTCGGTGGTTGACCTTGTCGTGACGACAAGCCGAGACACCAGCCTTGACGAGATAAATCAGGCATTTCGTGACGCTGCAAACGGCCCGATGCGCGGCGTTTTGGGCATTAATGAACGCCCGCTGGTGTCGATCGATTTTAACCATGACCCGCATTCATCTGTTGCCGACCTGACGCAGACCAATGTCGCCAACAAGCGGTTTGTGCGGGTGCTGGCCTGGTATGATAACGAGTGGGGATTTTCCTGCCGCATGCTGGATACAGCCGCGGCCATGGCCAAATATTTATAGAAATGACGGGCCTGTTAGCGGCATCAACAGCCGCTACCGGTCAATGATAAACGAGGAGTTGTGCAATGAAACTCAATGGTAATGCTGTCAAACCCGGCAATGTGATTGAACATAATGGGCGGTTATGGACGGCGGTAAAAGTATCGCATGTCAAACCCGGCAAAGGCGGCGCTTTTGCGCAAATTGAACTGCGTGATATCCGTGATGGCACCAAGCTCAATGAACGCTTCCGCTCATCCGAAACTGTTGAACGCGTCATTCTGGATGAAAATGAATGCACATTTTTATATGAAGATGGTGACCAGCTGGTGTTCATGCATGCCGAAAGTTTTGAACAAATCACCATCAATGTGGATATGGTCGGCGATCGTGCGGCCTTTTTGCAAGATGGCATGATCATCACCCTGTCAAGCTATGAGGGTGATCCTATTTCGATTGCGCTTCCCGATACCGTGGTGATGGAAGTGGTCGAGGCTGATGCTGTGGTCAAAGGCCAGACAGCATCTTCATCATACAAGCCAGCGGTGCTGGAAAATGGCATCCGTGTTATGGTGCCGCCGCATATCGAAACCGGCACCCGTATCGTTGTACGGCCGGAAGATGCAAGCTATGTCGAGCGTGCAAAAAGTTAATTTTACCCCCGTTATTTAGGACTTCTCATGGCCAGCCGTTCCGCCCTTATAAATGTTATGCATAAAGCCGCCACCGCTGCCAGCCGTGGCATGCTGCGCGATTTTGGCGAAGTCGAAAATTTGCAGGTGAGCCGGAAAGGCCCGGCAGATTTTGTATCACGCGCCGACACCAATGCCGAACGTGTGATAAAGGCCGAATTGCAAAAGGCACGGCCCGACTGGGGCTTTGTTATGGAAGAAGGCGGCGTTATTGCCGGCGCCGATGCGGATGCGCCTGTATGGATTATTGACCCGCTTGATGGCACCTCAAATTTTTTGCATGGGATTCCGCATTTTGCCATATCGATTGCGGTCAAAGATAAAGGCAAAATCACCGCCGCTTTGGTATTTGACCCGCTGCGTCATGAATATTTCTTTGCCGAGGCTGGTCAGGGCGCCTTTATCAATGACCGCCGTCTGCGCGTTTCCGGACGCCGGCGCATGGCCGAATCATTATTCGCCACCGGCATTCCGTTTCTTGGTCGCGGCGACGCTGCGGCGCATGAAAAATTTGGCAAAGAATTGCAAAAAGTGATGGCTGTCAGTGCGGGTGTCCGCCGATTTGGTTCGGCGGCGCTTGATCTGGCCTATGTTGCGGCTGGCCGGTATGATGGGTTTTGGGAACGCGGCCTCAGTTCATGGGATATCGCCGCCGGCATTTTGCTGGTGCGCGAGGCTGGCGGTTTTGTGTCCGATTTCGCCTCACGTGACCGCGCCCTCGATAGCGGCGATGTTGTTGCCGCCAACCCGGCGATCCATGCCGAATTACTAAAAACCCTCAACGCGGCAAATAACGACACCGCCTGATCAGCCCGCTTTTGCATTTGGCGGCGCGGCAAATGCTGTGATCCGGCGCCGCAAGGGCTTGTCAATCGCCATAATCCTGCCATTGTTATACATAAGAACTGACGCAACGAGGCCGCCAGATAGCCGCGCTGGGCTATCAGGCGCCGAATCCGGAGAGTCGATAATGCGCACTGATCCAAAACGTTTCCTGTTCCGTATGATGCTGTTTTTGGTGGTCGTTGGCGTTATTTGCGCGGCTTTATTCGGCCCTTTAAAAACTGCCTTTCTTGGCAATCCGGCGCTCAATAGTGTGATTCTGGCAACACTTGGTCTTGGTATCCTCTATGTGATCAGGCAAACCCTGCGCCTGACCCCCGAGCGCAAATGGCTGCTATCGGTTCAAAAGACCGGATCACTGGACACGCCGGAAAAGCGGCCTGTCTTGCTGGCGACTGTCTATGCCATGCTGGCGGATTCACGGCATGATGCGCAATTATCCGCATTGTCATTGCGATCGGTGCTGGATGGCGTTGCCGGGCGGCTTGATGAAGGGCGTGAAATTTCACGCTATATGATCGGGCTGCTGGTGTTTTTAGGCCTTTTGGGAACGTTTTGGGGATTGTTACAGACGATTGGTGCGGTCAGTCTGGTGATCAATTCACTGGATGCTGACAGCGCCAATTTTCAGGCGATGATGACGCAATTGCGATCCGGTCTGGACGCGCCGCTATCTGGCATGGCGACGGCTTTTTCATCATCGCTTTTTGGCCTTGGCGGATCGCTCATTCTGGGCTTTCTGGATCTGCAATTGGGTCAGGCGATGGGCCGCTTCTTTAACGAGTTGGAAGACTGGCTATCGGCATTTGCCCGGTTTAACGACAGCAGCACCGCCGGCGGAACACATGGCGCACTTGCAGGCGGCATGAGTGAAGAAGCCGCGCGGGCCTTGTTATCCTTGTCACAATCAATCGCAGAAGGCGAGACCAACCGCACAAAAATTGTCGAACAAATGGCCAGCCTAAACGGCACATTGGCCGCCTTGAACGAGGCAACCGCAGATGACCGCCGGATTCGTGAACAGCTGGCACAGCTCAACGCCAATTTGCAACAGCTTGCCGATACCATGCGCACCGACCGACAGCATCAGACTGAAATTTTAACATCTGAACTGCGTGGGTTATCGGCATCTGTCGCGGCATTAATTGGCAACGCCTCAATCGCCAAACGAGGTAAATAACGATGGCGCTGTCGCGGCTTGGCAATACCCGCCGTAGCGAGAATTTTACCTGGCCTGGCTTTGTCGATGCGCTGGCCAGCTTGCTGATGGTGATCATTTTTGTGCTGATGGTTTTTGTGCTGATTCAGGCGAATCTGGTCTATCGCGTCTCGGGTCAGGATGCGACCCTTGGTGAGATGCGCCAGCAATTGGCCTCGTTGAGCGAATTACTGAACATTGAACGGCGCGCCAGTGCCGATCTGGCGGCGGATCTGGCACAGCTTCAAATCCAGCTCGACAGCAGCGAAACAGAACGCGGCGCACTTACCCAGCAGTTGGCACTGGTACAAGCGGCGCTCGGCACCCGCACCAGCGAATTAACCGCCCTCACCACGAAACAAGCCGAAACCGAAGCCGCGCTGAACGCCGCCCGCGACGCGCTTGACGAGCGTTTGCGGGCGCTGCAAATGGTTGAAGGGCAATTGGCCCTCGCCGAAGCACGCAACCGTACCCAGCAGCAAAAAATGCAAGATCTTGAGGCGCAGACAACCGCATCAAAGGCCGAAGTCGCCCAGATGACGCTGGTTCTGGCTGGTTTGCGGCAGCGTATTGAAGAATTGTCGGCGTTGCTGGCTGAAAAAGACCAGCAAGCCAAAGATGATCAGATCGCCATTGCCAATCTTGGCAAGTCGCTGAACAATGCGCTGGCAAGCCGGGTTCAGGAATTGCAGCAATTCCGGTCGGAATTTTTTGGCCGGCTGCGCGATGTCTTAAAAGGCCGCGATGATGTGCAGATTGTCGGCGACCGGTTTGTGTTTCAGTCCGAGGTTCTGTTTGCTCCGGGTCAAGCCGATATTGCTGCCACCGGTCAACAGCAGCTTTCGCAATTGGCCGTCGCACTTGCCGATATCGCGGCAAAAATTCCAGATGATATCAATTGGGTACTGCAAGTTGATGGCCATACCGATAATCTGCCAGTACGGGCGGGCCGCTATGCTGATAACTGGGATTTATCGACCGAACGCGCCCTTTCGGTTGTGCGGTTTCTGGTATCGCAAGGCGTGCCGGCAGCACGGCTGGCGGCAACCGGCTATGGTGAATTTCAACCGCTAACCAGCGGCGACACCACCGAAGACAGGCGCCTGAACCGTCGTATCGAGCTGAAAATCACCCAGCGTGTTGCTGCCAAATAAATTCATATAGTTACCAGCTCGTCACCAGCGGCTTGCGCATGCGCCGTTGCCAGCGACTGATCTCCAACATACACTAAATGATACTTTTGCATCATTCAAAAGGATCAGAGGCTGTTATGGGTTCTGACGGGTTTGCGCAAAGCATGTGCCAGATGTATCGCTGCTCAGTGGTGATCATCGCCCTGACGGCTTGCGTTCCCCTTCATGAAACAATGGATTACCGGCGCGCATCGTTGCAGACAGAATATGAAAGCCTGATCGCCGCCATGCAAAATTTTCCGTGGGCGGAAGCGCATAATCCGGGGCCGGTAACTGCGGTTCAATTCGCGCCGACCACACCCCCGGCACATCTGCCCGAGCGCAGCATTTTAGATAAGAGTGACGGATTGATTCGCATGCGCATTGACCTGCCATCCGACCAGTCGTTCGACCAGTCATTCGCGCAGCCACTTGACGTCTGGCATGCGCCCTTATCACCCGCCGCGCTTGCAAATATAAAGCCGTCCGATGCCGCTGCTGATATCAAAACCAAACTGGCTTTCGATCTACGATTAAGCGACAAGCTGATCGAAATTGTCACCCCTGCCGCGTATTTTATCTGGCCAGAAAGCGGTGCCTTTGTGCAGCCTGTCGCCATCCAGTTCATTTATAGTTGTGGCTTGAATTGTTCGCCATCTGCCTATTCTGGTGACGGGCTGTTGCATATGGATATAGAAACCGGGCAGGCCTCGCTCCGCGCCATGCAACTGACCAGTCTTCGTGACCAGCAGTTTTCCGGCCGGTTAGATTTCAGCCTGAACCACCGCCAGCAAAACAGATTTATCGATCAGGATGCACAGCTTGTGTTCCGCTTTAATGACGGCCAGCAAAATATCTGGCGCGCAAAAGTCACCGGCGCGGCCAGCATCCAATCAAAGCCAGAGGTTATTGGCGGATTTGGCGCCGCTGATACAGATCGTGCTAATGCGCTTCTTGGGCATTTTTCGACTGCATCACAGTTCCTGTTCCTGTATGAGCTGTCACTTGGCTATGGCTTGGATTTGACCGACCAGATCAATGTTTACCGGTCATCGACACGCGTTTCGGCGTTTTTGCCTTTTGCCCCCACCACCATGCTCCTGGACCTTGATGCTCGCCTCCACCCCTGGTTTG
>OCON01000102.1_pt1 | contig 9387 bp, 9 predicted proteins | sample 1534741 | NCBI WGS metagenome assembly OCON01 (sample SAMEA3275601, study PRJEB22092) | marine metagenome | biome: marine biome; feature: surface water; material: seawater | collected 2014-06-21T10:30:00+00 | depth 2 m | reverse complement strand
CGCCTTATAGCCTAGCATATCGCTGCCGAGCTTTTCTATCTGGTCAAGCAGGGCAGCGATAGGTTCTGGCCTCTTTTGCCAAAAATTTAGCGGGGCAAGGGAGGTGCGAATAGCAAAGATGACAGCCTCACTCTTTGGCAATTTATAAAAATGCTGGGTCTCAATGCGAATATGGATCTGCTGGCCAGCCTGTTGCGGTGTAAGGCTGGTTTCAAGAGCTGCTTCTCGCATGGGGGCAAACAGACGGCTATCTCTCTGCACAGACCAGTTTTGCCGCCAGCTAATCGCGCCGATGTGCATATTCGCAAAAAACCTATCCAGATGGGCGCTTAGCTTTTCTTGAAACTCTGGCACGGGCGCGTGAATAGCGGCTAGGTTTTTGCCCATTTTATCGGCTAGGCGCCAATGGCCGGGAAAGGCCAGAAGCCCTGCTTGCAGCCGCCACTCCTTGCCGCCCTTAGATGATGTATTTGGCACGAGTATCAAGATATCCTCTGGGATAAGGCGACTAGCCGAAACAAAGGCGGTGGTTGCATCTATTTGCCCTGACTGATCTTTCATAGGGTCTTTCATAGGGGCTTTTATTGGGCCTTTTATCTGGCCATTCATTTGGATAATCAGCCTAGCAGCCTGGAGCGCGGCAGCCTCTCCAGCTGGGCGAAGGGCAAATATATCGCCAAGCTGGTTTGTCATCAGCTGGTGTTTTTCATCCATCTGCCGGGCATAAAGACCCGCAATACCAAGCGGGTCAGAACCGCCTAGCCAGTCTGTGCCGCGCTTGCTGCGCAATCCCATCGACAAAGTTGGGCTTGGTTTAAAATGGGGCTGGGGCGGGGCGCCGGAAATGTCACTATCCTCTGTCATCTTCTAAAGCCTAGGGGCAGAGCGATAAAAGATAAAGAGGCACCCGCGCTAGACAGGAAAAAGGAGGGGTTCAGGCGGCCGCTAATGTCATAAAAGCTGGCCATGCCGAAGGGTCAAGCACCGTCTTATCGCGGCAACGTGGATTACAAAATCCATAAATGCGTCCAGACATCTCTAGGAAATCAGTTACGGGATTTCCAGAATAGGGGCAGTTTTTATTGACGCTTTCTTCGGCGTCAGCATCAACTGCACGCGCCTCAAGCGGTGCTGGGCCGGGCCATTTTGCGATTGCATAATCACGAAAGTAGAAGGATTGAGATGCAAAAGTTTGTCCCCACGCGCGGAACTGCCGGAAAGGGTAGTGATGCAAATGGGCTGAAACATAAGCGCGCGCTTGCTCACTTACAGGCAAATTATATCCAGCAATGCGGGCCGCTACAGGGGCAAAAAACGCATCTGCCGCGCTATAATGCTCTCCAAACAGCCACGTGCCTTTGCGTGCTTGCCATAATTCTTCTAGGCGGCGTAAATCTGCTTCAACCGCCTCAGAAACAGGGGTTTTGGCATAAGCAGTTCGGGTGTTCATCGGGCAGTCGGCGCGAAGGCTGGTAAAGCTACTATGCATCTCTGCCATCAGGGCTCTTGCCGTCGCGCGTTGTTGCGGGCCCGAAGGTAGCAAGCAAGCTTCAGGATGGCGGTGTGCCAGCTCTTCGGCAATCGTCAGACTATCGGTAAATTGGCTACCATCATTTGCACTAGCAACAGGGACAGTACGCGCATGGCGGGAAAAGGCTGTAACGTCAGTTAAAAAATTATCGGTGTAGAGCCGCGTGACACTAACCGAAACGGGAATACCAAAGGCAGCAAAACACAGCCAGCCTCGCAAAGACCAGCTAGAATAGCTAGGGTCGGCTATCAAGAGCTTATACTCTGTCATAATCTGCACATCTCCGCAAAAAAAGACCATTGCCTCAAAGTTGCTACCTCAACGCTAGGGTAACATGATTAAGCATTAGCCTCATCACAAAGCAGGAAAGTCCTAATGCAAATTATCTCCAGATTATATCGGGTTTATTTTTGGGGTATGGGCGGGTTCCCCGGAATAGGCAGGCCACGCAACGCGCGGTTGGTGCGCATATATTGCGGGGCATAGGCCGCCTCGGCATTCAGGGCTTCTGCTGCATGCCAAGCCCAGCGCGGGTTATAGAGCATGCCTCTGGCAAGGGCTATCATATCGGCTTGATCTGAGCGCAAAATAGCTTCGGCTTGGCGCGGCTCTGTGATCTGGCCTACCGCCATTGTTGGCAGGCCTGTCTCGCGCTTGATAGTGGCGGCAAATCCAGTTTGATAGCCGGGGCCAACATCTATCTGCTGGTCTGGCGAATTACCGCCGCTAGACACATCAATGAAATCTGCACCTGCGGCTTTTAGGGCGGCCGTAAACTGGCTAGCTTCATTTACATCCCAGCTAGAGCTATCTACCCAGTCGGTTGCAGAAATACGCACACCCAGCGCTTTATGTTGCGGCCATGCGGCGCGTACCGCGTTAAATACCTGCAAGGGAAAACGCATACGCCCGTCTAGCGCGCAGCCAAATTCATCATTCCGCTGGTTGCTGAGCGGGGATAAAAACTGATGCAACAGATAGCCATGCGCCATATGTAGCTCAATAACATCAAAGCCTATTGCATCCGCACGTTTGGTCGCGGCGATAAAATCATCCACAATTTTGCCCATGCCCGCTTCATCTAGGGCAAGCGGCATATCAAACGCTTCATTATAGGGGGTTGCCGAAGGGGCTAGGGTCTGCCAGCCGCGCGGGTCTGCGGCAGGGATAGGGGCGCCGCCCAGCCAAGGCAAATCTGTAGAGGCTTTGCGGCCAGCATGGGCCAGCTGAATACCCATCTTCGCGTTTCCATAATCGTGGCAAAACTTCACCACGCGGCCAAGGGCTGCCTGATTTTCATCTGACCATAGACCCAGACACCCCGGCGAGATGCGCCCTTCTGGGCTAACGCCAGTTGCTTCAACAAGGATAAGACCAACACCGCTTACCGCAAATTGGCCTAAATGCATCAAATGCCAGTCCGTTGCACTGCCATCAACCGCACTATATTGGCACATGGGCGCAACAATGATGCGGTTGCGCAATTCAATTTCGCTCAGGCTGATAGGGGAAAACAGGCGGCTCGACATGGCATTATTCCTTCTTCGACATGAAATCTAACAATTATTTCTACTATGCTTGCACGCCATTAGATGAGGGGCGTGTTAAGCGGGTGTGCCATCTGGTGAAAGAAGGGCCACAAAATCGTCAAAAAAACGGGTAGCAAGTTTCTTGGCGGTGCTTTCAATAAGGCGAGAGCCAAGCTGGGCAATTTTACCTGTTACGGCCGCGTCTACCTCATAAGAGAGGCGGGTTGCCGTGCCGCCTTCGATTTCTTCAAGCGTTACCTTGGCAGAGCCGCTTGCCCCGCCAGCCACGCCGCCTTTGCCTGTTCCAGAGATAACATAAGCATGGGGCGGGTTTAGCTCAGACAAGGTCACGGCGCCTGTAAAAGTAGCAGAAACAGGGCCTATCTTCAGCTTCACTTTCGCAGATAATTCAGTATCAGAGGTTTTCTCTAGCGTCTCGCACCCCGGAATAGCTTTTGCGAGTATGTCTTCATTATTTAAAGCTGCCCATACCTCTTCGATAGGGACAGGAATATCGTGGGATTGATTAAGCTGCATGCGGATTATCCTGATAATATGCGTGTGCGTTTGCCCCTTTATAGAGCCTTATCACCCGATTGCTTGAAGGGCGCGTTTGCTCATCTCTTTGATAAGATGGGCGCGGTAATCAGCGCTTGCGTGAATATCGCTCATCAATTCGCTATCCTCTATCGCGGTCGCATCAATAGCTGCCACATCAAAGCTTTGTGCAAGCGCAGCCTCCAGCCCGTTATGGCGAAACACGCCATCCTGACCTGCCCCGGTTATCGCAACTCTTAATCCGCCTGCATCTGTCTTGGCAATAAAGACCCCTACCATCGCATAGCGTGAAGCTGGATTGCCGAATTTGGCATAGCTTGCTTTGTGTGTTTTGGGAAATTTGATTTCGGTAATAATTTCGTCTTCTGCTAGCGCGGTTTCAAACATGCCGGTGAAATAGTCATCTGCTGCAAGGGTGCGTTTATTTGTGGTGATCTGGGCAGCAAGGGCCAGTAGCGCGGCTGGATAACAGGCGGCAGGGTCATTATTAGCAATAGAGCCGCCGATTGTACCGCAATTACGCACCTGTCTGTCGCCAATGCCGCCAGCCAGCACCGATAGCGCCGGAAGCTGTTTTTGAACATCAGCGGAGCGTTCTACCTCTGCATGGGTTGTCATCGCGCCAATGATAAGGCCGTCTCCAGCCCCAGAGATTCCAGATAGCCCAATAGTGGAAAGATCTATCAGGCAGTCAGGTGCGGCCAGCCTTTGTTTTAAGGTGGGAATTAGGGTCATGCCGCCAGCTAATAATTTGCCGTCCTCTGCTGCGTGCAAGGCAGAAACAGCTTCTTCGATATTTTTGGGCTTTGAATAACGGGTTGCGTACATGCCTCAAAGCCTCCTTAGCGCTGCATTTTGCTTGCAGCGGTTTGCACTGCTTTGACGATATTATGATAGCCAGTGCAACGGCAAATATTGCCCTCTAGGCCTTCGCGGATGTCTTGCTCGCTTAAATCTTTATTTTTTTCAACCAACTCAATAGCACTCATCACCATGCCGGGGGTGCAAAAACCGCATTGCAGACCATGCTGTTCATGAAAAGCTTCTTGCATCGGGTGCAGGTTTTCCCCATCTGAAATCCCTTCGATGCTTGTGACCTCTGCACCATCTGCTTGGGCTGCCAGCATGGTACAGGATTTTACCGAAATCCCGTTTACATGCACCACACAAGCCCCGCACTGGCTAGTATCACAGCCAATATGCGTGCCTGTCAGAGCGAGCGTTTCACGAATGTAATCTACCAGCAAAATATTGTCGGCAATTTCATTTACATGCCTTTGCCCGTTCACAATTATGGATAGCTGCGCCATGGTGTCCGCCTTAATCTCTTAGATGCTACCAGCCCATCATAGTTGGTTAAAAAACCTTTCTTGTAAAGAGGTAGTGGTTTGTTTTTTTTGAGGGTTTTTCGCTTGGAACAACCGCTATTCAAATTTTGTTTGCTTGCCTGAAAGCGGATTGCAAGCCTACCATGGCAAGCCTATCATTACAGAAAGAAAACAAGCATTTTACATGGGGAAGCTTAGCTAACATGACCCGCTCGCATCAATCCACCGCTGATCTGTTAAGCGACCGCGACCTGTTGATTTTGGCGTCAAATTGGCGTGATGAAGGCCGCGAAGTTGCCCTAGCTTTCGTCATGCGCACATGGGGCTCTGCACCCCGCCAAGCAGGGGCAGTGATGATTGTGGATAAGGATATGCATATAGCAGGGTCTGTTTCAGGGGGCTGTATAGAGGGGGCTGTGATAGAGGCCGCTCTAAACAGCATGGAAACAGGAAAGGGAAAACAGCTTAAGTTCGGTGTTGCGGATGAAACAGCTTGGTCTGTTGGCCTGTCCTGCGGCGGGGAAATTACCATACTTCTGACACCGATAACCGATAGCGGCTTGCCTGCTGCTACCTTAAAAAAAATGGCAGCATTGTGCGCTGCACGCCAGCCCCTTCGAATAACCTTTGATGCGCAAAGCGGTGTTGCTGGACAGCTTGAGAGCGGCCTATCAGATAAAGACAGACAAGCATCTTTTCTCGAAGATGATGACGCTTTTACCTTATATTACCCGCCGCCACCGCACCTAATTTTGATAGGGGCAGTGCATATCAGCCAGCACCTCGCCCAGATGGCCGCACAATGCGGCTTTGAGGTAAGCATCATTGACCCGCGTGGCATTTTTACAAGCGCTGCACGTTTTCCCGAAACAGTGCGCATTTATAAAAGCTGGCCTTCTGAGATATTAGACCGCTTGCCGCTAGATAGGGCTACTGCGATGGTAACGCTAACCCATGACCCCAAGATAGATGATGATGGGTTGCTACCCGCGCTTGCCTCGCCATTGTTTTATCTTGCTTGTTTGGGCAGTAAGCGTACCCATGCTAAGCGCCAAGAAAGGCTTGCAGAAAAAGGGATTACACCGCACCAATTTGCCCGAATTAGTGGGCCTGCGGGTCTGGATATCGGGGCAAAATCACCTGCCGAAATTGCCGCTTCTATTCTAGCAGAGCTTATAGCGGCATGGCGGGCAAGCTTGCGCGCGCCAGAAACATCGAAGGGAAATACATAAAAAGGCAATGAAATTTGGCGCATTAGAATTAGATAAATGTCTTGGGGCGGTGCTGGTACATAGCCAGAAGCTAGGCGGCCAGCGCATAGCCAAGGGCAGCGTGCTGGATGCGGCGCTGATAGAAGCCTTTCGACAAGAAGGGGTTGCATCGCTGGTTTGCGCCCGTCCAGAGACAGGTGATTTAGGGGAAAATAGCGTCGCAGAAATGCTGGCAGAACGGCTCGCAAAAGGCCTAAACCCCGAAGATATGGAGGTAAGCCAGGCCGTTACGGGGCGGGTGAATTTCAAAGCTGTTCGCCCCGGGCTAATCCGCTATGAACGCTCAGCTTTACGTGATTTTAATATGGTGCATGAAGGGCTAGGGTTGAGCTTGCCTAGCCATAATCAGCTTCTTCATGCTGGCCAGATTGCAGCTACTTTAAAGGTTATTCCCTATTTCTTGCATCAGAAAATAGTCGCCCAGCTTACAGATAAAATAGGGGATGCCCCGCTTTTTACCTATCATCCGCTGGTGCCTAAAAAAGCCTATCTCATCCAGACACAAAGCCCTGCATTACCGGATAAGGTTTATTCAGCCACCGAAATGGTAACGCGGGACAGGCTGGCAGGTCTGCGGTGCGAGCTGCTAGGGGCGGCTGTGTGTGCGCACAAATCAGAGGCCGTCACAAACCAGATAAAAATGGCCCATCAGCAAGGCGCAGAGCTTATCTTGATTTGCGGGGGCAGTGCAATAATGGACAGGCAAGATGTAGTCCCAGCGTCCATACAGCAGTTAGGCGGCCAAATTGAACAGCTAGGCTTGGCAGTAGATCCGGGTAATTTGTTGATGGTGGCGCAATGGCAGAATACGCCAATTATCGGGATGCCGGGCTGTGCACGGTCACCAAAATTAAACGGCTTTGACTGGGTTCTGCATCTGTTATTGGCAGGGGTAGCGTTAAGCAAAAAAGAGCTAGCTGATTTAGGGGCAGGTGGCTTGTTAACCGAGATTGCCTCGCGCCCCTTGCCGCGCCTTAAGGCTGTGGAAGCCTCCCAAACTGCCTATATGCCAGCAAAAAGGCTAGCAGCATTGCTGCTAGCTGCGGGGCAGTCGCGCCGGATGGGGGCGGAAAATAAACTGCTTTTAGAGATTGAAAAAAAACCGATTATCCGCCATGCAGCAGAGGCGTTGATACAAGCTGGCCTTACCGAAATTTATGTTGTTACTGGCCATCAAGCAGAAGCGGTGCGCGCTTGTCTTGCCGGGCTTAACCTCAGCTTTATTGATAATCCTAATTATGCGCGTGGGCAGGCAAGTTCGGTTTCGTGTGGAATAGCTGGCTTGCCAGAAGCGGTTTCTGATGTGCTTATCGCGCTTGGCGATATGCCTTTGATAGAGGCAGAGTTAATTTCGGCCCTTTGCCAACGCCATAGTGAAACGGCTTTTGACGGGGCAAAGATTACCTTGCCTGTCTATACACACCCTACCCAACCCGATAATCTTAAGCGCGGTAATCCAGTGATCTGGAGCCAAGCATATTTTGACGAGTTAAAATCCCTTTCTGGAGATCAAGGTGGACGACAAATTTTGGCGGATTATCCAGCCCATATTCAGCATCTGCATTGGCCAGATGCACAGCCCTTTGAAGATGTAGATACAAAAGAGGCGTTACAGATAATGCGCCATTATATCAGCAAGAAATGAAGCGATAGGAGTATAAGGATGAGCGATAAATTATGGGAAGTCTATGCGGTGAAATATGCCGATAGAAATGACCGGACACGCAATGACAGCTTTATGTTTGCAAGCGACCATAATAGCAATCATCCAATGGATTATTTTGTCTGGGTGCTGCGGTGCGGCAAAGAGGTCATTTTGGTTGATACAGGTTATGATGAGGGAGAAGCGGGTTTGCGTGACAGGCCCATTCATCATAGACCTGCAAAAGCTATTGAGGCGCTGGGGCTAAAAGCAGAGGAAATAAGCCAAGTTATCATCACGCATCTGCATTATGATCATGCTGGCACGCTAGCTGATTTCCCGAACGCCAAATTCTATCTCCAGACAGCTGAGATGGCCTATGCTACAGGCCCGTGTATGTGCTCTGATGTGCTTAGAATGCCCTTTACGGGTGCGCATATCTGCACCGCTATAGAAGCGTTATATTCTGGTCGTTTGCATTTCTTTGATGGCGATGGGCAGGTTGCAGAAGGGGTAAGCGTGCATTGTGTTGGCGGGCATTCCAAAGGCTTGCAGGCGGTGCGGGTTAAAACAGAGGCAGGCTGGATGTGCCTTGCTTCAGACGCAACCCATTATTATGAGAATTTTATGACCCGCAAGCCCTTTCCTATCGTTGTAGATGTTGAACAAATGCTGGCTGGTTTCGATAAGATTACCGCGCTGGCATCTGACGTCTCGCTGGTCATCCCCGGCCATGATCCGTTAGTGCGCAGCTTGTTCCCGCAAGAAGGTCATAGCGGCTTTGTCTGGCGGCTAGATGGCGGTGCGACAGGGCCCCTACCCGTATTTTAAGCCATATTCTAAGCCATATTCTAAGATGGATTTTAATATATGTTTTGGGATATATTTTAGGATTGAAAAAGAGAAGGGCGGCCAGCGTGCCTAGATCATGCCCCGTTCTTCGAGCACCTTGCGGGCAACACGCATACATTCAAGCGATTGTGGAACACCACAATAAATCGCAACAATATGGATGATGGCGCGAATTTCTTCCAGTGTACAACCATTATTTATGGCGCCGTTGCAATGCAATTCCCACTCTTTCATTTTGCCAAGTGCGCCTATCATAGTCAGGTTCATCATAGAGCGTGTTTTTGCGTCAATGACATCATCACCCCAGCCAAACCCCCAACACCATGCGGTCATAGCTTCTTGAAAGGGGCGGCTTAGCTCATCTGCCCCTTCCAGAGACGCGGTTACATATTCATCCCCTAAAGTGGCTTTCCGCTGTTCTAGGCCAATGGCGAATAAATCTTTATCAAGTGTGGATTTTGTCATGAGTTCAATAGAGCCTCAAACTGCGTATCGTCAAATACATCAAGCTGATTAATCTCGCCTGAAACAGCATAAATCGTAGCTTCAGCAACATTTTTAGCATGATCGCCAATGCGTTCTAGATGCCGGCTGATAAATAATAAATGCATTACTGTTTCTTAATGCGCGTCATCATTCTTTATCCGTTGCATCAAGCTGGAAGAAAAATCATCAT
>OCON01000099.1_pt1 | contig 9516 bp, 9 predicted proteins | sample 1534741 | NCBI WGS metagenome assembly OCON01 (sample SAMEA3275601, study PRJEB22092) | marine metagenome | biome: marine biome; feature: surface water; material: seawater | collected 2014-06-21T10:30:00+00 | depth 2 m | reverse complement strand
TTGCTGACACTGAAATGGTGATTAACCTGCAAGGGGATTTGCCAGAGCTAGACCCAGCCCTGCTATATAAGCTGGCTGAACTCTTGGCTGAGGATAGATGGGATTTAACGACCCTTGTTGCCCCAATGAGTGATGCCGAAGCACAGAAGCCGCAAATTGTAAAAGCTGTGGTCAGTTTTCCAGAAGGGCCAGAAAAAACCGGACGCGCTTTATATTTCAGCCGTGCAGCGGTGCCGGATGGAAATGCTGATATCTATCATCATATCGGCCTTTATGGGTGGCGCGTTTCGGCTTTGGAAAAATTTGTCTCCCTACCACCTTCACCTCTGGAGCAATCTGAAAAACTAGAACAGCTTCGGGCGCTAGAGGCAGGGATGTATGTTGGTGTTGGCGTGGTTGATAATGCGCCTGGCGGGGTAGATACACCAGAAGATTTGGACGCCGTAAGGGAGCGTTGGCCGCAAAGCTCATGAAACAAGATATAGCCCGCCCCTGTCCTGCAGGACTATACATTATTTGCAATACGGTTCTATTTCAGGCAAAAAAGAGCCAGAAAAAATAACCTGCAACGCGCAAGAATTTGATTTGGAAATAGAGAGATAACCATCATGGCTATGGATAAAAAAATAGCTTTCCAAGGTGTACCAGGCGCTTATTCACATCTGGCCTGTAGTTCTGTAATGCCAAAAGCGCAAACACTGGCATGTAGCAGCTTTTCTGAAATGGTCTTGAGCGTGCAACAGGGCGAGGCCGATTTTGCCATGGTGCCCGTGGAAAATTCTACCGCTGGCCGCGTTGCTGATATCCATCACATTCTGCCAGAATCTGGTCTGTACATTATTGGCGAACATTTCCAGCCTGTTAACCATAAGCTGCTGGCGATAAAGGGTGCACAGCTTAGCGATATCACCGAAGTGCATAGCCATGAGCAAGGTCTAGCACAGTGCCGAAAATCGCTTGAAAAATTAGCTATAAAGCCAGTGATTCATGCCGACACAGCAGGGGCAGCCAAAGATATTGCTCTGCTAGGGGATAAAAATGTAGGCGCCATTGCGTCTTCTCTCGCAGCAGATATTTATGGTCTGGATATTTTAGATGCAGATATTCTGGACAGTAATTCCAACACAACCCGCTTTTTGGTGATGGCGCGTGAAGAAGATATTCCAGCCGACCCTAATTTGCCCGCAATCACAACGCTGATTTTTGAAGTTCGGTCTGTGCCTGCTGTGCTTTATAAAGCCTTAGGCGGCTTTGCCACGAACGGCATCAATCTGACCAAGCTTGAATCCTATATGAAAGGCGGGTCTATGCAGGCCGCGCAATTCTATATTGATTGTGAAGGGCATATAGAAACAACAGCGATGGCGCGGGCCCTCGAAGAATTACGATTCTATTGCAAGGATGGCGGCGTACAGATTTTAGGCACCTATCCTGCCAGCCCAGCACGCCATTCAAAAGCATCGTAAAGCGCCAGATGATCCTTTCGGTGAGATAATCTATTCGGTGAGATGATATCTTCGCTGATAATGCCGCCAGCCAAGCTGAAAAAACTTGTCTCTGTTGGGAAGATAGCGCATAATCCGCGCCGGAAGGCTGGGTGGACGATTATCTGCGCTCAACCTGGCGAGATCCGAAAGGAAGCAGCCAAAGCATAGTTTGAACGGGTCATCCAGTCTTTCATTTATCTCCGCTAAAACCATCCCAGATGCACCGCGATGTCAAAAATAGTTTTTGACAATTGGGACGAGGCGTATGCCAGCTGGTATAATTCCAAATTGGGCTGTCATAATTCTGGTCATAGCTTGTACAAAATGCTATTTTCAGCTCCATGAGTGACAATCAGACAACAGCCTATCGTGTGCTGGCGCGAAAATACCGCCCCGACAGTTTTGAGACGCTAATTGGTCAGGACGCCCTTGTGCGCACCCTAAGTAATGCGCTGGAACTTGGCCGTCTTGCCCATGCTTTTGTGCTAACAGGGGTGCGCGGGATTGGCAAAACTTCTACGGCACGTATTCTGGCAAGAGGGCTGAATTGTGAGGGCGCAGACGGAACAGGCGGGCCAACCCTAAACCCATGCGGGGTCTGCCAGCATTGCCGCGATATTGCGGATAGCCGGCATATTGATGTTCTAGAAATGGATGCGGCTAGCAATACCGGCGTGGATGACGTTCGCGAAATTATAGATGGCGCAAATTATCGCCCCGTTTCTGCACGATTTAAAATATATATCATTGATGAGGTGCATATGCTCTCGCGCAATGCGTTTAACGCATTACTAAAAACGCTGGAAGAGCCGCCTGACAATGTAAAATTTATTTTTGCGACCACAGAAATTCGAAAAGTGCCGGTTACCATCCTTTCACGATGCCAGCGTTTTGACTTGCGCCGTGTGCCGAATGAGCTGATGACAACCCATCTTGCACGCATTGCAAAAGCCGAAGGCATTAGCGCTGAAGACGGCGCGCTTATCCAAATTTCAAGAGCTTCGGAAGGCTCTGTGCGTGATGCGCTATCCTTGCTTGATCAAGCCGCCGCAATGGGCGCAGACAAGATTGATGAAGCCTCTATCATAACCATGCTAGGTCAAGCTGAAACAAGCCAAGTCATTGCTATATTAGAGGCTTGTTTTGCTGGCCAAACAGCAGAGGCTGTTAATTTGTTCCTTTCAGCAGATGCAGGTGGTGCAGAGGCTGAAACGATGCTTGCAGATATGCTTGACTTGTTGCATCAGGCTAGCTTGATTGCTGCTGGTGCCAGCCCAAGTGACCTGCCAGAAGATCAGTTAAGCCAGCTTCGCGCGATAGCAGATATGGGCATTGCCAAGCTTGGCCGAGCTTGGCAAATGATGCTACATGGCCACCGGGAGCTAAAAGATGCCCCTAGCCCGAAGGCAGCCGCGCAAATGGTATTAATACGGCTTGCCCATCTAGCGCCGATGCCAACCCCGGCAGATATCATCAAAACCCTGCAAGAGGATAAAGCGCCAGCTAGCCCGGCTGTGCCGGAAACATCTTCGCCGGCACCATCTTCTCCGGCACCATCTTCTCCAGAATCATCTTCGCCAGTACCATCTCAGACGGAAACATCTCCGCCGGAATCCTCTTCATCTGAAGTGCCGCCAGCCTCGCCACCAGAAACCGCGCTTCAAACAACAAACAACGAACAGGCCGTGACGGCTGCGCCCCCTGCCCCTAGCGCCGATATGCCTGCCAAGAGCAACGCGCCGTCCTTTGCTAGCCTGCGCGACATCGCTGATTATTTCGACGCACAGAATGAGAAGATACTTAACGCACGTATTAAGCGGCATTTGCGTGTTGTAAGCTTTGGTCAGCACAAGCTTGAAGTTGTGGTAGTGGGCGACAATGCAGAAGATCTGCCCCAGCAACTAGCCAAATCTTTGTCAACTGCAACCGGGGCACCATGGCTCGTTTCAGTCTGTGAAACAGGGGGCGGAAAAACCCTTGCAGAAGAAGATTTAGAAATACAAAACAAAGAAAAAAGCGCAGCAGCAGATCTGCCCCTTGTAGCCAGCGTTCTAGAGGCTTTTGAAGGGGCAGAGATTACCGCAATAAAACAAAATGACGACGAGGATGACGCGCCACAAGCGTCAGAAAATATTGAACTAGCCCGAGAAATATCGAACTAGGGGGGGTGAATAAAATGCGCAATATTGGCGGCATGATGAAACGCGTTCAAGAGATGCAGGAAAAAATGCAAGAAATGACTGCCAAAATGGAAGCCAGCCGCTTTGATTGTTCGGTTGGCGGCGGCGCGGTTGTGGCTGTGGTATCAGGGAAGGGTGAACTTGTGGATCTTGCGATTAGTCCAGAGGCGCTAGACCCAGACGATACTGAAACCCTGTCTGATCTGATAAAATTAGCTGTAAATAATGCCAGAGCTGATGCTGAGGCAAAAAAGGCTGAAGCCTTAAAAGAACTTACTGGCGGGTTGCCGCTCCCCCCCGGCATGTCGCTACCTTTCTAGCTGCCAGACTTTTCAGCGATTAGACTAATTTACCCCTTAATCATATAGGCTCCGATATAAGATAGATGCCAGAGACCCCTCTTGATCAGCTCATAAAACGGTTATCCCGCCTGCCCGGTCTTGGCCCGCGCTCAGCCCAGCGCACTGCCTTGTTTTTACTTAAAAACAGAGACCAAATGATGTTGCCACTTGCCGAAGAAATGGACCATGTTGCCCGCCATGTTCGCACCTGTGTGGAATGTGGCAATTTAGATTTACAAGATAAGTGCAGCATTTGTCTTGATGGACGACGCGATCATAGCCGGCTTTGTGTGGTTGAAGATGTGTCTGATTTATGGGCTATTGAGCGAGCAGGGATTTTTTCTGGCCTTTATCATGTGCTTGGCGGCACCTTGAGCGCACTCGATGGCCGCGGTCCAGCAGAACTTGGCATTGACCGGCTAGTTGCGCGTGCACATACCCTGCAAACATCACCAGAGAGGCGGCCAGAAGTTATCCTTGCAACCTCCGCAACCGTAGATGGCCAGACCACGGCACATTATATTGCCGAGCGGCTAGAGGTAGCTAGCTTGAAAATAACCCGGCTTGCGCATGGGGTGCCTGTGGGCGGGGAGCTAAATTATCTAGATGATGGCACGCTTGCACAGGCGATGAAGGCCCGCACAAGCCTATAGGCGAACTAGTCTATGTCCGAAGCTTTTTCATTCGCCGCAGACAGCAAATCTTTTGGCGCAGCAACGACTGGTTTTACCTCTTCTGTTGCAACGTCATAATCCTCAATACGCCGGCCACGGTTACTGATTTTGCCTGTGGAGGTCTTAATTTCCTGAACATCTCTTTGTGCCAGCTCAAAATGCTTGCCAAGATTATCTACCCGCTTATCCAGACGCATAACATCCCCAACCAGCATGCCAATTTCTTTCTGGATAAGGGCGGTTTGCTCACGCATTCGCGCATCCTTTAAGATAGCGCGTACCGTGTTTAAGGTTGCCATCATCGTCGTTGGCGAGACAATCCAAACCCGCGCATCATAAGATTTTTCTACCACATCCAGCATATTTGCATGCAATTCGGCATAAACCGCTTCGGAAGGCAGAAACAAACAAGCTGATTCGGCTGTCTCACCAGCGATGATATAACGCTCCTGAATATCTTTGACATGTTTCAAAACATCCATGCCCAGCTGTTTGCGCGCCGCCTTTCGTGCCCCTTCATCATCTGCATTTTGCATCCGGTGCCATGCTTCTAATGGAAACTTTGCATCAATAATGATGTCCCCCGGCGGGTTAGGTAATTTCAACAGGCAATCTGCGCGGCGACCATTAGATAGTTGCGCCTGAAATTCATAGGCATTTGGCGGTAATACATTGCGCACGAGATTCTCTAGCTGAACTTCTCCAAACGCGCCTCTGTCGGTTTTGTTAGCTAAAATATTATGAAGCTGTGTAACCTGTCCTGTAAGCTCACCAATTTTGGTATTAGCCGCGTCAATGACAGCAAGACGTGCAGCTAGATCACTCAGGTTTTTATGTGTTTTTTCAGTTTGTTCCTGCAGGGAATTACCCATACGTGCGCTCATCCCAGCGAGCGATTCTTCTAGCCGTTTTGATAGGGCAGCCATCTGTTCAACATGGCCTTGCTGTTGTTGTTGGGCGGCTTGGGTAAGCTGGCTAAGCTGGCCGCGTAATTCGATAAGCTCTTGCGGCGGTTTAGCATCTGTTGCCAGCCCTTGCCGGCGCAATATAAGCACCAGCCCTACACCTAAGAGGACAGCGACAACGGCAATAACCAGCAGTAAAGAGATAACAGAGAGTTCTACATCCATTCCTTTTCACTAGCATTGTTTTAATAAAACTTCATCTGCAAATTAGGGTGGCCAAAAAATCCCGCCAGACTAGCCCCAAAATAATTTCTTGGGAAAATTATTCCTAGGGCAACAGATCTTGCGAAAAACCGGCAGTTTATTCATACTCCGCACCAGAAAAGCTAAAGATGTAAATAGAGAAGCAAAGTTAGGGTTATTCAGATGGCAATATTGCCGATTATTTTAACGCCGGAGCCTATTTTACGGGAAACAGCACAACCCGTAGAGACGATAACAGATGAGCTACTAGGCTTATTGGACGATATGGCTGATACAATGTATGACGCGCCAGGCATTGGATTAGCAGCTAATCAAATCGGAAGGCTAGAGCGCGTTATTGTTATGGATTGCGCCAAGGATGGCAGTGCCGCTGAATTATGGAAAATGATTAACCCAGAGATTATCGCTTCATCTGAGGAAACAGCAAAATTAGAAGAGGGGTGTTTATCCATCCCCGGACATCATGGTGACGTGGTTCGCCCAGCAGAGGTAGAAGTCCGCTATCTAGGCACAGATGGCAATATCCACGAAATGCAGGCAGGTGGATTGCTCGCAGCTTGTATACAACATGAGATAGACCATTTAGACGGGGTTTTATTTATTGACCGTCTCTCGCGTCTGAAACGTGATATGATCTGGCGCAAAGTGTTAAAAGAAGCTAAAGCACGCCTATGACAGATACTAAAAAGCCCTCTCGCAGCCCCCGCAAAGCCCGCCTTGTTTTCATGGGTAGTCCAGATTTTTCGGTGCCGAGCCTGCGCGTCTTAAATGAGGCTTTTGAGATTTGCGCCGTCTATACCCAGCCGCCGCGCAAAGCTGGACGCGGGTTGAATTTGCAGCCCACCGCTTTTGCCAACTGTGCCAGCCAGCTCGGCCTTCGATGTTTTTCCCCTGTTCGCCTGCGCGGTAATGCAGAAGAAGAAGCCCGGCTAGCCAGCTTTGAGGCTGATTTGTTTGTGGTCATTGCCTATGGATTAATCTTGCCAAAAACAGTTTTAGATATCCCGCCTCTTGGCTGTATTAATGGGCATGCCTCTTTATTGCCACGTTGGCGCGGTGCCGCCCCCATCCAGCGCGCGATAGAGGCAGGGGATGCACAAACGGGCGTTACCATTATGCAGATGGAAGAAGGGCTAGATACAGGGCCAATGCTAAGCGATGCGGCAATCAACATTAATAATGGGATGAACGCTGGCACCTTGCATGATGCGCTTGCCGCCCTAACAGCTGAATTAATGCCGCCAGTAATCGACGCGCTGATGACAGGCAATATACGCGCTACCCCGCAACCAGAAATGGGGGTAACCTATGCTACAAAAATCAGTAATTCGGAAACGCAGCTAGGGTTTGCCTTGCCTGCGTCAGCGCTTATGCGCAAAATTTGCGCGTTCAGCCCCTATCCGGGCGCCTCTTTCGAAACCAAATCTGGACGGCTAAAACTCCTTTCGGCAGAGGCACTATCTGATGACGCAACAGACGCCGCACCCGGCAGTTATTTGGGTCGCAGCCAAGCAGATGGCATAAAAATAGCTTGCGGGGATAATAGCGTACTTCAAATAACAAAACTGCAACCAGCGGGCAAAAAACCGATGAGCGGGGCGGCCTTTTTAAATGGGCAGAACTGGCATCTGGGCGAGAACATCACCGCCGCAAATGCCACAGGTAAACCATAAGGGGGGTCTGATGGTAGAAGCAAAGACATCACCGCCCCTGCAACGCATGCTGATTACCATCGAATATGATGGCACTGGACTTGTTGGCTGGCAACGACAGGATAATGGGCCGTCCGTGCAAGCCTATCTAGAGGCAGCAGCCAAAAAATTGACTAACCAGCCTACCCCTATTCAAGGTTCTGGACGCACGGATGCTGGCGTGCATGCTTGTGCACAAGCTGCCCACCTAGATGTGCCCGCTAGCCTTAATAGCTATGCAGTCGTAAATGGGCTAAATGCATGGCTAGAGACACGCCAAATTAGCGTCTTATCTGCTCAGCCTGTTGGGTCTGAATTCCATGCGCGTTTTGATGCAACAGAGCGCGGCTATCTCTATCGCATCCTAGACAGGCCTATACCGGCATCTTTGCGCCGCCAACATGTCTGGCACCACCGCAGAAAGCTTGACGTTGAGGCGATGAATGAAGCGGCACAACAGCTTGTTGGCCAGCATGATTTTACCAGCTTTCGGGCGACCGGTTGTCAGGCCAATTCACCGATGCGCACCCTAGATAGCCTGAGCGTAAGCCGCGCGGGAGATGAAGTGCATATCCGCGCACGCGCACGCTCTTTTTTATATCATCAGGTGCGCAATTTCACTGGCACGCTAGCGCTAGTTGGTACAGGCAAATGGACGCCGGAGGATGTAAAAACAGCATTAGAAGCCAAAGATAGGGCTAAAGCTGGCCCTACAGCTCCGCCGCACGGGCTTTATCTAACAGACATAATCTATCCAAAGGAAAAATTGGACGCCAGCTCAGACGCTTAGCCAAGACGCCAGCTCAAACACTTAGCCAAGGCGCCTAGCTTCGACGCTTAGCCAAGACTCATTGTGCGTTGTAACCCGCCTATTGTGCCGACAACCATATCCACGCCAAAACGCCCAAGCACAAGCCCAATTGCCGCGCCAAAACCAAGCTCTAGCTGGCTGCGGGCAATGCGGAATTGCCACACCAATATCCATATCGCGATAGGTAGAACAAAAATTTGCAGCAACACGATACCGGTCATAAACATCAAGATGGTAACCAGCCCAAAAAGGACAGTTTGCAACGCATATAGCCAGAAAAAGGGAATAACAAAACGTAAATATTTATCACTACGCCGCCACCAAACCAGCATATGCCAGACAATCAGTGCATATAAGAGCAAAGAGACAAGTGAGCTAACACCATAAAGGGCTAGGAAATCTGTGCCTAAATGGACGAATGGAAGGGTCATAAACAACCCGAAACCCCAGCTAGCTAATACTGCCTGCCAGAAGGATGTCGGGGTAAAGGAGAAAGCGTTTTCTACTGTCACCCGCCTAGCTATCACATCAAAGGCAGCGATAAGATTTTGGACAATACTTGCCTTTGGTGGCTCTGTTTCTGCCATTAGTTTCTATCCAGTTCTGCCAGCATTTCAGCATATATATCTGCAAGCCGGTCAATATCATCTGTCTCTACATGCTCATCAATTTTATGCATAGTTTGCCCCACTAAACCAAATTCTGCTACTGGGCAAATTTTACAAATGAACCGCGCATCAGAAGTCCCCCCTGTTGTAGACAAGCTTGCCTGTTTATTGGTCAGGCGGGATATCGCGGCCTGCATTTTTGTGGTTAGCACACCCGGCTCGGTAATAAAGGGGGAAGCATTGGACGCAAACTCAGCCCGATAGCTAACCTTGTATTGTTTGGCCATCCTCTCAAAATGCTCTTCTAGCCAACCTTGCAAACTATCCACATTATGCTCGGTATTAAAGCGGATATTAAAAGCAGCCATAGCGGCTTGGGGGATCACATTACTTGCCCCGCCAATCTGTTTTATATCTGTAACCTCTGCTGTGCTGGGATCAAAATAATCAGTGCCCCCATCCAGTTCAGTAGAATTAACCGGCGCCAGCATCGCAAAAAGAGCTGGCATAGGATTATTGGCAAGATGGGGGTATGCAACATGCCCTTGCACCCCT
>OCON01000095.1_pt1 | contig 9615 bp, 11 predicted proteins | sample 1534741 | NCBI WGS metagenome assembly OCON01 (sample SAMEA3275601, study PRJEB22092) | marine metagenome | biome: marine biome; feature: surface water; material: seawater | collected 2014-06-21T10:30:00+00 | depth 2 m | reverse complement strand
TCTAGCACCAAGAAAGCACGCGCATATGATAGCAGGCTTTTTTCTTTATGCCTCGCCAGCTTTATTATCCGCAGCATCTGAAATAAATCGAAAACTGCAATTATTTTCTATTGTGGAGCACGTCCCGCTATCTGGTTAGAGCATAAAACCGCAGATGCGCAATTTCTTGACCAAATTATATCACAATGCTCTTATAGGACGGATTATTTTTTGCAGATATTCTGTTCGCTTATGAGCAGATAACCCCCTTATTTGAGAGTGAATAATAAACGCTATGAAGACAAGAAAATTAGGTAAAACTGGGATAGAAACATCGGCAATTGGATTAGGGGCAATGTCCTTCACCAATTTTTACGGCCCCTGCAGTGATACACAATCAGCCGAGGTGCTATCCGCCTGTCTTGATATGGGCGTCACCCATATTGATACCTCTAATGTTTATGGCATGGGTGTGTCTGAGCAGCGTATCGGCGGGTTTCTTAGCCAGCAAGGTCAGCAAAAAGATACATTATTTTCCATCGCAACAAAGGCGGGTATCTGCCGCGATCCAGAAACGGGTACACGCGGCTTTAATAATGAAGCTGTGCATCTAGAAGAAGAGTTGGATAAAAGCCTTGCGCGGATGGGTGTTGATTGTGTGGATTTGTTTTATGTGCATCGCCGCCAGCAAGAAATTCCTATCGAAGAGGTAGCAGGCTCGCTTGGCAGGCTTGTGGAGAAGGGCAAAATAAAGTCTTTTGGCTTCTCTGAGATTGCGCCATCATCACTGCGCCGTGCGCATGCTGTTCATCCGGTAGCGGCTGTCCAGTCTGAATATTCGCTTTCTACCCGCAATGTAGAGATGGGCATGCTGCAAGCCTGTGCTGAGCTTGGTACAACATTAGTTGCCTTTAGTCCGGTTGGACGCACTTTCCTGACAGATACGCCCATGGACTATGAACGGGCGCAGACTTCTGATTTCCTGAAAGGTAACCCGCGCTTTCTTGAACCAAATATAACAGCCAATTTGGCGATTACCGACAAGTTTAGAGCCTATGCTGGCGACCATGGTTTGCCGACAGCTTCCCTCGCTATTGCTTGGCTATTAGCACAAGGTGAACAGGTTCTGCCTATTCCCGGTACGCGTTCGGTTGAGCATTTAAAAGAACTTGTAAAGGGATGCGAGATTGAGCTTACCGCACAGATGAGCCAAGAAATTGAGGAACTTCTGCCGATTGGCTGGGCGCATGGCGATCGTTATTCTGCGGCGCAATGGATTGGCCCAGAACGCTATTGCTAGCAAAACAAACTTATCTTTGCGCAAAAAATTATGCTAGAAGCAGGCGATGAATTCGCGTGACTATCTATTATATGCCAGCATTATTTTTGTTTGGTCAACAAGCTGGCTGCCGTTAAAATGGCAGCTGGGTGTTGTCGCTCCTGAGGTATCTATTTTATGGCGTTTTATAATCGCGGCCAGTATTTGCATGGCTATCGCGGTTTTCCGGCGTGCGCCATTGCGCTTTGATATTAAAACGCACGGCTATTTTATGGCATTAGGGCTGTTTATTTTCAGCACCAATTTCACGCTATTTTATTATGCAGGCCAATATGTAACCTCGGCATTGCTAGCGGTTGTATTTTCTACCGCCTCGATGGTGAATATTCTGTTGATATCGCTGGTCTATCGCACGCCCCCTCAATTGGGCCAGCTTATTGCCTCTGCTACTGGTTTATGCGGTATTGCCCTTATCTTCTGGCCAGAGTTAGAAATCTCACAATATGCTCTAACAGCGCTTGTTTTATGTATTATTGGCACGTTGAGTTTTTGCTCTGGAAACCTTGTTTCAGCCCATATTCAAAAGCAGGGTATCAGCGTTTTAAGTGCAAATAGTTGGGGAATGATTTATGGCTGCGGCGTTTTGGCTGTTGTTGCGCTGGTGCGTGGGCATCCTTTTATTATCGAGCCTTCTGCATTATATATCGGCAGCTTGCTGTGGCTTTCCATATTAGGGTCAGTCGTTGCCTTTTTCAGCTATCTTACTCTTGTTGGCAGCATTGGTGCGGGGCGGGCGGGTTATGCAACAGTGGTCTTCCCTGTTTTTGCGCTGTTAATATCTACCTTTTTTGAAGCCTATCAATGGACGTGGCCAGCGACGATGGGCATCACGCTGGTAATTGCGGGCAATATATTGATGGTTCGTGCACGCTAGTTTTTACCGCCAAGCATGATAATCATTTGTGCGCGCCGGTTTCTGGCACGAATAGCTTCACTAGACCCTAGGGCAACGGGACGCTCCTTACCATAGGAAATGGTCAGGATACGCGAGCCATCTACCCCTTGCGCTCTCAGGAACTGCGCAACAGCTGCGGCACGGCGCTCCCCAAGGGCAAAATTGTAATCTCTTGTGCCTCTATCATCACAATGGCCTTCAATGCGCAAGCTTAGGTGTCTGTTCTCTGGCTGGTTCAGCCTTTTTGCTAGCGCATTAAGGCGCATCTTGTCCTCAAAGCTGACGGTATAATCATCTAGCGCGTAATAGATGGGGCTTATTAGGGTTTCTAGTGCTTCTTCTGGCGGTTCTTCTGGCGCTGTTTCTGGCGTTTTTTCATCTTCAATAGGCGCGCCAGATAGTGCTGCTTGCTCATCTGTGTTTTTAGCCGCATCAGGGCTATCTTCTATGCTCTTATCTGCATCATCTTCTGAATTTAGCTCGGCGCTTTGTTCTTGCATCCCTTCTGGGGCTAGCAGCCTTTCATCCTCTGGCAGGATATCAATAATGGTAGATGGAATATCTGATAATGCCGCCTCTTCAGGATAGGGGCGAAGGGAGACACGCTCGCAGGCACTAAGCGCGAATGCGGCAAAAATAGATAAAACTACCAATAGAGAATAGGTATGAGGGTAGCGCATCTAAATCCGGCCTCCTAGCGGCCAACAAAACCTAACTTAAACAAACAACAAATGATGGCTTTTCAGCCAATTCATAGTGGTGACGCCTGTAACTAAATAGGTTCGGCAATCAGGGTCACTGCCAACCAAACCGTAATCTGTGGCTTCTTCATCTACAGGGGTCTCCTCTTCTGGAGCTTGATACATGCCAAATCCCCCCTGTCCAGATGAGCCGCCCAGCGCAGCCTGAATTTTGAACATATCTTGCAACATAGCAGGAGAGTAAACGACTGGATTTGCCGCCTCTTTACCCGCCTATGCTATATTAACTTTTTCTCAATCATTCGCGTGCTGTGCTATAATTGAGGGGTTTATGTCGTTACCATCTGTGGTAGGGGAATAGCGGTTTGGCTCAGATGCCTGAGGAAAGATCAAGATGCGGTCTATAATGACAAGAGTGAAGAGGGGGGTATGTATAGGCCTTTTGGTGTTAGCACCGCTACCCGCCTTTGCGAGCGATGCCTGCACAGAAACTAATCCGGACAAGTTCTTTGAGCTGATAAACGCCGCTGTTCAGGCCTATATTCCTGCGTTGGACAGAAATGGTGTGCCGCTCTTATCAGAGAATGACCTGTTTGTTCAAAAGTCACAGCATTATTTTGCTGAGTACCGCGATTATGTGCCTGTTTCCATCACGATGGAGCGCTTCGCGGCCGTCACCGAAAACAATCAGACTGCTTTGGAAAATTTTGAGAGTAAAATCACGGTCATTGGCCCAAATTGCAGCTTGATCAATCTCTATCGAAGCCGGTTAGTTGGGGCGTTTGAGGCGTCATTTGATGAAATTATGGAGCTTATTGCCCTTGGCATCCGAACCAATAATGAGTCTATCATTGAATTTGCAAGTAGTCAGCTTACGCCTAAATCTCTTGATTTTTCTGAGGTAATTACAATTCTAGAAAATGATTTGGCCTTGAATGAGGATGTGATTGTCCGGATGATGCCAGATTATTTGCGTGCCCAATTTATTCGCACCGAAAAAGTTCCTTTGAACTCAATGTCAGAAATGGCATTGCTGGCGTTTTCGGCGATGGGCGGCATAATCGATAGTGAAGTGCGCGAGGTTTATATTTTTATTCCGAACAAGCAAGGTGGCTTACCCATTGACCAAGAGACAATTTTGCTGACATCTGAGGCAGATATTTATGGAATTTCTGGGTTTGACTATCAAACAGCCGCTGCCGTTCTAAGTCGTATCGGTATTCGCCCATCTGTGGTTAGCCTGTCCGAGGTCAAAACAGAAAGAGGGGGCCATTGTGAAATGGATATGGCCGGGAAATGGATGCAGGTGGTAGAGGGTAAGAAGCTGCGTATGTGTCCTTTTCCAGAACTGGTGCGGCAAATGTTAAAAGACAAAGCTTTTTATGAGATTGTAGATTACAAATTTCAATCTGTTGTTTTTGACGCCATATCTCAAATTCTAGAAGAAAGTTAGAGAAGCCGTCGCCCCGCCTGAAAAATAATTCAATTTTTTTTTCGCCTTCCGCAGGCAAACTTTCCCAAACTGGTATGGTTCTTGTAACCAATGGCGCAAATCACGTTGGCATTGTTGCCCTAGTTTCTTAGGAAGTTATTATCATGAAAAAAAATGTACTGGATCTGAATGAAGCCCTTGTATCAAAAATTCTCTATGATTTTGACACAGAGCTACAGACCAGATTTTCATCCAGCCTGTTCCAGTTTATTCTGGCAACAGATGAAATTTCGGATGGTATGTTTCATGATACAGTGCGCCGTGTTTGGCGGGATGCCGGCCCACAGGGTCTGCGCTCCTACCTTGGCCGTGAGTTAACCTTACTTGAAGATTACCGCGAGCAGCAGCTTATTAAACTAGGCTCTTAGCTTCGCCATTGCGTGCCAGATCAGAAATTGCGCCCCATCGTATAAAATTCATCATTTGGACGCATTGCGGCTAGGCTTGCCATCCGGTTGGAAAGGGCAAACAGAGCCGTTATTGCGCCAATATCCCAGATGTCATTTTCGCTAAAGCCATAGGTGCGGAGCTGTTCTAGATCTGTTGCAGATATTTTTGCCGCATTTGTGGCTGTCTTAACGGCAAAATCTAGCATCACTTTTTGTTTCTCTGTAATATCTGCTTTGGTGTAATCGGTAGCTATCTGGTCAGATATTTTGCTGTCCTTAGCATAAATACGCAAAATTGCACCATGCGCCACAACACAATACAAGCAGTCATTTTTTGCTGATGTTGCAACAATAATCATCTCTTTTTCTGCTTTGCTCAGACCGCTATCACGTAAAATCAGAGCATCATGATAAGCCATGAAAGCGCGTAGCTCGTCTGGACGATAGGCGAGGGCTAAAAATACATTGGGAATAAAGCCAGCCTTTTCCTGAATCTCAGTCATGCGGTTTTGAATATCCTCAGGCAAGCTCTGGAATTCAGGCACGTCAAAACGGCTAATGGCAGGGCTGGTCATCTTCTTATCTCCATGGCTATACTAGCATTCATAGCAAGCCTAACCCGCAAGGGGGCAAGCCTGCAAAATATAATGTGTAAGCTTGCATATGAAAGCAATATAGGGGGTATGAAAAAATTGACTATTTATACACCAAGAGACCCGGATTATCAGGCACGCGTTAGCGCCAGCTTTGCGGCGCAAACAGCGATGTCATCTATGCAGATATCCCTTCTATCGCTGGCGCCAGGAAAGATTGTGATGCGCCTGAACCGCAGCCCAGATTTCTTACAACAGCAGGGCTTTATTCATGGCGGTGTGATAACCTCAGCGCTAGATAGCGCATGTGGTTTTGCAGCTTTATCTCTATCCGCCACAGGAACGGAAGTTTTATCTATCGAATTTAAAACCTCTTTCATGGCACCTGCCCGCGGGCAAGAAATATTCATCGAAGGGGTGGTTTTAAAATCTGGCAGGCGCGTTAGCTTTTGCGAGGCTAAAGCCTATGAAGCGAATGCAGAGGCAGAGGAAAGGCGCCTTATTGCGGCAATGACCTCTTCTCTTGCGCATGTTGAAGTGCCCCCTGACTGGAAGCCGGGTGGCTAAACCCTAGCTTTGAATAGGGCTGATAATAACAGAATTATGGACGCTCAAGCGCAACCGCAATACCTTCGCCCCCGCCAAGGCAAATGGCGGCGAGGCCGCGCTTCTTGCCGCGCACTTCCAGCGCGTTCAATAAGGTTACGATAATCCGCGCACCAGAGGCCCCTATGGGATGGCCCAAAGCACACGCCCGGCCATGAACATTAACGATGTCGTGGCGGATATCCAGCTCACGCATAAAGGCCATCGGCACTACGGCGAAAGCTTCATTTACTTCCCAGATATCAACATCATTTATCTGCCAGCCAATTTTATCTAGAAGCTTTTTTGCCGCTGTTACCGGCGCGGTTGTAAACCAGCCCGGCGCATGCGCAAAACTTGCATGTCCCAAAATACGTGCCTTGATAGGCAAGCCATTTTTTTCAGCAGCTGTCTTACGCGCCAATAAACACGCTGCTGCCCCATCTGAGATAGAAGAAGAATTTGCTGCTGTAACACTGCCATCCGCGCGAAAGGCTGGCTTTAGATGCGGGATTTTATCAGGCCGTGCGGTTTGGGGTTGCTCGTCTATGGCAATGATATGTTCCTGTCTTTTAATCTTTACGGTAACCGGAATAATTTCCGCCTCGAACACACCATCATTTTGTGTTTTTTGCGCCCTAGCAAGGGAGGCGAGCGCGAAATCATCTTGCGCTGCGCGTGAGAATTGGTAATGCGTAGCGCAATCCTCTGCAAAACTGCCCATAAGGGTGCCTTTATCATAAGCATCCTCTAGCCCGTCAAGGAACATATGATCGCGCATAGCCTGATGGCCAAGCCTAGCCCCGCCGCGTGCGCCATCACTTAAATAGGGGGCATTGGTCATGCTTTCCATGCCGCCTGCAACAATGAAATCAGCCTCACCACATCGCAATTGGTCAATGCCTAACATCACCGCTTTCATCCCAGAGCCACACATTTTATTCACCGTTGTCGCCGGTATAGCCTCGCTTAGTCCGCCATGAAAGCTTGCTTGACGTGCGGGCGCTTGCCCAAGCCCTGCGGGCAGTACGCACCCCATAATGACCTCATCAATAAGCGGGGCAATATGATCAGCATCTGCCAGTGCCGCTTGGATAGCATGGCCACCAAGTTCTGGGGCTGTTTTGCTGCTCAATGTGCCTTGAAATCCACCTATCGCGGTGCGGCCAGCGCCTGTAATGACAATCTCGTCTTGCATGCTCTTATGCCTCTAATTTTATCAAATGCCTTATTTGTTTTTAAAATCAGCTAGCCGTTTGGCCATAAAGGCCGCCATGCCTTCTTTTTGATCTGCTGTAGCGAATAGGGAATGGAACAGGCGGCGCTCAAACAAAATACCTTCAGATAGGCTGGTTTGCTCTGCACGATCGACAGCTTCAATAGCTGCCATTGCAGCCATGCGTCCAAATCCGGCAATTTCTGTGGCTACTTTTAAACTTTCACTCAGCAAATTATCATTTTCAAAAATACGCGCAACAAGCCCAGAACGTTCGGCCTCTTCAGCATCCATCATGCGGCCGGTAAGAACCATATCCATAGCCTTAGCGCGGCCTATTAGCCTTGCTAGACGTTGCGAGCCGCCCATACCCGGTATGACGCCAAGCTTAATCTCAGGCTGGCCAAATTTTGCCGCTTCGCCAGCAAAAATAATATCGCACATCATTGCCAACTCGCATCCACCGCCAAGCGCAAAGCCATTTACCGCAGCAATCTTTGGCGTGCGCATCTGCGCAAAGAGATCCCATTTAGCAAACATATTTTCATAAAATGTCTGGTCGTATGATTTTTCTGCCATCTCTTTTATATCTGCACCAGCGGCAAAAGCCTTGCCTTTGCCGGTAAGAACAAAACAGCCAATCTCTGGGTCTCTGTCAAAGTCTGTTAGGGCATCTATTACCTCATCAGTTAGCTGCATGTTGAGCGCATTTAAGGCACTCTCGCGGCTTAATGTTACCAGCACAACATTTTCATGCTGGGTAACTTCAATCGTCTGATACGCTTTGATGGGCATCTTCTTATTTCCCTTTTTTTCAGGCAGAATTTAGCTGCGGTTGCGGGAGGAAAAACGAGGTAACATGGCTGAAAAATCGCGCCCCAAACCATCTTCATCTTTAACAAATTTTTTATAAAGTGCCAAAGCGGCGGCGCCCATTGGCGTGTCGGCATCCACATCTTCAGCTGCTTCTTGCGAGAGCCCTAAATCCTTGACCATAAGCTCTGCTGCAAACCCCGGCTCATAGTTATTATCCGCAGGGGATTTTGGCCCTATATCTGGCGCTGGAAAATAGGTATTAACCGTCCAACTTGCCCCCGAAGAAGTGCTTAAAACTTCAAATAGTTTTTCCCTGTCTAGGCCAAGTTTATCGCCAAGGGCGATGCTCTCACAGGTGGCAATCATGGTAACGCCCAAAATCATGTTATTACAGATTTTTACCGATTGACCCGCGCCAGCCTCGCCGCACAAGACCGCTTTATTGCCCATAATTTCAAATAGCGGGGCGACAATAGCGTAACCAGCTTCGCTTCCCCCGGTCATAAAGGTTAGGGTGCCTGCTTCTGCGCCGCTAATGCCCCCCGATACAGGCGCATCCAACGCCATTAATCCTGCTTCTTCTGCGCGTTCGGCAACTTGTGTTGCGGCGCGTACATCCACGGTAGAACAGTCACATAAAACAGCGCCCTTTTGCATCACCGGAATAATCACGCTCGCAACTTGTTGCAGAACCGCGCCATTTGGTAGCATGGTGATAACCACATCTTGTCCCGTGGCACAGCTGCCAGCATCGCTAGCCTTTTCAATGATTTCTGGAAGGGCGGTATCCGCCGTGTCAAAGCCAGTTACCTGATGGCCGGCCTTGGCCAGATTAATAGCCATTGGCAAGCCCATATTCCCTAATCCGATAAATCCGATTTTCATGCCCTTAGCTCCCCTAATTTTAGGCTGATTTTAACGTGGCACTTCTGCCAGCATATTTTCTATTTTCGTATCGCTAATATCCATCATAGATTTCGTCTGCCAGTTGGGGTTGCGATCCTTATCAATAACCGCAGCGCGTGTGCCTTCTAGAAACTCGCCTTCATTCATAGAACGGTAGGTAAAGCGATATTCAAGCTCAAGGGCTGTTTCGATATCATCTTCTGGGTTTAGGCGCTTTAATATTTCTGCTGTGCAGAGCATCGAGAGCGGCGCATTATGTGCCATAGCCTTGCTCCAAAATTTATCCATATCTGCATGGGCTGGATGGGCTTTAGCTAGCGCCGATAAATTGTCGCTGCCGAAAAATCTGTCACATTCCTGCTGCCAGTCAGCTATAACACTTGCATCCGAAGGGCGGCTCGCAAATGCCTCAATAGGGCTGGTATTGCCAGCTTTGATTAAGGCATCCTTTAGGGCGTCATAATCGGTCTCGGAAACAAAATAATCTGCAAAGCCAGCATAAAGGCTGTCAGCAGCGTTCATACGGTAGCCTGTCAGTCCTAAATATAGTCCCATTTTTCCCGGAACACGCGATAATAAAGCTGTGCCACCAACATCAGGTATCAGGCCGATAGCGCATTCCGGCATGGCGATTTTTACATTTTCACACACAATACGATGACTGCCATGACAGGCAATGCCCACACCGCCGCCCATCCCAAAGC
>OCON01000090.1_pt1 | contig 9804 bp, 16 predicted proteins | sample 1534741 | NCBI WGS metagenome assembly OCON01 (sample SAMEA3275601, study PRJEB22092) | marine metagenome | biome: marine biome; feature: surface water; material: seawater | collected 2014-06-21T10:30:00+00 | depth 2 m | reverse complement strand
GCTCTTGGAAGCAAAAAAACACATGAGAATAGATGTAAACGATTAATGGAAAATGGTTTTAATGAAAGTCAAATTCAAAAAATATTTGGGCCCATTGGTATTAAATTCGGCGGCAGGTCAGCACCTGAAATTGCATTATCTATTATTTTCCAACTAATGTCAGAAATCTATAAACAGTGATTACTGCGATTATATTAGCAGCTGGAAAATCAAAAAGATTTGGCAAGAGCAATAAATTATTAGCTCCTTATAAAAGAAATTTAGTTCTCAATCATACATTAAACAAAGTTCTAAAAAGCAAAGTTGATGAAGTGCTACTTGTTACAGGATATCAAAATAACAAAATTCAAAATCAATTTAAAAAGTATTCAAATATTAAATTTTTATTTAATAAAAAATTTAATAAAGGCATGTCTTCTTCAATTAAGCTCGGTTTGAAAAATATGAATAAAAAAACAAAAGGTTTTATGATTTGTTTAGGAGATATGCCTAAAATCTCGACAAGAGTTTATGATCAAATAATATCTAAATTTAAAAAAATTAAAAATTATCCGGTGGTTCCTTTTTATCATTCAAAACAAGGTAATCCTGTTTGTTTTCCTATAAAACTTAAAATAAAATTAATGAAAATTAATGGAGATCAAGGTGCTAAAAAAGTTTTGAAACAATGTAGGTTTAAAAAAATCTTTGTTAAATCAAAATCAATACTTTTTGATATTGATCATAAACATGATCTTAAAAATTAAAATTTTTTATCTCGTTTTTTAATTCTTCTGGCTTATGAAGAGTAATCGTTTTAAATCCAAGCTCTGAGGCTGAAAGTGTATTTTCCGGTCTATCATCAATAAAAAGAGTTTTTTCTGGATCACAATTAAATTTTTCTTTAGCTAATTCATATATTTTTTTATCAGGTTTTTTTAAATTAACTTTTCCCGAAATAATCATATCATCAAATTTCTCAATAAAAGGATTTTTAGATTTATAAATATCAAACTGATCACCTGGAAAATTACTTAATATATAAATTGGAATTTTTTTATCCTTTAAGCCTAATGCAATTTCAATATTATCATCATAAGTTCCCGTTATCATTTCTTGAAAACGTCCGTAAAAGGCTTCGATTGCCTCTTTATAATCTGGGAATTTTTTTACTCTTTCAATAGTTGCAGGCTTTGTATCATAGACCAAATCCTGCTGAATATGCCATTCCCATGGACAAATTTCTTTAAAAAAAAAATCTATTTCTTTTTCTTCTTTAAATATTTTATTGAAAAGATTTTTAGGATCAAATTTGACCAAAACCTTTCCTAGATCAAATATTACTTTTTCAATTTTCATATTTAAAATGATGTTTAGACCAGATCAATTGCAAATTTTTTCAAAACTTCTAAATCAACTATTTCTAATGTTTTTTTATTTGTGCTTTTAATAAAAATCTTACAAGGATGACCTGCCTCTACAGCTTTCTTAAACCACATTGCACAAACACACCAACAATCTCCATCTTTTAATCCTTCAAAATTGTATTCAGGTCTTGGCGTAACCAGATCATTTCCATTAACTTTACAAAAATTTAAAAAATCTAAATTAACTTTTGCACAAACAGTATGCGTTCCATGATCATTTTCATCTGTATTGCAGCACCCATCTCTATACCATCCTGTTATTGGATCGAGTGAACAGGTTTCTAATTTCTCACCAAGAACATTAAGTTGTGCTTTAATCATGAAAAACGTTAGCAGTTTTTTCATCAAGCTCAATATTCATTGAAAATGATCTACGTTCACCTTCCGCATAAAAAGGGTAGGCGGTATGCATGAGATAATTTGGAAAAAAAATTACATCTCCAACTTTTGGTACATGATTAAAGATGCTATCGCTTAAAAAGTTTTTAGAACCATTAATAAAATCTATAGTTCCATTTGTTTTTATTTTCTTTTTACTTTGGTTAATATTTTTTGGGATTTTTAAATAACCAACTGCAGATAAATGACCATTATGGTAGTGAACAGGATTATATTCGTTTTTAAACTGCCTAACGACCCATAAATTTTTAATTTTAACTTTTTTCACATCTTTGCTTAGTGCTTTTTTTATGAAAACTTTTACCTCTTTATGAATGGTTTTTAATAAATGATTATTTATAAATTTTTGAGGTAGTTGAAATTCTTCTTTGACTTGACCAACTAGTTTTTTTGAATAATTAAATTTTTTTGATAAATTTTTATTGGCAACTATTCTTTCAACCTCTTTGTTAATTTTGTTAACAATTATTTTTGAAAGTTTAAACTTCCCTAACTTAGGCCCAAAAGGTGACAAGACTTGCATTTTATAATTTAGTTGGATTAGGCTGACCCTTATAAACTATTTCTGGATCAAATTTTTTTTCTTTTTCCTCGTATTCAAGCTTTACATCGTTGTTTTGATTATCGAGTGGAATTGATCGGTAAAAACATGAATAATATCCCACATGACAGCTTGCCCCATCTCCAATATCGACTGAAATCCAAACAGAATCTTGATCATCATCAATTCTAATAAATTTTACTTTTTGAACCCACCCACTAGTTTTTCCTTTATGCCAAATCGCATTTCTTGATCTACTAAAGTAATGTGCTTCTTTAGTTTCTATCGTTTTTCTAAAAGCTTCTTCATTCATGTAACCGTGCATTAAAATGTCACCCGTTTTGTGATCAGTGGTAATCACTGGAATTAATCCATTTTCATCAAATTTAGGACATAAATCATGACCTTCTTCAACTTGTTCTACAGAAATTCTTTTTTTAAACATTGTTTCGATTATCTATCGCTGTATATTAGATTAATCAAATTTAATTATACAGGGTATTAATGACAAATAAAAATGTAACAGAATTTAAAGCAAAGCTAGAAGAAAAAATTAGTAAAGAAGAGGCCAAAAAAGCTATTCAGACTATATTAAAATATATTGGTGAAAATCCTGAGCGTGAAGGGTTAATTGAAACTCCAAAAAGAGTGATCAAGGCTTTTGATGAATATTTTTCTGGTTATTTAGAAAGCCCTCAAGAGTATTTAGAGAAAACCTTTGGGGATGTTGAAGGTTATGATGACATGGTAATTCAAAAAAATATTTCAATTCAAAGTCATTGTGAACATCATATGGCTCCAATTATTGGTATTACGCATGTCGCTTACATTCCCTCAGAAAAGGTTGTGGGATTAAGCAAATTAGCAAGAGTTGTGGATGCATTTTCAAGAAGGCTACAAACTCAAGAAAGATTAACCATGCAAATTGCAAATGCAATTAATAAGGGTTTAAAAGCTCATGGAACGGCTGTTTGTATTGATGCGGTACATCAATGTATGACAACAAGAGGTGTCATGAAAGAAAACGCCACAACAATTACAAATTATTTCACAGGATCTTTCAGGGATAGTCATTCTTTACAGCAAAGATTTTTATCTTATATAAACCAAAAATAGTTATGGTGAATATTCCTGAGAAATACAAAAATTTAAAAAAAGTTTTTGTAGATACACTTCATGTAGCAACGCAAATTGATAGTCCAAAAGTTTATTATAAAATTAAACCTGAGGATGGTTATGTAGTGTGTGGATATTGTAATATTTGTTTTGTGTTAAAAGAAGATGCAGATCTAGATACAGACCGAGTTTACTTTTATAATGAGAGAGAAAGTAAGTTGAGAGAAGAAAATAACAAAGATAAAATAAGGGAGAATGTAAATGGCTTTTAAAGCATTAGTAGTCAATCAAGAGGGTGAAAATTTTACGAGAGAAATTAAAGAAGTTGAGCAGTCATTTTTAAAACATGGAAATGTTTTGGTTAAAGTTGAATATTCATCTTTAAATTACAAAGATGGAATGATTTTAAAAAATGGAGGTAAGCTTGTTAAAGATTTTCCTCATATCCCAGGTATCGATTTTGCTGGAACCGTAGAGTCAAGTGAGTCTGATAAATTTAAAAAAGGGGATAGAGTTATTTTAACAGGTTGGAGAGTTGGTGAAGTTTTTTTTGGAGGTTATTCTCAATACGCCAAAGTCCAAGATGATTTTCTTGTGAAAATGCCAGATGATCTTGATAGTAAAAAAGCAATGATATTAGGAACAGCAGGCTTAACGGCATTGATGTGTGTACTTGCAATTCAAGCCAGAGAGACAATTTTATTAGGTGAGCCTGTAAAAGATGTTTTGGTTACAGGTGCAACGGGTGGAGTTGGAAGTGTTGCGGTACTAGCGCTTAGTAAACTTGGCTATAATGTATCAGCTGTGACAGGTAAAAAAGATAAAGCAGATTTTTTAAAATCATTAGGGGCTAAAACAATAGTTGATCGTTCTGAAATGGATCAAGACGCTAGACCCATTGATAAAGGACTATATGACGGAGTGGTTGATACAACAGGTGGTAAGATTTTAGCTAAAGCATTGTCACATACAAAACCAAACGGAATTGTTGCTGCTTGTGGTCTTGCAAGTAGTATTAAGCTCGAAACAACAGTTATGCCCTTTATCATTCGAGGAGTAAAATTATGGGGAATTGACTCTGTTACGGCACCAGCAAAAAGAAGAGAGTTTTTATGGTCTCAGGCAAACAACTATATTGATTTTAATATTTTGTCCGAGGGCGTGCAAGAATGGAGCCTTGATGATCTTATTCAAAACTCATCAAAAATTTTAAAAGGTGAGATTTCTGGGCGAGTGATTGTTGATGTAAACAAATAAAATGGATTGGGATAAACTTAAGATTTTTCATGCCGTTACTCAAGCTGGAAGCTTTACAAAAGCTGGCGAGGTCTTAAATCTTAGTCAATCTGCAATCAGCAGACAAATTCAATCTCTAGAATACGAGCTAAAATGTAGCTTATTTCAAAGACATGCAAGAGGTTTGTCTTTAACCGATAATGGTGAGACTTTATATAAAACTGCTAATGAAGTGATCTCTAAAATTAAAGAGGTTGAAACTGATTTGGTTGAGAGAAAAGATAAACCATCAGGAAAACTTGTCATCACAACTGTCGTCGGTTTTGGTGGAATTTGGCTAACCCCAAAGATCAAAGAGTTTAGAGATAAAAATCCAGACATTGAAGTTGAGCTTGTTGTGACAAATGATGAATTAGATTTAAGTATGAGAGAAGCTGATATTGCAATTTGGATGAGGCAACCTAAACAATTAAATTATATTCAAAGAAAGTTAGTTGATATCAATTATCACATTTATGCTTCATCAAAATATATTGCAAAAAAAGGAACGCCTAAAACGGCAAAAGATTTAGATAAACATGATCTTATTACTTATGGAAAAGGAACACCTTCTCCTTTGTCAGAAAAAGAGTGGATTTTAAAACTTGGAACAAAACAAAAAAGAAAACCAGTCATGAAAGTGAATAATATTTACTCTTTAATGTTAGCAGTTGATGCTGGAGCAGGGCTTGCGGCATTACCTGATTACATGGTTGGTGACAATAAAGGATTAGTCAGGGTCTTACCAGAGGTGAATGGTCCAAAATATGAAGCTCATTTTGTTTACCCCCAATCATTAAAAAATGTAGCTAGAGTTAAAGCGTTTAGAGATTTTATTTTTAATAAAGTTGCTGAATGGGATTTTTAGTTATTTTTTCTTTTTAGATTTTTTCTTTAAACTTTTAATCTTTTTCGTTTTCTTTTTTTTATTTTGAGGTTGTTTTTTATTTTTTAATTCAAGTTGTAAATTTTTTATAAATTCAACTCTCTTTTGAAGCTCTTGTTGTTTTAATTCGTATTTGTCTTTTAAATCAGATTTGTCTTTTTTTAATTTAAAGTGCCAAATAACCAAGATTAAGAAATAGATACTAAGAAATGAAATACCTATTTGAGAGAGTTGACCCGTACTAGACTCCCTTTTTTGTCATAGCTTGCATCTTAATATTTGCACCATCTTCAACCGAAAGACTTTCAGCTACAACATCACCCTCAAAGTTACAGCCTTTTTTTATACTAATCTTAGTACCAGTTAATGAACCTTTAATCTTTCCATTAACTTCAATCTCATTAGCATTAACATTGCCATTAATATCAGCTGTTTCAGTGAGGTTCACTTTGCTTGCAACAATATTCCCGTCATGTTTACAGCCAAGTATAATATCATCTTTTTCTACAATCTTACCTTTAACTTCTACGTCAGATAGTAGTATTGAGTTCGATGAGCTCATAAATTTTAGAGATTAAAAACTATTTATCTTCTTCTTTTGCAGTTCCAAAGAAACCACCGCCAGATTTTTTATTTTCTTCCTCGTCTTTTACGAGTTTGATTTTAGATTTACTAAAATCTTCATCTGACATTTCAGCAATTGTTCCGCTAATTTTTCCACCTAGTGAAATCTCTAAATCTTTGTATCGAATTTCACCTTTTGCAATTCCTGAAGACGATACAGACAACGTTCCTGCAACTTCAAGATTACCATCATAATTACCTTCAATCTCAGCGGTCTCAACAGCTGTTTCGCCATCAACACCTCCGCCATTTTTAACGCTAATTTTTCCTGCTGCAACTTTTCCAGAATGTTTACCATTCACGATAACTTCATTTGGCGCATTAATCTCTCCGTTTACTGATACGCCTGAACCAATATGGATATTACCTTCTTTCGTCCCATCCATTGATGATCTTGAAGTTGTTGTACGTGAAAAGGGGCTACTGCCGCTTTGATTATTATCTTCGTCAAAAATTGCCATTTTAAAATTCCTTTATCTTTTTTCTATATTTTATAATTCAACATAGAAGTAGAATCTAGTCAATTTATACCATAAAATAACATTTTTATAATGACTTACCTGATAGCCGGTCTCATAATAGGTTTTTTTGTGGCTTTACCTGTTGGTGCTGCTGCCGTGCTGTGCATAAATAGATCGATTCAATATGACTTCAAAGCTGGATTTTTTACAGGTCTAGGGGTTGCTTTAGCAGATCTAGCTTATGGAATAATTGCAGTTTTTGGACTTTTTGCGATATCGGGTCAGACGTTAGAAAATCACCCAGTTTTAAGATTAGTTGGAGCTTTTTGTATTATGTTTTTAGGTTTAAAAATGGCTCTAAAAAAACACGAGCCTTATAAAGAAAACATATCTCACGAAACTGCTATCAAAGATACAGTTACAGGTTTTATTGTAACCATCAGTAATCCAATGACTATCATAGCATTTGTTGCAGCTCTTTCTTACGTTAATTATTTAATGGAACAAATTACTTATGTTGGATCCATATTAATTGTGAGCGGAATATTTATTGGCTCAATTACATGGTGGTCAATTTTATGTTATATTTCAATTAAATTACGAGATAAACTAACTCCAGAATTAATTGGAAAAATCAATCTTACATCAGGTATATTGATTTTTATTTTTGGAGTATTACTTGCTATAAATGTTAAAGGAATATTATAATAATTAAAAATGTTGCAATATATTTTATCTTTCGTCATTCTCATTTCGGTTGTTGTATTTATACATGAGTACGGACACTATTATTTTGCTAAAAAATATAAAGTAGGTGTTACAGATTTTTCAATTGGTTTTGGTAAAGAGTTAATTGGTTTTAATGACAAAGATGGAACTAGATGGAAAATTTGTGCAATCCCTTTGGGCGGTTATGTTAAATTTTTTGGTGATAGTAATTCTGCCTCACAGCCTGTAAGCCTGTCTAAAATAGATAGCAAAGATCATGATAAACTTTTAACGACCAAACCTTTATACCAAAGAGCAATAATCGTTTCAGCCGGTCCAATTGCTAATTTCATTCTAGCAATTTTTATTTTTGCTACAATTTTTATGACTGTTGGAAAAGATGTTACCGTTCCAATTATTGCCGAAGTTCAAAAAGATTCACCTGCGTATAAAGCGGGTTTGAAAAGTAATGATCAAATCACCTTCATTGATGATAAAAAAATAGAAAGTATTAATGATGTAGCTTTATTTATAACAACAAGTAGTAATGATAACGTTAAAGTTGAAGTTGTTAGAAATCAACAACCATTATCTTTTTTAGTCACTCCTGAAAAAAAAATAACAAAAGACAATTTTGGAAATAATATAGAGAGAAAACTTATTGGTATAAAGATTTCTCCTTTAAAAGGTACAATGGAAAGAGAAAGGTTAGGACCTGCAAATGCTTTAGTTTTATCCGTAAAAGAAACTTATAACACCATATCAATGACTTTATCTTACATTGGAAAAATGATTGCCGGTAAGGAAAGTACCGATCAACTTGGAGGGCCGATTAAAATTGCTCAAATCTCAGGACAAGTTGCAGAACATGGTTTGGTTCCATTTTTGTCGATTATGGCCTACATCTCTATAAGTCTTGGATTGATTAATTTGTTTCCAATACCTCTTTTAGATGGTGGTCATTTATTTTTTTATTTTATTGAGTTTTTAAGAGGCAAACCTTTAAGCGAAAACGTACAAATTTATTTTTATAAGTTTGGTATGGCTGCGCTTTTAACTTTAATGGTTTTTGCAACTTTTAATGACTTAAAAAGCTTAGGATTATTCTAAAATTAAGCAAAAATAACATTTCTATCGATATCTGTGGTTAAAAAAGCCTTAAAAATCTAATTTTCGTTGATTTTATTGGTTTTTTGAAAGATGCTCATTTAACAACGATTCGAAAGGACCAAAATGAACAAAAAACAATTAATCGCTAAAATATCAGCAACACTAAATCTAAGTAAAGCTGATGCCGAAAGAACATTCGATAGCATTACTAATATTATTTTAGATGCGCTAAAGAGTGATGATGCGGTAAAAATCGCAGGTTTTGGTACTTATAAAGTAGCAAAAAGAAAAGCTAGACAGGGTAGAAATCCAAGAACTGGTGAAACTATTCAAATCTCAGCTTCTCAAAAAGTGAAGTTTTTACCTGCAAAAGCTTTAAAAGACATGTTCAACAAATAGTCTTTCAAAACAGCCTTATTTTTAAGCAAAATAAGGCTGTTTTAAAATTAAAATAATCCTCAAATATCTAAAAGTCGCGTTTTTATTGATTGTATAATCAATCAATCTGAATATTCTCAAATTTTTAAAATTAAAGGAGTCGATATGTTTTCAAAACAGTTAGCAGATAAATTAGATGAATATCATCTTTTGAAACACCCGTTTTATCAAGCGTGGAATGAAGGAAAATTAAATAGAGAAATTATTAAAGATTATGCTGAACAATATTATCAGCACGTTAAAGCTTTTCCAAGATACATCAGTGCAACACATTCAATGTGTGAAGATATTTCTAAAAGAAAAGTTTTATTAGAAAATCTAACTGAAGAGGAAGACAAAGATCACGATCATCCTAAACTTTGGAAGCAATTCGCTTTAGCATTAGGTGCAGATAAAGATGGAATTGAAACAAAAGATCAAGAAACTTTCACAAAAGATATGATTGATAACTTCTTTAAACAAGCAAGGTCAAGCTATGCTGAAGGGTTAGGATCTTTTTATACTTATGAAAGACAAGTTCCAGAAGTTGCCGATGTTAAAATCTCTGGACTAAAAACGCATTACGGCGTTGATACTAAAGAAGGATTACAGTTCTTTGAAGTTCATAAGGATGCAGATGTAATTCACAGAGCAGAGTGTGAAAAGCTTTTAGATGAACTTTCTCCAGAAGAACAAGTAAAAGCTGAAAAGGCAGCTCTTACAACTGCAAAATTTATGTGGAACTTTTTATCAGGAGTAGCTTTGAAGCATAAGTTACCTCTTGAGTGTGCAGCATAATATCTAATTTATAGCGCAGCCTTACAAGGCTGCGCTAAATTTCTTAAATGAGCAAGCCTACAG
>OCON01000085.1_pt1 | contig 10402 bp, 7 predicted proteins | sample 1534741 | NCBI WGS metagenome assembly OCON01 (sample SAMEA3275601, study PRJEB22092) | marine metagenome | biome: marine biome; feature: surface water; material: seawater | collected 2014-06-21T10:30:00+00 | depth 2 m | reverse complement strand
TCATGCCCATGAGATGTATAGGGGTCTAAAGCAACATCACACATTATTCCTATATCGTTCTTAAATTTTTTTTTTATAAATTTTATAGCCCTGCAAACTAAATTGTTTTCATTTATTGCCTCACTTCCATACTGATCTTTTTTTGAATTAGGAGTAAACGGAAATAGCGCTACCATCGGTATTTTATTTTCTATAAGCTGTTTGATGATTTCTCCTAATTTATCTATAGAATATCTATAAACATTTGGCATTGATTTAATAATTTGTTTTTTATTTTTTCCCTCAATTAAAAATATAGGATAAATTAAATCACTTGCTGACAAGTTGTTTTCTTGGACCAATTTTCTAGACCATGTATATTTTCTTGTTCTACGAAGTCTTAAGCTAGGAAATTTACCTGTAATCATGATTTAATTTAATTTAAAATGCGACAAATGTATTATACAGATAGTCTCGACCTGCTGCACGATCCGGAGGGTGTGCTCAGACAGCTTTGCCACACATTATCGGTCCCTTGGCAGGAGGGCGCGATGACCACCTGGCGGCAAGGGCGTCGCAGGAGCGATGGTATATGGGCGAGTCATTGGTACGCATCGGTTGAGACTTCAACCCACTTTTCAAGTCCATCTGACAGCCCGCCGCAGCTCGATGAAGCAGATCGGCAGCTCGCAGATCTCATGATGCCGCACTTTGACGCCATGGCGCGATTTAAGCTGTCTTAGCTCGCCTTCGTTGCCACCCCCAGAGTTGCTGGGGCCAATGTGGGCGGGTATCGATGTAACGGGTCATGCAAAGGGTTTTTGGCAGCCTTGCTAAATAACTTTAGCTGAGCGTGAGATCGGGCTGCATAACGATGCCAAAATAGATCGGCTGCCCGTAAAAGGTCGTCTGCCGTGCATGACTCTGAGGTTGTCGAGCAGAGCCACATCTCCCCTCTGCCACTCGAGATCCACAGTGCATTGATAAGATGCAGCGATAGCCGCTTCTAAGTCAGCGCTCTCGATTCGTGTTTGGTCGCCAAAACACAGTCTGGGCTCATCATCGTCCACGGCATTAGCCCAGCCGGCGGCGGCCGCGACAATTTGATTAAAGAACACCTCTCTTCCCCGCCCAAAATTATCGATCGCGGGGAGGATAGGCGTCTGTACCGAAAGTCCACCATCGCGGAGCCAGCGGTACTCGTAGCCAAGACTAGTGAGTCGCCGCTCGGCCTCAGCAATGCTTGATACGTTAAGCGTATCCCGCCAACTTCGGCCCTGACCAGATGCGAGGTCGGTACTCTCGGGCATCGAGTTGCGATAGCGAACACCGAGCTTACGAAGCTTGGCCGTAAACGCTGGGTGGTTTGCCTCAAGTGTGTTTAGTGCCAGGTCTGACCTGCAGATCGGGGTTGCGCCGCCGGAGTCTGCAGCGTGTTCACAAAAGAAAAACAACTGGCCGGGAAAGCTAAGGGTTTGCGCCATCTCATGATGCAAAAAAATCTCTACCTCTGGCGGTGCTTCGTTGGCCGTAAAAACGCGTACTGTTCGATTATGCCGTACGGCATTTGAGAAGGACTCCGAATAGGTAAAATTGGGTAGATCAAAACACTCTATGAAGGCGTGAAAGTCCTCGGCAGATGCGCTGTCATACCCTCGAAAAAGCACAAAGCCGTGCGCGTTAATAATGTCACTGACGATTGTCTTATCGGGTCCGTCCAGCGATCTCCCAGGAGTGATAGGCAATTCCTCGGGTGTTAGAATCGTAATGGTTGGTAACGTCATTTATCGACCGCCTCTTGGATTGGACCCTTGTTTACGGCGGGTACAGGTGGAGTTACAGGTAAAAGCGCCGTGACGTAGGGGTTGAGCTCTAGTGATGACAGTGTTTCACGTACGTCAACTACGCCACCTGTCTTCATTGACTGCTGAGCCATCCACGCGGTGATAATCGCCCACAAGCCCTCGGCACAGGTTGCCCCATCGGTTTGAGCGCCCGAGAGCAAGTCGATGAACCGTCTATGCTCAAACAGCGTTGAACCATAGTGTCCGCCCATTTCAATGTCCTCTGGGAACCTACAGTCGATGCCATCGTAGGCGTCATGACCCGGTACCTCCACCTTGATGTTTGCAGTGGATGCCTTACCAGGCTTGAAGCTCGCAGTCTCCTCGGTTCGGATAATGCCGCGATCGCCACTGACAATCAGTTCCTCAAGTAGCTCTTCGCTGAACATATTCAGTGCAAATTGCGCTCTCACGCCGTTCTCGTATTCGACGATGACCAGAGCGTGATCATCGATATCAGCTGCCCGTCCCTCAAAGGTAAATTGGGTGAAGTTGACGGCGCGACCGCCCGTTGCAAAGACGCGCGCGGGCAGCGCACCGGCGATCCGATTCATGAGATCAAAATAATGACAGCACTTCTCAACCAGAGTCCCGCCCGAGTACGCTGAAAATTTATTCCATTCATTGACCTTACTCAAAAAGGGCGGTCGGTACTCGCAGATGCTGAGCATTTTCACGTCGCCGATATCGCCGTTGGCAATGGCTTTGAGCGCCAGTTGGTACTGCGACTTATAGCGGTACTGCATGCCCAGCAAAATTGGCGCTGGGTAAGCCAGGCATTCGTTTGCCAAGTAAATCGCATCGTCCAAGGTCGTCGCCATCGGCTTTTCAAGAAAGATAGCTTTGCCGGATGCCTTAATAGTGTCGAATACCCGCCGGTGTGTGAAGTTGGGCGTGCAAATCAAAATGGCATCGACCCTGGCATCTGAAATGAGCTCATCAAGCTCATCGTAGATCCGGGGAGCGGTCGCATCGACGGTCGAAAACTCTCGGAGCGCCAGCGCGATACTGTTGGGTTCGCTGTCAAACAGACCAACAATAGTCGCCTGCGCCAGCTGCAAGACCGCACGAATATGCTCGCGGCCCATCATCCCCGTTCCGATCACCGCTAACCCGGGGCGTGGTGCGGCTGCATGCATGCTACTGCGCAGCTCATCTACGATCGTATGGAGCTGCTCCTTGAGTCCGCCTGGCGTTGTCTTGCGTGGGTGGATCGACTCTTTCACGTTCACGTGCCTCGAACTCCTTGCTCACGCGACCCAGCGTTGAGCGAGCGAGACCAGATAATAACGTTGAGGACAATCAGTCCTGATGTAAGGACGAAAAACAGCAGCATTCCCCCGCTCTCGACACTCCGCGCTAAGCCTACCGGTGAGAACAACAGATAAATGAAGATGACGCAGGACAGCAAGGTAGATGAGCAGGCTCCAGCGAATCGCCAGGGCGTCATATCTACGGGCGCGGTTTGGACGATGACTCTGACCTGCCGTGGTCGACATTGGCCTACGAGTAGCAATAGGCCAATCTCCGCTGCAAATAAAATGGCATAGAGATGAAGGAAGTGCAGATCAACTGCGTCCTTAAAGACGAATTGCAAAAGACCGTAGGCGATAATATGAAACGCGATGGCAAGTTTTACGGCAACTGCCGGGACATGCGTGGTCAGCATGCCCACCAGCACAACGGCAATGATGGGAATGTTGTAGAAGCCGGTAAAAATTCGAATTATTTGCCACAGCCCCTCGGGTGCGTATTGTAGAAGCGGTGCGATACCCAGCGAGATCACCGCAATGCCAACGCTGCAAACCTTGGCGATGGATACCAGAGCCTTGTCGGACAGTGTCGCTTTGGTGAGCGGCTGAATAACATCCAGTGTGAGCATGGTCGCCGCGCTGTTGATCAGTGAATTGAATGAGCTAAACACCGCGCCTAACAAAACTGCCAAAAAGAATCCAAGTGCCCAGACCGGGAGGGTATCTTTGACCAGTTGCGGATAGGCGAGGTCTATTGAGCCCAGATTTGGACCATAAAGGTGGTAGGCGATGACACCGGGGATCATCATAAAAAAGGGCACCAGTACTTTGAAATAGCCCGAGAGCAATACGCCTTTTTGACCCTCGGCAAAACTGCGCGCAGCGAGCGTTCTCTGAATGACATATTGGTTAGAGCACCAATAAAAGAGATTGGCGAAAACCATGCCAGTGAACACCGTGCCAAAGGGCGTTGGATCTGAAGCACTTCCGATAGCATTTAGCTTTTCTGGATGGTTGGTCGTGATAATGCCGATACCAGAGATGACATCCCCACCCAATAAGGCGAGTCCCAACAGCGGCACGGTGATGCCCACGATCAGCAGACCAATGCCGTTTATAGTGTCCGAGACAGCGACTGCTTTTAGGCCCCCCAAAATCGCATAAAGGGCCCCCGTGGCGCCGATGACAAAAACCGTAAGCACCAACGATGTGCTGTAGTCTACGTTGAGCATCTGCGGCACATCGAAGAGCTTTAGAACGGCAACTGATCCCGAGTAGAGGACGCTGGGTATGGTCACCAGACCGTACCCCAGAAGGAATAGGACTACACTCATGCGACGAACATCATCGTCATAGCGATCGCCGAGAAATTGCGGGAGCGTTGTGAAGCCACCTCGCAAGTACCGGGGTAAAAAAAAGAATGCCATCGCAATAGTCGCAACCGCTGCCGTGACCTCCCAGGCCATGGAGCTCATATTGAACCCATAGGCCGATCCGTTAAGTCCGATCAGTTGCTCCGCTGAGAGATTGGTTAGCAGTAGCGAGCCGGCAATGAATGGCGCGCTTAATCCCCGGCCAGCCAGAAAGTATCCATCGCTGTCTTGCGTGGTAGATCGCGACTTCAGGTACGAAAACCAGCCCACTGCGCTCATAAAGAGCAGGCAAGTCGAACCGACGGTAATTAATTCGGCAGCAGTCAAAACAATTCCTCGGTCGCAGTCCACGGAGCATAAGTACTCAGTGGTCGCCCTTCAATAGGTGGGTGAATAGGCGGGTGAATAGGTGGGTGAATAGGCGGGTAAATAGGCGGGTGAATAGATGGGTAAATAGGCGCGTGCCTGCCACAGTGTTACCCTCAAGTGGCACGACTCAATTAGCCAGATTAAAACGATCTTTCTTATGCCTATCGAAGCCCTTCAGCTCTCTGTCTTCATCATCATTACAGTGATTATTGCTTGGTTGACCTACCGCAAGGTCACTGCGGATATAGCGCAGCAAGGTGGTCGCGGAACGGGGCGAGATGAGGTGTTCCTTGCCGGAAAAGGCCTCAGCTGGGTCGTCGTTGCGGGCTCGATTACGCTGACAAACCTTAGCACAGACCAGCTGGTTGGCATGAACGGCAACCAAATGGCCCTGCTTGCATGGTGGGAGCTTTCAGCCGTGGTTGGCCTCGTTATTCTCGCGAAGGTCATCTTGCCGGTTTACTACCGATATAACTGCACCACCACTACCGAGTTACTAGAAAGGCGCTACGACGATCGTCGAATCAGGGCCGTGATCGGCCTGTTATTTTTATTGGGCAATGTATTCATATTCATACCAGCGATGCTATACGGCGGCTCTCTGTTCATTCAAACCATGTTCAGTGTGGACATCCCGCTTATGTGGATCGCTATTGCGTTTGCGATTGTCGGTTCCGCTTATGCGGTTCTTGGCGGCCTGCGTGCAGTTGCCGTCTCGGATGCTTACAGTGGCGTACTTTTACTATCGCTCGGATTGGTGGTCGTGGGTTTATCTCTCTCTGCGATTGACTTTGATTTCTCCGGTATTCCTGCTGATCGACTGACCATGATAGGCGACGACTCATCACCTATCCCCTGGCACACATTGTTGACGGGTATGATTTTCATCCAGATTTTCTACTGGGGTACCAATCAGACCATCACTCAGCGTGCCATGGCCTCGCCAACTGTTAAAGAGGGGCAGAGAGGTGTGCTGGCCGCCGCTGCGATTCGGCTTTTGGTAATTCCGCCCTTAGTCGTTATTCCGGGCATTGTCTCCTACAAGCTATATGGTGATATTGGTGATGCTGCGTTCGGCACCATTGTCGGCGACGTGTTGCCTGTTTGGTTGTCGGGCGCATTTGCTGCCGCCATTGCGGCGGCAGTGCTGACCAGCGTAAACAGTGTATTGAACTCATCGACTACGCTCTGGGTTTGTGACATTCACGAGCCTTTCATCAATCCTGAGGCCAATCTAAAGCAGCTAAATTTGCGGATAACCGTGGTCTTGATTGTTATGGGGCTCGCTATGGTGCCGGTCTACGCAACCGCCGACAGCATTATCAACCTAGTTCAGGAGCTTTACGGACTGTTAAGTATGCCCATCCTGTCCGCGTTCATCGTCGGCTTGTTATTCCGAGGGGTGGCTGCCGGCGCCGCCATCACGGCGGTCGTTCTGGGCGTTGCGCTGTATGGATTTTTCTCGTTCGTTTGGTCGCCCTTTCACTACATTCACATGATGTTTTTCACCGTCGTCTTCTGTGTGGTTTCCGCACTTTTGGTGAGCAAACTTTGGTTTAAAACGCAGCCTTCTTTCGAGCCCGCTATTGGGTTTGGTTAGGTCCTTTTAGTGTCGTTCTTCTTTGTGGCTCTTCTGGGTGGTTGTTAGTTGTTCGACTGCTTTGATGTGATAGATGCAAAGTGTTTCGGGGTTGATGATGGGCAGTGACAATCCGACCGACATCAGCCAGACACCATCAAATGTCGCTGTCGACAATGACGCCTTGTGTTCGCCGATATACGCACTCGGATCGCTTGGCCAGATGAGAGAAACCGCATATTCCGCCGATGGGTCAAGCCCAATGCAACGATAGCGGCTAGGGAACGGCGTGCTTGGTGTGGCCAGTATGGCAAGAGCAAAAAGCCCTTCAGACTGATCCTCATTTATTACTGCCCAGGCCATTTCGCCGTCAGGTCGATTTATCACAAGGTAGTCACCCGCATGCAACAGACGGCGGTATTGTTTATGGAGCGCAATTGCCTGAGTAAGTACCTGACGATCGTGGAGGTTCATCTCACGAATATCGGCTTCGACACCCATATGTCCCCATAGCGCCACCCCTGCTCGAAACGTCATGGTGTGTTGACGACCGGTTAGGTGACATGGGCTAGGTCCAACATGAGATCCCATGACTTCCGGTGGAAAAAGTGCCTGAAAACCCTGCTGTACACGGAGTCGATCGAGCGCGTCATTGGTATCTGACGGCCAGATACGGGTTGTAAAGGCCAGTATTCCTAAGTCAGCCCGACCACCGCCAGAGGCGCATGTCTCTATGGCTACATTGGGGAAGGCTCTTCTTAATCGGGCGAGCAATGCATAAAGCGAGCGTGTCTGTTGATGTATCGCATGGTCACCATTGGCGTTTCCAGCCTGATGAATATCACGGTTCATATCCCACTTGAGATAGGTGATGGGCAGGCTGCTGAGGAGCCCAAAGAGGGTTTCAAATAAGTAGTGGGCTACCGCTGGCTGGCTGAGGTCCAGTACTAGTTGCTGGCGGGCCTCAATGAGTGGGATGCCCGGTTGTGTCAGCACCCAATCTGGGTGCTCGCGGTACAGTTGGCTCTCGCGACTGACCATTTCAGGCTCGATCCAGAGACCAAACTCCATGTTGCGATTGATACAGGCCTGCGCAATGGGCGACAGCCCGGCTGGAAATTTATCCGGATCTACTTGCCAGTCCCCAAGGGCCCTACGATCGTCAGTTCGCCCGACAAACCAGCCGTCGTCGAGGACAAATCGCTCTATACCGAGCGCCGATGCATGCTCGATGAGCTCCATGGTCGCGGCGGCATTGACATCAAAATACAGCGCCTCCCAGGTGTTTAACTGGACCGGTCTTGGGCTACTGGATACTGCGCCAGAATCGTTAAACGTGCTGCGAATTAGACTGTGCCACTGTTGTGTCAGCGCATTGAACCCCTCGCTACTGTGGCAGAGAAAAATCTCCGGACTATCGTAGGCTTCGCCGGGTAATAGGCCTATTTCACCAGCTCTCAGGAGTTCACCCGCTTGCAGCACACGTCGCCCGTCGGCTAGCGTCTCGATGCGAATCTGATGATTACCACTCCAGCCGATGTGCAGTCCAAGCGCAGCACCCGATGAGGGGCCAGTATGTTTTTCTAACAGAGTAATAGTTGGGTTTAGGTGATGCGAGGTTCTACCGGTCCAGTTTTCGCGAACATAGTTCGCGGTCCCAATTGTTTGCCTGTGTGTTTGGAATTCGTAACCCCATCGCCCCCTGTAGTCTTGGAGTTCGGCCAGGTGATCGGGTAGGGGAATGGTGAGTGCGCAGGTGTCGACACTGAGCACCGACTTTTCACAGATGTTTCGCACCGATACCGCGAGGCGAACCACCGAAGCTTTGGGATCTAAGCGCAGGCGATGTGTGATCTCGAGCTTAGTGAGGTCACACAGACTTGTCAGGGTGACTAATAATCCGGTCGTCTCACTTTTTACCAGCCTCGGCAGCAGGCCCCAGTTTGCATTGTCTCGGCGGACTTCGAGGCCAAGGTGGCCAAGATAGCTTTCTCCTATGGTTGGCGTCAGAGTAATTTTTGGTTCAATGGGCAGTGATGCAGGCGCTTGGTGGCGGTCGAGTTGGTTTAGATGATCCACATCGACTTTGGAAAGAGTGCTACCAAAGTACGCTAAAACCGGTTGATTACCCCGGCAATCTAAAATGATTGAGGCAGAACTATTGTGCAGGTGCACAAAGGGCTGAGGTCGCTCGATCACGCCGGTTGGTCTCACATCTTAAACACACAGGCTAGGGTACATTGGTGAGGCTTGGGATACACTCGCGATTTGGCGCATCCTAAATCTCGTGCTTGTGCGATTTCATCAGATGCGTCGCAAGTCTGGGCGGTGCTCGTAGCCGAGCCCGCCCCCGGTATTGAGCAGACCGAGACAGACGAGGGCGTCTAAACCGCCATCTTTGAGTCGGATGGGCGGTTAACGAGTCCGGTTTCGGCAATACAGACATAGGTGGATTGGTATGGTTAAACAGTTACTCATAATAGGCCTTGCACTCGCATCGACCGCATTGCCTCAGACCGCCCTGTCTGGTCCGGTGATTGGTTCTGACATAACCCACATTGCCATGCTGGGTACTGGCACCCCAAATCCCTTTCCGAATAGATCGGGCCCGGCCATTGCGATTGTGGTTAATGATGAGCCCTACCTGATTGATTTTGGGCCCGGACTGGTGCGCCAGGCTGCGGCACTGTCACCCGAATACGGCGGAAGCATTCCGGGTCTTGCGGTTGAAAAGCTAAAGCATGCTTTTCTTACCCACCTGCACTCCGATCACACCGTTGGTCTGCCGGATCTCATCCTTACGTCTTGGACAATAGGACGGGATTCGCCGCTTAAGCTCTTTGGTCCGGAGGGAACGCGGCACATGGCTGAGACCGTTCTCGAAGCCTATGAAGAGGACATTCGCTATCGTCTTTACAGCGAGCAGCCGGCCAACAATCAAGGCTGGCGTGTTGATGCCCGAGAGATCAGCCAATCCGGCGTTATTTATGAGGACAATAACGTCACGGTTGAGGCGTTCAGGGTGCCTCACGGGAGTTGGCCCGAGGCATGGGGTTATCGGTTTACGACACCTGACAAAGTGATTGTAGTATCTGGCGATACAGCGCCATCAGAGCTATTGAAGGAATATGCTCAGGGGGCAGATGTCCTGATTCACGAGGTTTACAGTGAGGAAGGCTTTGCCAAGAAAGAGACCAAGTGGCAGACGTATCATGCAAAAAATCACACATCGACAACAGAGCTTGGCAGGTTGGCATCTGAGGTAAAGCCACAGCTTCTGGTGCTTTACCATCAGCTTTTATGGGGCTCGACTCATGAGACCCTCGTCAACGAGGTAAAATCTGAGTTTGATGGTCATGTCATTTCAGCGCGGGACTTGGATGTTTATTGAGTCATTGACGAGCTGCAGATCATTGCGCCGACAAGACAGTTAATAATAGGAAAAGGAAATATAAAATGAGAGTTATCAATGGCTGGCTTTTAATCGCGACGCTGGCATTAGGCCTTTTGAGTTGCTCATCAGACGAGGCGCCGTCAACGGTGGTCTCGGACAGCATGTCCCACGATACCTACACGGCAGAGCAATTCTTTCAGACGATTAGTTATCGCATGGGTGGAGCCGGCCCCTATGCATTCTCATCGATCGACGGCGATTTATTGATCAGTTCTGATGAAACCGGAGTTTACAACGCGTATCGCCTAGACGTTATGACCGGAAAGATGACGGCATTAACCGAGTCAACGGATCGTGGTGTGTATGCAGAGTCCTGGTTTCCTCAGGATGATCGCTTCATTTATCAACAAGACGGCAATGGTGACGAGCTGACGCACGTATTGGTCATGTCGCCCGAAGGAAATGCTAAGGATCTCACGCCCGGGATAGGGCACAAGGCGGGTTTTGCGGGCTGGTCTGCCGATGAGGCCAGTTTTTATATCTTTAGTAATGAGCGTGATGGCGGTGCATTTGATATGTATCGCTACGATGTCGACGACTACTCACGAGAA
>OCON01000084.1_pt1 | contig 10418 bp, 11 predicted proteins | sample 1534741 | NCBI WGS metagenome assembly OCON01 (sample SAMEA3275601, study PRJEB22092) | marine metagenome | biome: marine biome; feature: surface water; material: seawater | collected 2014-06-21T10:30:00+00 | depth 2 m | reverse complement strand
ACCGACCCTTATCCTCAAAGTGTGCCCTTAGCTGATGAAAGGCAATCGCGCCTGTACTGGCCAAGCCAGCGATAATCCACTAGCCAGACAGGCCGTTAACTTATTCTTGAATTGTTTATCCAATTTTGTTTTGCATGCGGTCATGATGGTGGGCGCACGCCAAGGCGTTTATCTATCTGGCGGCATTATCCCGCGCTTATTGCCCTTTTTTGAAAAAAGCGCCTTTGCCGCACGCCTGTCAGAATATGGCATTTTCACGGACTATATTGCCGCTGTGCCCGTTTGGCTTATCACCATAGAGGAGCCGGGTCTTACCGGTGCTGGTCTTGCGCTTAGCAATCCCTATCTTCAACATCGCACGCTGTGACATTAAAAAAGGCAGTGCCCTTAAATAAAAGAGCACTGCCCGTAATGTTTAGTCCAAATGGATTTTTAGGCGATATCGAAACGGTCTAGTTCCATCACCTTAACCCAAGCTGCCACGAAGTCTTTGACGAATTTTTCTTTATTGTCGTCTTGGGCATATACCTCGGCAATGGCCCGCAGGATAGAGTTTGACCCGAAGGCCAGATCTACCCGTGTTGCCGTGCGTAATATCTTGCCTGTCTTTCTATCGCGCCCTTCATAGACATCATTGCCAGCTGCTGTCCAGATAATGTTCATATCCAGCAAATTGACAAAGAAATCATTGCTCAGGCTGCCTTCATTTTCAGTGAATACGCCGTGGTTGGTACCGCCATAATTCGCGCCCAACACGCGCATGCCGCCAACCAGCACGGTCATCTCTGGCCCAGTTAGGGTCATCAGCTGCGCCTTATCAAGGAACAGCTCTTCTGCGCTTACACTAAAGGCTTGTTGCTGATAGTTACGGAAACCATCGGCAAGTGGTTCTAGCACAGCAAAGGAGTCTATATCTGTCTGCTCCTGCGTGGCATCCCCGCGCCCTGCGGTAAAGGGTACATCGACATTAAAACCAGCCGCTTTGATACCCTGCTCAACACCAACATTACCGGCGAGTACAATCATATCGGCCATGCTGATATTTTTGCCCGAAGCGATGCGGATGCCTTCTAGCACGTCCAAAACACGCGCAAGCTGATCAGGCTGATTAACTTCCCAATCTTTTTGCGGTGCAAGGCGAATACGTGCCCCATTTGCGCCGCCGCGCATATCAGAGCCGCGATAGCTAGCCGCACTTGCCCAAGCCGTTGCGACCATCTCCGAGACGGTCAGATCAGAGGCGGCAATCTGTGCTTTGATGTCAGCGATGTCGCTATCACTAGGCACAGAAGAAGGCGCTTCGATAGGGTCCTGCCAAATCAGCTCTTCTGACGGCACTTCTGGCCCTAAATACCGAATGAGTGGGCCCATATCACGGTGGGTTAGCTTATACCAAGCCCGTGCAAAGGCATCAGCAAACTCATCAGGATTCTCATGGAAGCGGCGCGAGATTTTCTCATAGGCTGGGTCCATACGCATCGCCATATCTGCGGTCGTCATCATGGTTGGTACGCGCAAAGATGCATCTTCCGCATCTGGGGCCATATCTTCTTGCTTCTGGCCGACTGCGTGCCATTGCTGGGCACCTGCAGGGCTTTTTGTTAGCTCCCACTCATAGCCGAACAACAGGTCAAAATAGCCATTATCCCATTTTGTTGGATTGCTTGTCCATGCGCCCTCAATACCGCTGGTGATGGTATCGCGGCCGCTACCTGAGCCATGCGCGCTAATCCAGCCAAGTCCCATTTGCTCTATCGGTGCGCCCTCTGGCTCAGCACCAACAAGACCGGCATCACCGGCGCCATGCGCCTTACCAAAGGTATGACCGCCTGCAACCAGCGCAACCGTCTCTTCATCATTCATCGCCATACGGGCAAAAGTTTCGCGAATATCAACGGCACTTGCCAACGGGTCTGGATTACCATCTGGGCCTTCTGGGTTCACATAAATCAGACCCATTTGCACTGCCGCTAGGGGGTTGGCTAATTCACGCTCGCCGCGATAACGCTTATTATCGAGCCACTCGCCTTCATTACCCCAATAGATATCTTCTTCAGGATGCCAGATATCTGGCCGCCCGCCACCAAATCCAAAGGTCTTGCCACCCATAGATTCAATCGCCACATTACCGGCTAGGATTAACAGGTCAGCCCAGCTAATTTTGTTGCCATATTTTTGTTTAATTGGCCAAAGCAGACGCCGCGCCTTATCCAAATTACCATTATCTGGCCAGCTATTTAGAGGGGCAAAACGCTGTGCGCCTGTCCCGCCGCCCCCACGGCCGTCTGTTGTGCGATAGGTACCCGCAGCATGCCACGCCATACGAATAAAAAACCCGCCATAATGACCATAATCTGCTGGCCACCATTCTTGCGATTCTGTCATCAGGCCATTCAAATCTTTTTTCAGTGCCGTGTAATCCAGTGTTTTGAACGCCTCGCGGTAGTCAAAATCTGGATCCATCGGGTTGGAGCGCGCATCATGTTGACGCAGCAAACTCACATCAAGCTGGTTCGGCCACCAATCTTTATTTGTGGTGCCTTCAAGGTTCGTATGCATAAACGGACACTTGTTTTGGGTGTTCATAACTGTCTCCTCAGACAAATTCGAATGGTCAAAAACTTAAAAGATAACGTTATTTGGTAAATGGCAAGATTGAGGCCAATAAAATTTCAACTAGTGGCTGGCCAGAAAGCTCTTCCCTCTACCTAATGCCAAGCCTAGCGGGGTGCAAAAACAAGGTCAAGAAAATTAGAATGATTCTAAAGTAGTAAAAAAAAAGATTTAGGATTTGCGGCGCAAGCGTACCGTCAGCTCAATAGTTTCTGCTTCAAACCCATCTGGTAGATCTGGCAATTCCGGCAGTGTGATTTCACCTGGATCAATATCAATAAGCTCACCTGTTTCCACATCTACAAAATGATGGTGGTCACCCAAATTTGTATCGTAAAGCACCGCATCCCCTGCGTGATGGACGGGACGCACCAACCCAGCTTCTTCAAACTGGTGCAGACAATTATAAATGGTGGCAAGCGCCATAGGCTGACCATAATCAACAAGCTCATCGCGTAATTGTTCCGCGCTGACATGCCGGGCGCGGCCATCTAGCAAACGTTCCGCAATCGCTATACGCTGGCGGGTAGGGCGCAAACTAGCGGCACGCAATTTTTCAGCCGCTTTTTCTGGCGAGATAGGTTTTGGATGGTTTCCGGTCATAGCCGAGTGTTGCCTTTGTTCTGCAAAAATGTCAAGTAAGTCCCTATATTCTGGGCTAGTTTCCTGCTATTAGGGGGATAGTTTACCCTGTCGTACCGCTTGCGGGATACAGCCCGCATCCAATAGGAAAAATCAATGAATGAGATAACAGAATTCCTAAAGAACAGGCGCTCTGTCCTGATTAAAAACCTCAATGCGGCGCCGATAGATACAGGGGATATTGACGAAATTCTGGAATGTGGTTTGCGTGTGCCTGATCACGGCGTGCTGGGGCCATGGCGTATCAGGGTAATCACCCCTGAGACAGGGGCGCATCTTGGCCAGCATATTCTAGCACCTGAATTTGCCGCTAAACACGCAGATGCCACCGAAGCTATGCTGACCTTTGAGCGCCATCGTTTTACCCGCACTGGTGCGGTGCTAGCGGTGATTTCAACACCTATGGAGCATAGTAAAATTCCGGCATGGGAAATGCATCTATCTGCAGGCGCGTTATGCATAAATTTGTTGCATGGGGCGCTTGCGCTGGGCTATGGGGCACAATGGGTGACCGAATGGTATGCCCATAATGATAGGCTTCTAACAGAACTAGACGGTAATCCAGAAACAGATAAATTTGCTGGCTTTATTTATATTGGCCACAAAATTGAGGAGCCAAAACCGCGCAGGCGGCCTGAAAAAAAGGATATCATTTCCGTCTATAAACCGACACAATAGGGTATATAGGGGTTTGAGCTAGGAGCAATGCAGTTCAGATGAGCATACATCTTTATAAACATGACCTGCCAGATGGGCTGGATTTAGGTACAAGCGTAGCTATCGACACCGAAACGATGGGACTAAATCTAAGGCGCGATAGGTTATGCCTTGTGCAGATATCTTCAGGCGATGGACAGGCGCATCTTGTTCAAATTGCCGCCGAAATGCAGCCATGCCCAAATTTAGAAGCGCTGCTGGCGGATAAGGGGGTAGAAAAACTCTTTCATTTTGCCCGCTTTGATCTGGCCATGCTCAAACATCATATCGGGCCGGTAAATGGGCCTATATTTTGCACAAAAATAGCTTCCAAGCTCTGCCGCACCTATACAGACAGGCATAGCTTATCAGAGCTTTGCCGCGAATTGCTGGGATTAGAGATATCCAAACAACAACAATCCTCGGACTGGGGCGCCGATGAATTAACCCAAGCACAGCAAAAATATGCAGCTGGCGATGTGCTATATCTGCATCAATTAAGGGATAAGCTAGGCGCAATGCTGACGCGCCTAGATAGAATGGCTATGGCAAATGCTTGCTTTGCGTTTTTATCTACACGCACTGATTTAGATATGGCCGGCTTTGAAACCCTTGATATCTTTCATCACTAGTTCTGAGACATATTATGCAAGATACACCGCCAGCGAAAACAAATATTTTCACCCCTCAGACAGCAGATCCTGACGCCGACACAGCCGCGCAGAAACCAAAACGCGGCGGCTTGCCAGTATCTCTTAGCCTTGTCCTGCTTGGAACCAGCATCATTATTGGCGGCGTGATTGTAGGCTGGACAAGCTTTTTTCAGAATAATGATAATATAGAGATTAGCCTTGAGAGCGTCAGCACCCAGCCAACAGGCACGCTGGAAATGACTGGGGCCCACTATTCTGGCACTACTGAGACTGGGGTGAAATTCTCTATCAAGGCTGAACGCGCGGTAGAATCTGTCAATGAAAAGGGGTTGATAAGGCTGTATGCGCCAGATGGATTTGTCTCTTCTGAGAGTGATGGAAACACCAACCTGTCCTCAAATTCAGCGTTATATTATGCTGCGGAGCGGCGCCTAGATATGAGTGGGGACGCCAAGATTTATCAAGCTAAACAAGACCTTACTTTGATGAGTGAGGAAATAGTTGCGTTCATTGATAAAGGGGAAATGATTAGCGAAAAGCCGGTTATTTTAGAGGGGCCTGATATTTTCCTGACCGCGCAAGGTATGCATGCAACAAATAATGGGGAAGTGATCAAATTCACTGGCAAATCCCGTGTTGAGCTGAAGCAAAATTGAGTAGAGTTTGAATGAAATGATGGTAGGTAAAGTTATGAAATCCAGCTTCACAAAAAGGCTTTTATGCACAGCTTTTATTGGGTGTTTTTCTATATTTGCGGCACAGGCTGCGGATATGATTGTCAATGCGGATACCAGCCTTGAATGGAATCAGCAAAAAGGCTTTTATGAGGCACGCGGCAATGCACATGCCTATCAAGGCGATCAAGAAATTTTCGCAGATGATTTAAAGGCGTTTTATGATGCCGCCTCGTCAGAACGCACCATTACCCAAATCTATGCGAATGGAAATGTTCGTTTTGCCGATGCCGCCCATACCGGTTCTGGTAGCCGTCTTATCTATCAGATGGAGGCAGATGATTATAAGCTTGACGGGCCAAATGCCCGTATTGACGGCCCAGATGGTAAAGCAAGAGCCCATAAAGATATTCACTTTCAGCGGGAACAGGGACGGGTGCATTTGCGCGAGAAAGCAGAGATTAAACTCACCGATGGCCGGCATTTAACAGGCGATGATGTTCAGCTATATCTGAATGCTGAAGATAATATTGAACGTATTGAAGCACGCGGCAACATCACCGTCACGCAAGCTTCTGGTGCGCGGGCATCTGCGGATAAAATGGACTATGACCGGCTTGGCGATAAGGCTACTTTGACAGGCAATGTAACCATTATTGATGGCGGCAATCAGCTATCTGGAGATAAGGCAGAAATTGATTTTGAAACGGGGATCAGCAAAATGCTGTCTAGCCATTCAGGTGGACGGGTATCGGGACGTTTTACAGGAACAAAACAATAGGTTAAGCTATAGCTATCTCGCTGCCTTTAATGGCGTCTATTTTCAAATAGGCAGATAATAAAAAGAAATAACCTATAAGGCAGCATGCCGCGTAAAATGGACAACACACAAACACCCAATTCAGAGCAGCTAAAGCTGGTGAGCGAAAATCGCGGATTACAGGCACGTGGTATCGGCAAATATTTCGGCCAAAAACGTGTGGTGCGCAATATTTCTATTGGGGTGCGGCGCGGCGAAGCTGTGGGTCTATTAGGGCCAAACGGTGCCGGAAAAACTACAACTTTTTATATGCTTTCTGGGCTTATACCGTGCGATGAGGGCGCCATCTTCATGGATGGTATGGATGTCACAGACACGCCTTTATTTCAGCGCGCGCGCATGGGTGTTGGGTATCTGCCGCAAGAATCAAGTATTTTTCGTGGGCTGACAGTCGAGAAAAATATCCTGTCCGTTCTAGAAATCACCGAAAAGAAGCTGGATATGCGCGATGCCATGCTAGAAGAGCTGATGGCTGAATTTGGCATTGGTCATTTGCGCAATACGCCGGCGGTAAATCTATCTGGCGGGGAGCGTCGCCGCCTAGAAATAGCCAGAGCATTAGCCGCCCGCCCAGCCTTTTTACTGCTTGATGAGCCTTTGGCAGGTATCGACCCAATCGCGGTTGCAGATATCCGTGATTTAATCTCGCAGCTAAAGGGGCATGGCCTAGGGGTCTTAATCACCGACCATAATGTGCGTGAAATGCTGGATATTGTTGACCGTGCCTATATCATCCATGATGGGTCGGTAATGATGGAAGGCACCCCCTCAGAAGTGGTTGGCCATGCAGGCGTGCGCCAAGTCTATCTTGGGGACCGCTTTTCTATATAAGCATTTTATGAGATGTTTGGTGGAGCCAGACGGGATCGAACCGACGACCTCTACAATGCCATTGTAGCGCTCTCCCAGCTGAGCTATGGCCCCCAATACCAAACAGGATGCGTTGCTCTTCTACACAGGCCCGCCATTAGATGCAAGCGAAAAGCAAGGCGTGATGAGGTGGGCGCTCCCCCCTTTTAAGTATCATCCTCATCATCATCTAAATCATCACCTGTGCCAAGCGGCTCTTCATCATCTAGCACATCAATAAGCTCTGCACCGCCTTCAGCTTCATCTTCGTCATCATCAGAGGCTATCGCAATCAGCGGCTCATCTTCGGTTGGCAGTACATCATCATCTTCTTCGAACTTATCATCATCGACTTCGGTGATAATTTCTTCCTCTTCTGAGGCTTCTGCTCCAGCTACAACAGCTTTCTGTTCTGCTTTGGCTGGAGAGCGTCCGCGTCTGCTTTTCAACAGGCTTTCTGGATCGAATTCTGACTGACAGGATGGACAAATAATGGGTGTTTTATTCATATCATAGAATTTAATGCCACATGATCCGCATCTTTGCTTATGACCCAATTCAGCTTTTGCCATATTCTTTTTCCTTGAAAAAAATTGCCTGCGAGCGATTAAACGCAAATCTTGCACTCTGTCAAAAGATTTTTAAAGGCAAAACTAAAATTATCAAGCAAGCTGAAGCAGTTTTGTTCAAATATGGTAAATTATTTACCAATTTGGAGGATAAAGGATGACCCTGATAGGTAATTTTTAAAAAATTTCCCCTTGGCGGTTTGCGAAATAAGAAAAGACGGTGTAAGACAGCAAACCTAAAAAATATGATGTTTTTCTAACTTGAATGGGCGTCCTGGCCCAACCTTTGGATATGAATACGCACATTGAAACTCTGACATCCTCTCCCATCTCTGGCCTATCTGGCGAGATGCTGATCCCCGGCGATAAATCTATATCGCATCGCGCACTTATTTTGGGCGGCATGGCCATTGGCCAGACAAAGGTCGCTGGCTTGTTGATGGGCGCAGATGTGTTGTCTACGCTAGAGGCGGTGCGCGCACTTGGCGTAAACATAACCTCTGATGCGGGCATTATAACGATTGATGGTGTCGGCACAGGCGGCTTTATCCCGCCGGAAGCCCCGCTAGATTTAGGGAATGCTGGCACAGGTGTTAGGCTCTTAATGGGCGCCGTGGCAGGCCAGCCAATTTCGGCTACATTTACAGGGGATGCCTCGCTCAGCAAGCGGCCAATGAGGCGCATCACGGACCCGCTAGCCATGATGGGCGCCCAAATTGCCTATACGCCAGAGGGTGATGAGAAGGGCTATCTGCCTGTTACTATTACCGGCGCACAGCCTTCCTTGCCGCTTACCTATGAAATGCCTGTTGCTTCTGCACAGATAAAATCAGCTATTTTATTTGCCGCCCTTAATGCCAGAGGCAAAACCATTGTGACCGAGCCGCATTTATCGCGCGATCATAGTGAGGCGATGTTGTCTCATTTTGGGGTTGAGCTGACCCGCGAGATGCTAGAGGATGGCCGCCACCGAATCACCCTTGAAGGGGAAGTTGATCTGCAGGCTAAAGATATTTTTGTGCCGCGTGATCCCTCCTCTGCGGCATTTGCGATCGTAGCAGCCCTTATCACAGATGAGAGCCATATTACCCTACCCGGCATTAGTTTGAACCCGCAGCGCACCGGACTTATCACTACCCTACGGGAAATGGGGGGGAATATTGTGATTGAAAATAAACGGATAGAAGGCGGCGAAGATGTAGGCGATATTATCGTAAGATCAAGCCAGTTATCTGGCATTGAGGTGCCCGCAGAGCGTGCTGCCTCTATGATCGATGAATATCCTATTCTGTCAGTTGCCGCATCCCGTGCACAGGGCAAAACCTATATGCCGGGGGTAGCTGAATTGCGGGTTAAGGAAACAGATCGCATTTCGGTCATGGCCGAGGGGCTCAAGGCTTGCGGCGTAGAGGTTTCTGAGACAAATGACAGCATGACCGTTATCGGGGGTAGCCCTATCAAAGGGGGGGCGAGAATAGCGTCGCAACATGATCACCGGATTGCCATGTCATTTTTAGTCTTAGGGATGGTTGCACAGAACCCCGTAACTATGCTAGACGTTGCGACCATTTCAACAAGCTTTCCAGATTTTGCGGCGATTATGAATAAGAGCGGGGCGCAACTGGAAGCCGGAGGCGAGCTGGAAAATTAGCCTCACATAGCCGTGAAACACAGTTAACAAATTGTACCCTATATTAAGTTAAGGTTAACGCCAGCCAGGGATGCTGGCACAGGTTTTTGATACAGAAGAGAGTTTTTAATGATCATTGCCATTGATGGAACAGCTGCTTCCGGGAAAGGCACGCTTGGGCGAACCCTTGCGATGCGCCTTGGCCTAGACCATCTCGATACTGGACTTTTATATCGGGCAGTTGGGCTTGCCGTAAAGCAGGCAGATATGGATTTAGAGACGGCCAGCGATGATGCGCTAAAATTATTGGTAGAAAGCCTTGATCTATCTCAAAATTTTGGGCCCGAATTGCGCAGCTCAGAAATAGGAGAATTGGCCTCAAAGGTGGCGGCGATACCGCAAATACGCGCCAGTTTGCTAGAAAAACAGCGTGACTTTGCCCAGCGACCTCCGCATAGCAAAGGGGCCGTTTTGGATGGGCGGGATATTGGCTCTGTTGTGTTGCCAGATGCAGATGCTAAATTTTTTATTGATGCCGCTGCGGATATCCGCGCCACCCGCCGACATTTGGAATTAAAAGCGCGCGGCGAAGATATCGATTTCTCTGAAGTGCTCTCAGATATCATTAAACGAGATTGCCGTGACAAAAATCGCACAGTTGCGCCGCTAATTGCTGCGAGTGATGCGTTTTTTATTGACTCTTCGGACAAGAATGCCGAAGAAGTTCTTGCACTCTGCTTGGATCATCTAGATGGAATGCGCGAGCCGCAAGCTGCTAACGGCCTCTGAACCAATTTCAGCTTGTTTTTTTACATTAACTTTTAATGCTGGACAGCATAGTTGCGCCGCTACATTTTCCGCTAAGATTTTAGCGGAACAGACTTCAAGGGATATTTTTTATCCCTCTTTCAGAGGAAGGCTAAACCCCGAACCAGCACGGGGCTAAATTCAGATACTAAAAATAAAGGCATCTGACTTTCGGCGTATTTACGGAGAACATTCTTGTCACAAAACCAAACAGCGGACGTAATGTCCGAAAATTTTGCTGATCTTCTTGCAGAAAGCTTTGCAGAAGATACCTCTATTGAAGGCAGCGTTGTCAAAGGCATCGTTGTTGGCGTCTCAGATGACCATGTTACCATTGATGTCGGTCTGAAATCTGAAGGACGTGTGCCTAAAAAAGAATTTGCTGCCCCCGGTCAGGATGCTGAAATCCAGCTCGGTGATACGGTTGAGGTGTATGTTGAGCGTATGGAAGACCGCGATGGTAGA
>OCON01000080.1_pt1 | contig 10641 bp, 5 predicted proteins | sample 1534741 | NCBI WGS metagenome assembly OCON01 (sample SAMEA3275601, study PRJEB22092) | marine metagenome | biome: marine biome; feature: surface water; material: seawater | collected 2014-06-21T10:30:00+00 | depth 2 m | reverse complement strand
TAAAAAATGTTGGCAGGGAGCCTAAATGGCTCTGAAATGGGCTGGACAACCCCAGAGGTAGGTAGGCTGTGTCCCTTAGTCTTAGGTCTTTGAGTGTGACCCCAACAAGAATTGGGGGGGGCAGGTAAATTAACAGCGTCCTGCTAAAATACACATTTCTCATTGTCTTCGTTAGCCTAGTTTATCCAGGCGTCTAGCCCACCCAGAGACCGGGGTAGGTGGCTAGCCAGGCAACAAGGTGACTTTTTAGTCCGGATTGGGTTTTCCATGAGGCCCTACTCCATGTGTATTTGAGATTCCCATATTATCACAGAGAGTGGTTAGTACCAGGGTACTCCTGCTGTCTGTGTTATCGCGAAGGCCATCCCAAATGGCGGTGGTAGCATCCTACCCTGACCCTCTGGGTCAGCTGGGGGCTCAAGTAAGATATGTCTATCTGACTGTCCTCGCCCTTCTTGTGAATAAAGGTAAATATCCGTATCTTAGGGTGTGCCCGCTCAGGGAACACCAAGAAGTGCTCTCACTGTTGGGGGCGGCGGAGAAGTCACTGTTGCAAGTGAATCTCATCATAACCATCAGCAAAACGACGTTAAGAGTATATTGTCGGGGTCGGAATACCGTTGTGTCAAAATGTGACGCTTTGGCCTTCCCCTTGTGAAACTCTATAACATACCGTTTGTCTTTTGCTCACGCCCTACGGACGTGTTGTCTCTCCCAATATTCCAAAATCTTCTCTTTACAATGCTTGAGGTTTGCCAGTGGCAGCCATTCGTCTGCCTCGGGCCCGTAAGTTAAAAACCTTACAAGATATTGTTTTCTGTTGCCTTTATAACGATCAGCGATGATGACTTCGACTTCATCTTCCTCGTGATCATCAATTATTTCAGGGGTTGGGTGTTCTTCACTAGGGCCCAATTCCCTAGCCCTTTTGATATAAGGTTTTAACCAGGAAACGTTTTGTGTTTCTTCAATTCGGTCTAACCTTTTAGGGAGCTCCAATTTAACTGTGTTGGTACCCACTATTTCCTTGATACGGAAGGGGCCCAGCCACCTAGGTGCTAACTTGGTGCTTGGTAATTTTAGGTCATAATTTTCGGCCTTCAGTAACACCAAATCATCGACTTTTAGGTGATGTTTTTGGTAACTTGGCAGGTGCAATTCAGCATGTTTGGTCTGTGCTTTGAGCACGTGATCACGGGCTGTAGTAAGCACATTGTTCAAATTTTCAATGAACGTTTGAACTGCTGGTAAATTGGAGGTCACATCCATGGTGGCAGGTTTGGTGGGATGACGGCCATAATTCATGTACATTGGTGTGAAACCAAGGGCTGGATGTATGGAGTCATTATAAGCAAACTCAAATATCATGAGTTTCTCTTCCCAATCCTTTTGGAGACCTTTCACAAAGCTTCTCAAACCTTCTTCAAACGTCCGATTATAACGTTCAGTTTGAGCATTAGCTTTGGGGTTGTAAGGGGCTGTGAAAGAGACGCTAGTGCCAGTCTTTTTCCATAGCTCTCTCCAAAAACTGGATATAAACTGTGGCCCCCTATCGGATAATATCCGTTTGGGTATACCATGGTGCCTAAAAACTGTATTAAAGAACAGTTCTGCAGCCTGCTGGGCAGTTACTGATTTCTTACACGGGATGGCATAGGCCATTTTACTAAGATGGTCTGTGACGACCATGACATAGTCATTCCCGTTACTGGACTTCGGAAAAGGTCCACAGAAGTCAGTTGAAACCAACTCCCATCTTTCCCCAGGGACTCCAGGTATGATAGGTTGACCCAGTGGTTTCTGATTCCATGCTTTATTTTTCTGGCAGGCGTCACATGAGGAAATATATCGTTGGATTAAATCTCTCATATTAGGCCAGTAAAAATTCCTTCTTAATGAAGCATAGACCTTTTCGTGTCCAAAATGGCCTCCTAGAGGATGATCATGGTATTCTTTAATTAATGGGACTCTTTGTCCACAAGGTACCACGATTCTATCATTCTCTAGCCCATCCTTCCAGTATAGTTTGTCATCCCGTAACTCATAATTCTTCAGTCGGGGATATTTTTCTATATCTTCAGGATGTTCTTTTAAGGTTGTAAAAACAGCAGCGAGAGTTTCATCTTCGCTATAATCGAATTTTTCGACTGCTTTTAACTCCTCTAGGGGCACGGGCTTCAGTGCCTCTAAGTGGAGCATAACCTTTTCTTTTCCCACTTTAATTTCTAATTTATGATCATCGGCGTCCCTCATTCTGAGGAGAGGGGCTAAATCATTTTGACCCTTCTTCCTTCGGCTGAGGGCATCTGGTACTTGCATTTTAGCACCGGGCCGATATTTGATGTCAATTTGAAATTCAGAGAAAAACGCGAGCCATCTCCACTGACGTTCACTCAAGTGTTTTTGGGTCTTTAAGAACTTTAATCCATTGTGATCAGTACGGGCTGTAAATCTCAATGGTAGGAGATAGTGTCTCCACTGGTCAAAAGCTATTTTAAGAGCCAATAACTCTTGTTCAAACGTAGGGTAGTGGCTTTCTGCCGTGTTCAAGACTTTGGACAGGTAGGCAACTGGCTGGAAGCCATTTCCCTGGTCTTGCATTAAGACTGCTCCTATCGTTTGATTCTCATAGGAGGCGTCTGCCCACACCTCGGTAGGGGCATCCGGATCATAAATTAATAAACAGGGTGCATTGATTAGGGCATCTTTCAATCTCTCAAAAGACTCCTTTTCCTTGTCACCCAAGGTGATAGCAGCTGTTTTAGTAAATTTATGTCCGAATTTGTCCTTGAACTCGGTGGATTTAAGTATATCCGTGAGTGGCTTGGCAATTTCAGAGTATTTCTCTACGAATCTTCTGTAGAAATTTGCCAGTCCAAGGAAGCTTCTCACTTCTCTCACAGTTGTGGGTTCGGGCCAGTCTCGTATGGCATCTATTTTCGAGGGGTCCGTGAGGATCTTATTCTCCTCGATAATATATCCCAAAAACTGAATTTTAGTCCTGCAAAAGTCACATTTTGACCCTTTTGCATAGAGTTGTTTTTCCTGCAGTATTTTAAAGACTTTTTCAAGATGTTCAAAGTGTTCTTGTATGCTATTACTGTACACCAAAACATCATCTAAATATACCAGGACGAATTTTCCTAGGTATGGACGAAGATAATGATTCATCAGTCTTTGGAAAGTACTCGGGGCCCCTTGTAAACCAAAGGGGACCACTGTAAATTCGTGGTGACCATTTTGTGTACGAAAAGCAGTCTTTTCAATATCTGAAGGGTCAACTCGGACCTGCCAGTATCCACTTCTTAAATCCAATTTAGAGAAGTATTTAGCCTTACCCAATTTATCGAGACAATCCTCGATGCGAGGGAGAGGATATTTACTCTCTTTGGTAATGGAGTTTAGGCGTCTATAATCGACACAGAATCTCCAGGTGCCATCTGGTTTCTTGACCAGCGTGACTGGGGCTCCATACTCACTGGTGCTGTCACGAACAAAGCCATGATCATAGAGATATTTCAAAGTCTCTTCAATCAGTTTTTGGCCTTCTTCACTAGCACGGTATGGTGCTTGACAGGGGGGTTCATGTCCGGGCTTGATGGGAATCTTTAAGTCAATCTCTCTAGAAGGAGGGATTTCTTTAGGGAGATCCTCAGGAAAGACTCCGGCATATTTCCCTATCAATTCATCCAATTGTGGATGAGACATATCCCTGGGGATATCATTTAAATGAGAATGTTCTTTCTTAAAATGGAGCCGCCTTAGGGCATGCTTGGTATCTCCTTTCAACGTGATTCCTTCTTCATTGTCCAGATTTTCCTCCATTTTTAGAAGTCCAGTGTCCCACTTCTTTGGTCGTGAAGTTTGTTTCGTCTTACGTTTAATTTTGGGACTATCTTCGGGAGGGGTTAAAAAGGTAGGGAAATCTTCAATGGAAGGTTTCTCTGATTCTGGGGGCTTGTCGTGATCTACGAATCCTTTGTAATAGGCTGTGTAGATCTCTACAGCGTCCTCAATATCCTTTTTAAACTCTCGGGCCGAAGAATAGTAACATTTGTTGGGTCCTTCAGTCTGTGTTCGGGTCGGGAGGGTTACTTTTGTTCTTTTAAACACGGCTGTCACTGAGATACCGTTGGGGGTATGCTCTAGTTGACACTGGGCATGTCTCCAGAAAGGCATGCCTAAAATAACATCGTATTCTCCCAGATCGAATACAGTGTACGTACTGCTGTGGGAAAATGTATTCCCCAGCTTCATCATTAGGGTCTTTGTCTCCCCGAAAGACTGGGCGTAATGGCTTGAATCTCCAGTTTCAACCATTTCAGCCAAGTCTGAGTCGTAGGAAAGGCCAAATTCATTAACAGCTTTCAAGTTAATGAAATTATTCGTGGCCCCACAGTCAATCAGAACCCGCAAGGGCCTGGTTTTCTGTTTTAGCAGCAATTTTCCTGCGACTTCAGCCAAATCTTCATGATTTTCATAGTCGGCTACCAAATCTGAGTCTTTGGTCTTTCGGTAGTGGAGGGATTTAATTTTTATCCGAGGTAGAGGCGATGATTCTACCGGCGGCGGTGACACTTTGGCCATTTCAGGGGAATTAAGGTCACCGTTACCTTTTACGGTACGGGTGGTACCCATGGTAACGCTTTCCGGTACCAAGTTATTACTACGCGTTTCGTTTACATTGATACGTGTAGTACCAGGTTCGGTTTTCGTAGACCATAAGGTACCGGGACCTGTGTGTTCCTGGTACAAATCGTCTGATTTGAAATTGGCCTCGAGGTTTGGGCTACTATTCTTAATAGCCTCGGGTACCGGCTTAATGTGTCCAACGTCGGTACCCTTAGGGGAGGGGTTTCCTAGTCGGTGGAGTCCGCCCCCCCCGCGGATTCCTCCGAGTCGTTTCCCGTATCCGAGGACGACTCGCTATCGGTTGCTTTCTCCTCTTCATCCTCATCCTCTTCCTCTGTGTCGCTACTGGTGGGGCTCTTGGCGCCCGCGGCCATAGCAAAGTTTTTCTTGGGGCGAACTTTACTACGCCCGGCGTTCTTATTACCCTTTTTGTCCATATACTTGTTTTTCGTTTTATTAGACAATTTAGGGCAGTCACGCCACCAGTGGTCTTTAGAACCGCATTCTAAACAACCATTGTTTTTAAACGCGTCCTTTTTAGCTTGACCGGTAAGGCAGTTAAGCTTTCGCCTATCCGTATCGGTACCGGAAGCTACGGCTTTAGCTCCACGAATTAGAACAGCCATTTCATAGCATTGTTCAACATTCGTAGCCCGATTGGTAAGCATATGTACCCGGTCCTCAAAATTTTTCAATCCGTCAATGAATTGGCGGATCAGCTCCTCTTGAGATTTGGTAATGCCCGCTATTTCAATAGCGGATACCATTACCTGGAAGGTATCCACGTACTCCAATAATGACCTTATTTGGCGTACCTGGGTAAACCTCCGTAGTAACCGGGGTACATGATCCGTAGGAAGGTAACGTTGTTTTAGGGCAACAGTTACGTCTTCCCAATCGGGTATTGGTACGGTAAGGAAACGATTGTCGTACCAAGCCTGTACCGTTTTGCTAAAATACGTGTATGCGTATGACGGGTACAATTCTCTTACAACATCACAATTGTAGAGGTACCGCTCAACGGTAATTATCCAATTAAGGACATTGTTAAGTTCGTCATACCGCTCATCTCCAAATACCGGAGGGTGTTTGAGTTTGGCTCGGGTACCGGTGCGGGTAGCGGCCGCGAAATGTCCGTGTAACGACTGTCGCGGTCCCCCACGCGGGTCCCTTTCCCCCAACGTCGTTCTCCTATTAAAATGTGCATTTGCAATATCATAGGAGCTACGAGTTGTAGGCTGCCCTTCATTGTTGGAGCGTACCAGCCGCTCTAACAATTGCTCAATACGTGCGAGCTCAGCGGGGTAATCTTGAGCGGGATTTGACCCCCCCTGTGATCTACGCCCTTGACTATCTGAACTCCCGGCATCTATTTCACGGGGTATTGCCGGTACTCTCGTACCGCCCCGCGTATGGAAATGTGCATTGTCGGTACGGGGTCCCCGTAGGTTGGTACCAATAGATCTTTCTAACTGGTGCCTACGTTCCCGTTCCGCAGTCAACTGACGTATTAGCCCGGCTTCGCGTTCGGACAAGTGCAAGGCCGAATCAATACTAAGGTGACCCTGTACACGTGCCGATCCGGCCTCCTCCTCGGGTGGCGGAGCTATGTCAGCTGATATTGCCGGTGCAGGGATAGGTACTACTTCAATTCCCTCTCCCTCAGCGGGTACCGGAGGTACTTCTCCCGCTTCACCAACGGCAATTTCATCCGCGTTTATATCTCCTACACCGTCATTAATAATGTCCGCTTCGACATCAACGTCGTCGGCGTTATCATTATCATCTACGGGTAGGTTCATAGCCGCGTCGTTTTCAATATCTGCCATTATAGCAAACAGTAACGAGGCTATTAGTGTTTTTGTGAATGAGCACTTTTAAACTTTACGTTTTAACTTTCGGTTGTCTATTGCCTACGCGGGTACGCGGATGGACACCACAATGAGGCACAAAAAGAAGTTCGAGTACTGATTTTTATTCAATAATCAAAAATCTTACAACTACCGAAACTTTTCGACCCAAGGTCGAAACTGCTCAATTCTCCTCCCTCCCGGAGGGGGAAGTGGGGTCCTGGGTCGCTCCGAGCTTCTTCACGAGCTCCAGCAGCCACCCGTTGGCCGATTCGGCTCCCGTTTTCGGGGATGAGTCCGTCTCGGTCCCCTCTTGCTTCCCACCAAGGAGCTGGGTCAAGGCTTGCTCAAGAACAGCCTTAGAATCGGGCTTTAGAGCCCTTTTCTCGTGCTCCAACTCCTGGCTCTCCCTGATCTGCTTTTCGACCAGAACAGGCCCTTCCTCCTTCGCAGGATCGGGCAGGGGCTTGGGACAGGGCTTCTGAGGCCTGCACGGGATGAGTGGCTCCTCGTCGCTCTCCGTGAGGTCCCTCAAAGTCAGGTAAGTAACCTTGGTTCCGGAGGCGGAAGCGGCTTCTTTTTCAGCCTTTTTCCTCTCTGAAGACCTGGGTTTCGACCCCTCTTCAGTCTTGTCGACCGGGGGTGCGTATTTGGCGTTGGCCCGAGCGATTGCACGCTCAACAGCACCAAGAGGCGGGTCCTTGGAGCTTCTGGGGGACTTCTCAGCCCCCTTTTCCTCCTTTTTCTCCCGTTTTTCCTCCTTTTTCGGGGGAGAACTCGGCAAAAGGTCCTTGGAGACCTTCTTGCGATCTTCTTCCTTCTTCTTGGACTTAAGGGCTTCGGCCCTTTGGGTCTCCTGAAGGTCCTCCTCGAACTTCCTCTTACGCTTCTGGGCGCGAGATTTCAGTTCACTGGACGCAATGCGATTTTTAAACGCTTGCTCCTGCAATTCTCTGGTTTTTTCCCAGATATTTGCGTTCAGGACTCCAATGCGGTTTGCAGAGTCGTCTAGCAGCTTCTCCAGCTCTTGATTGCTGGAGCCGCGGATGTTTTTGTCGATCTCAGTGGCAATTTCCTTCAATGGGAGACTTGCCATCTGCTAGAAAAAACACCATTCTTTGTCAATAAAAATACAAGGCCTGCTTGCCAAGCTTCCTAGCCAGGGAATTCTCGTTTCTCTTGACCCACAAGAGCACTTTTTAACCTATTGTTGAGGAGATCTCGCCCGAGAAACTAACAGAGCACAGAATTCGTAGAAGCTCCTTTCTCAATCTTAACTCAACTTGTAGCCTCTCCACGCCCGTCTATGGAGACCTACACCCGACGCAGCAATCTAGAATGCGTCTATTAAGGAAAACCAACCTTAAGCTACCATATAACAACCCAACCACGTCTGGAAAGAGTCATCATCAACATCGGCACAGAAGCAAGAAACACAAAGGTTTGAGGTGACTAGACAAGTTTAATACTAGCTACTCACACTCACTCTGAACACTTGGTCCTATGGGCGATGTGCGGGACGGGCAACGGTGACAGCACGATGCGTGTCGCGTCCGGCGTGGCGAGATCTAAGAAGGGGGGAGTGAGGGGAGCTCACACAAAAGAGGGAGCTGCACCCGCACTACCTCCTACCAATCTCAAACCCGAGATACACTACCTAACTAGGGCCTGGGCCTAGGGAACTACTCGTAGATGGGCGTAGTCGGTTACGTTGCAACCGTGTCTTCGGTTGGCATCCATCCGTGGGTCGTAGCGGGCTGTGTAAGGGAAAACACAACGCTTGAGGGAGGGGGCAAGTACCACCCTCCACCTCCTTGGTAGTATCTCGGAGCTACACTCCGTCACAGATACCTGGGTCTTAGATCCCGGGCTTGTGACCAGTGCCTATGTAACATGACGATATACCTTAGGGAGGTATATGGTCATACATCGGGAACAACTGCAGCCTTAGATGCGGGCTGGAGCTGTAAAATACTCGGGTACGGGTCAGGTGACCAGTACCATGTCATGTATAATTTCCTATGAGTAAAGTTGACTAAACTCGAGGGAAATTATCTTTCTGATCGTGGGTACCCATGGTGGGTACACCAGAATGTCCAATGTATACATCGGGATTAGTTAACTAAGGCTGAGGTAAGCCCAAAGGTTAACTAAACCTGGGTATGGGTCTGTTTCAAGTTGTGGGACCGTTACAGCAAGTGATTAACTTGTGTAACTGATTTAACAGACTCGTCTGGAGTATTTGTTGAGTGATGTGAATTAGTTAACTCACATCACGAATAAAAATACTTTTAAGACGTGAATGTTATATACCCCCCAACTTAAATCTTTGCACGGATTTTACGTGTCAAAGAGGTCGGTGGTAGCCTCCCTGACAGCTTCCTGGAGGTCCATTTGCCAGAGGGAATTCTCCATGAGTGTGTCAGTGGCAACCTGGGTGGCACGACGTGTGCCAGCAGCGGTATGGGTGTCGCTGCGAGGAGTTTTCGGGCGAAAATCAGTGTTCTTCTCAGCTGCTCCAGCTGGAGTGGCACTTGATGTTCGAGGGCCCGGCTCCTGTTTGGTCTTGTCCTTAGGACCATACGGAGTTTCCGTAAACGTCCATGGCTCTGTCGGTTCCGGCAGAGGGACGTAGTAAATCCAGAAAAGGAATTTAGCATGAGTGTCGGGCCTGAGAGGACAGTGCCGAGTTTCCTCATACAACTTGATCTTTTGATCTGGGTTTACATTGCGAGCAAGAGCATCTGCCCGGAGGGCGTGGCTCATTACTGCCCTTTCCATAAAGGAAAGAGGAATGTAGTCCGTGTGTGCGATGCACACCAGTGACTGGGTGTCTAGGTTAACTAGACTGCCACTGCACTGAGAGCAGTTGCACACGAACAAGTGGGGCGTATCGCCTCGCGTGTTTGTGGGGACAGTGTAGTCACGGTAGAGATGACGCATCTCTACCTTGGCTGGGTGGTCATCAGAGGACCCGGGGAAGTCTGGAAAGTCTTCCAGCTTAGGGCCCAGGAGATAGCTGCCCACGACTTCGTATCCTTGGATACGGTATCGTAAGTACTCGAACCGGGCCGCCAGTGGCGCCAACCACGTTGGTGGGTGGGGAATGTATCCTTTTGTGGGATCCATGAGGTAGTCGTACACCTCCGTCTGGTTTCCAATCCAATTTTGGGGGCGCCTGAATCCGGTAGGGTTCCTATTGGCCATAGGGGCGGTGGGGTTCCTCCGCCTGTACTCCCTTTCTTCTTCCCTTCGAGCTTGTCTGCTTTTGGGCGGCATGACCTGCTCTGACAATTAATGAATTGTCAGTAAAAAGTGTCAAAAAGTATTATTGACACTCTATAATGAATTGTCTTGAAAATCGCTATTTTCCTCGATCTTTCCCTCATTTCTGAATTCGGCTAATTCCCTGGGCGAGAGATCTCAACGTTTGGGTTTTCAAGGTCTTTGATTGTGTGAATGGGGCTATCACACAACGTCTTGTGTTGATAACAACTCCTTTTATTCGTAAGCCCGGTAGGGCGTCTAGTACACTCAGTGTCCAGGAATGAGTGCATAGCATATCCGGAGTATGACTTTTAAATGCCGATATTTTTAATCGGTACGTGTCATATCCTTTCAGAGTTTTCAGTCTTGAAAGGTCGCGAAGATCCGTATCGATTTGTGGGTAGCATCCTACCCGTAGCTAGATGTAGCTACCGTGGGGGTGAGCTCCAGTAGGGTCATGTCTGACCTGACTATCCTTGCTCACCGTTACCGAGGGGTAGGCCAATTAGGTCTACCCGGAGTATCCTTTGTCTGGAAACGTTTAACAGGAGGAGAATTAGTTTCGCCTATTACATTTCCGTTTGGTCGGGTCGGGTCGGAATGTCGAGGATGGCAGATAAGTCACTTTTGTGAGTGAGTCTCATCATAACCATCAGCAAAACGACATTAAGAGTATACTGTCGGGGTCGGGATATCGTTGTGTCAAATGTGACACTTTCGCCTTCCCCTTGTGAAACATGAATTCTTCTATAACACACCGTTTGAGTCAAGTCGAGATATTGGTTCCTTGTTTTTGTTTGAACCATGGACTCCGCTGGTGAATTGTGGATCTATAATATACCGTTTGTCTTTTGCTCACGCCCTACGGACGTGTTGTCTCTCCCAATATTCC
>OCON01000079.1_pt1 | contig 10713 bp, 14 predicted proteins | sample 1534741 | NCBI WGS metagenome assembly OCON01 (sample SAMEA3275601, study PRJEB22092) | marine metagenome | biome: marine biome; feature: surface water; material: seawater | collected 2014-06-21T10:30:00+00 | depth 2 m | reverse complement strand
TCTCTCTAGCGTGTAAAAAAATTCCATCAAAATTATCATTTTCCTCAAAATTAAAAAAATAATTTCTAGAATTTGTATTTTGAATATTTAAATTTTTTGAAGAAAACAATTTAATGCTTTCATCTTTTAGCCTTCCTTTACTGGGTAATCCTAATTTTATTTTACTCATATCAGTTGGTTTAAATATATTGCAGCACCAAAGGCTGGAGTTTGTTTTCCACCTAATGTTTTAATTAAATTGTTATATTCACCCCCTCTTGCTAATTCTTTATTTTGTCTACAAACTGAAAAGGCAAAACCAGTATAATATTGGGTCTCTCTTCCAAACTTAGTATTAAAGATAATATTTTTATTAGGACCTAATTTTTTATTCAAATTATTCAATTTTAATAAAATTTGATTAATGTTTTTTATTTTTAAATTATTTTTTTCAACAAATTTTTTAATAATATTTGCTGATTTACTCAAAGGCATATTTAGTTTTAAAAAATCTTTAATAATTTTAACACTTTGGCTTCCCTTAAAATTATCTCTTGGGTCCTTTATTTTCTTTTCAAATCTTTCAATAATATCTTTGACTGAACGACTACCAACCATTTTATTGAAATCCATTTTTTTTAAAACTTCTAACCTATCGTAATCAATTTTGATTTTTTCATTATCTAGATCGTAACTAGTATCTAGTTGCTTTAAGAGTTCATCAAAATATTCTTTTCTAGAATAATGTCTTATTAATCTTAGTTTCCATCTCTGAGGTAATTTTAAAGAATTAATCAAACCGTGGAATAGGCCTAAGTCATTTACTGTGATTTTATTTTTTTTAAATTTTTTAAATACAGATAAAACTGTAGATAAAACCAAATATTCAGGTGATGATTTAGAATTAATTATTTCGCATCCAATTTGATCAAAAACATTTAAATCGCCTTTTTTGTTTAATCGAAAAGCTGATCCAAAATATGACAGTTTTGCAGTTCCTTTTTTTTTACTTTGTATATATTGAATTGCAGTTGCAATTGTTAAATCCGGTCTTAGACTAATTTCTTTTCCAGACTTATCCCTAAAATTTAAAGCATATTTTTTAAAACCTTCCCCAGAACGCCTGGTAAGGAGATCCGTATCTATGACAATATCAAGATCAATAAAATCAAAACCTTTTTTTTTGAAAATATTTAATATTTTTTTTGAAATATTTTCTTTATTTTTTTTATTTATTAAAGCTTTTGACATCTTTATTTAGATATCTCTTTTAATAAATTTGAAAAAGCAAAAGTCTTTTGTACATCTTTGGATTGAGTCCAGTCCTCCCTAGATTTAATATCTTCAGAAACTTTGCTACCTATTACTAAATTTTTAAGCGTTATAAGTTCTTTTGAAACCTCATCTTCTCCACAAATAATTACATATTTACAATTTCGTTTATCTGCATATTTTAATTGGGCTTTAAAGTTAGAAGATCCTGAATAAATTTCAGAATTAATATTATTTGATCTTAATAAATTTAGAATTTTAAAATAATAATCCATATACTTTTCATCTAATACACAAATTAAAACTGGACTCTTTTGATTAAAATTAAAAATATTTTTTTGATTTAATGCATATAACAAGCGATCTAAGCCAATAGAAATTCCAGTTGCCGGACACTCTTGATTTTTGAATCTTTTTACTAAATCATCGTATCGTCCACCACCACCAATAGAACCAAATTCAATTTCTACTCCCTTTTCATTTTTAACTTTAAAAGTAAGTTCAGCTTCAAAAATTGGTCCAGTATAGTATTCAAGACCTCGAACTACAGTTGGATCAATTTTAAAATTATTAAATTTAAAAAAATCAAAGTTTTTAACTATTTGCTTTAATTCGTTAATTCCTTCTTCAAATAGTTTATTTTTACATCCAATTTGTTCAAGTTGATTAAGGTCTTTTGAGTTTAAAAATTCTATAATTTTTTTAATTTGGTTTTCTTCTAGCTGTGCACCATCAGTGAAATCACCTGATTTATCTTTTCTACCTTTTCCTAGTAATAATCTCACTCCTTCAATTCCAACTCGATCTAATTTATCAATAGCTCTTAATGAGATTGATTGTTGATTTTGATCAGTAACATTAAGCTCTTCAAGTAACCCTTTTGATAATTTTCGATTTGAAATTTTAATATTAAATTCATTATTTGCTAAACCACATTTTTCTAAAATTTCTGAAATCAAAACGCACAATTCACTATCTGCTAATAAATTACTTGTTCCAACATAGTCAGCATCAAATTGTAAAAATTCTCTAAAACGACCTGGTCCAGGTTTTTCATTTCTCCATACTGTACCCAACTGATATCGCTTAAAAGGACGTGGCAGATTATCAAAATTTTTTGCAGTAAAACGTGCAAGGGGTGCCGTTAAATCATATCTTAACGATAACCACTTTTTACTATCTTCAAAAGAAAATACACCTTCTGACGGTCTATCTTTATCTGGCAAAAATTTACCTAAACTTTCAGTATATTCAAAACTTGGCGTTTCTAAAAACTCAAAGCCATATTTTGTCATAACTTCCTTAATCTGCTTAATTAAGAAATCTCTTATAACCAGTTCTTTTTCTTTTCTATCGATAAAGCCACCTGGTAAATCAACGGGCGCCTTACTTATTTTTTTATTCATTATTTTGGTACAGCTGGTTGGAGTTGCACCAACGACCTCCTGTTCCACAGACAGGCGCTCTAACTAACTGAGCTACAGCTGCATTTGTTAAAGTTTATATTATTATTTATTTGTTAAATATATAGTTAATTGCCAAGCCCATGCTTAGCATGAAAATGATGATGAGAATGTTTTAAAACTATATTTTTCATTTGTAGGGTTAATAAATATATTAAAAAAAATTTCAAGTGTTACGTGGTGGTCTCGGCTGGAATTGAACCAGCGACACAAGCCTTTTCAGGGCTCTGCTCTACCAACTGAGCTACGAGACCAACAAAAAGGCTTTTTTCATAAATTAATCAATTAATCAATTAAAAATTCTTAAGGCTTTTTAGCATATTGATTGTTTCATATAATGGTAGGCCAACAACATTTGAATAAGAACCAATAATTTTAATTATAAATCTTTCTGCATATCCTTGAATAGCGTATGACCCTGCTTTATCTATCCATTCTTTAGTTTTTATATAATCATCAATTTCTTTTTGATGGAGTGATTTAAATTTTATTTTGGTACTGACAATTTTAAATTTTTTTTTATTTTTAAATAAGACGCAAATTCCTGTTTTGACATTGTGATTTCTACCAGATAAAAACTTTAAGGTTTTTACCGCTTCTTTATCATCTATGGGCTTTCCTATAATTTTTTGGTTAGTAGAGACAATGGTATCAGCTGCTAAAATAATGTCTTCTTTATACTTTTCTTGTACATTCAAAGCTTTTTCTAGGCTGATCCTCTTTAAATAAAAATTTGATTTTTCTTTTTTTTTAATAGTTTCGTCAATATTTGCTGGATGAATAATGTCAGGATTTATTTTTGCATTTTTGAGTAATTCTAGTCTTCTTGGAGATGCGCTAGCTAAAATTAATTTTGGGATCAAAAATATTTATTTAAGCCTAAAAGTTATTCTACCTTTTGTAAGGTCATATGGCGTTACCTCTACTAAAACGGTATCACCTGCTAAAACTCTAATTCTATTTTTTCTTAGTTTCCCAGATGTATGGGCTAAAATTTCATGATCATTTTCTAATTTAACTCTAAATGTAGCATTAGGAAGTAACTCAGTTACTTTCCCTTTAAACTCTATCATTTCTTCTTTAGCCATTAATTTCCTAATCTTTTTTTGACTGACATAGCATGTGCATGCAAGCCTTCATAATTTGCAAGGTTTATAGCCATTTGTCCAATTTTTTCAACGCCTCTTTTAGAGCATTTAATTAATGAAGTTCTTTTTAAAAAATCATTTACAGATAAACCTGAAGCGAATCTAGCTGAACCAGAGGTTGGAAGAACATGGTTGGGTCCTGCTAAGTAATCTCCTATTGCTTCAGGACTATATTCTCCTAAAAAAATTGATCCAGCATTAGTTATTTTTTTTTCAAGTTGTTCAGATTTTTTAATTTTTATTTCCAAGTGTTCTGGAGCTATTTGATTAACTATATCAATAATTTCATTATTATTTTTACAAATAATAATGCATCCAAATTTCTTTAAACTCATAGATGCAATTTTTTTACGAGGTAACTTTTTAATTTCTTTACTCAAAGCATTAATAACTTTTTCAGCAAATTTTACACTAGTGGTTACTAATATTGATTGAGATAACACGTCATGTTCGGCTTGTGATAATAAATCTATTGCGGTCCAATCAGCTCTATTGGTATCATTGGCTACAACTGTTATTTCAGACGGTCCTGCAACCATATCAATACCCACTGTTCCAAAAACTTCCTTTTTGGCTGTTGCCACAAAAATATTTCCTGGACCTACAATCTTATCGACCTTTGGAATTGATTTTGTTCCATAAGTTAGGGCTCCAATTGCTTGCGCGCCACCAACTCTAAAAATCGATTTAATCTTACATTTTTTTGCAGCATATAAAACTCCTGCATTTATATTTCCGTTTGGAGTGGGCATCACACAATAAATATTTTTTACACCCGCAACTATCGCAGGTATAGAATTCATTAATAATGTACTTGGATAGCTTGCCGTTCCACCTGGTACATAAACTCCAATTTTTTCCAATGGATTTATTTTATAGCCAAGTTGATTTCCATACTTATCTTTAAATTTGAACCCTTTAGTTATTTGTCTTTTGTGAAAATTTTTAATTCTATCAAATGCTACATCAATTGATTTTTTAATATTAGAGTCTAAAGTTTTTATGTGCTTATTAATCTCATTCTTGCTTAATTGAATTCTGCTTGGAGTTAAATTAATTTTATCAAATTTTTTTGTGTATTTTAATAAAGATTTATCACCATCTCTATTAATATCTTTTAATATTTTTTTAACTATTGTGGTGTTGTCACCCGATTGATTTCTTTTTGAATTTAAAATTAACTCAAAATTTTTTTTAAAATTTTTATTTTTTGTATTTAAAACTTTCATCAAATTCCATGTATTGGTTTTACTTTAGTTTTCCAACTATCAGAAAAATCTTCTAAAGTTGCATTAATCGTTTCAGCAACAACTGATATAGTAATATTGTCGGAAAATAAAAGGTTAATATTAAAATTTTTATTTTTATCTTCTGTAATATTAATTGTTAAAAACTCTAATATCTTATTTTTTTGTCTAACATTAATTTTTTTTGACCTTACAGATAAAACATCATTAATTTTTAAAGCCGATCTAATTCTTTTATTATCTCTAAACACGCCTTTTTCAGCATCCTCCCACATAAATCTGTTGAATAGACAAATGAAGGATTTGTTTTTTTTTAAAAATTTGACGTCGCTTGGATTGGTTAAACTATCTTGTAAATAAGCTGCGAAAACTTTTAAGTCGTTTTCATCATCTGCTTTAAGTTTTAAAAAACCTTGGTGATCAAGCATTTATAATTTTAATTTTAGCTCCACATTTTTTTAATTTTTTTACTAAGTTTTCATAACCTCTTTCAAGATGGTAAACTCTATTAATTATTGTCTCGCCTCTTGCAACTAAACCCGCGAGTACCAAACAAACAGAAGCTCGTAGATCTGTTGCCATCACTTCTGCTCCAGATAAAACATTAGTTCCTATAATTTTAGCTTTATTGTTTTCTATCTTTATGTTTGCACCCATCCTATTTAATTCTGAAACATGCAAAAATCTGTTTTCAAATATATCTTCTTTTATATTTGAGGTACCTTTTGTTAATACCAATAAACTCATAATTTGAGCCTGCATATCTGTTGGAAAACCAGGGTATGGTGCAGTTGTAACATTTATGGGCTTTCTAATTTTTGGAGATATTTTTAAATCGTTTTTTTTATTTATCTTAAACTGTACTCCGAATTTCTTTAGCACTTTTAAAATATTTTCTAAATGTTTCGGCACTATATTATTTAGTGTAAGTACACTGTTAGTAATTGCAGCAGCGACTAAATATGTACCAGCTTCAATCCTATCGGGCATGATTTTATATTTAATACCTTTTAGATTTTTAACGCCTTGAATTGTTAATGATCTTTTTTTATTAAAATTTATTTTAACACCTGCCTTTTTTAAAAAACTTATTAAGTCAATGACCTCTGGCTCTAAAGCTATGTTATTAATCTTGGTTTTATTGTTTGATAGGCACGAATTTAATATTGCAGTTTCAGTTGCTCCTACTGAAATTTTTGAAAATGTATAATTAATATTTTTTTTATTATTTTGTCTCGATGATATTACATATCCTTTTTTAATTTCATTTTTAAAACCATTTTTTTTTAAAAAATCTAAATGAATATCAACTGGTCTTGCACCAATTGCACAGCCCCCTGGTAAAGAAACTTTTGCTTTTTCAAATTTAGCAAGCAATGGGCCTAAAACTAAAATGCCTGCTCGCATTGTTTTCACTAAGTCATATTTAGCAAAGTATTTTTTTTTATTAGTATTGAGAATTGTAACTTGATTTTTTTTTACAATAATTTTTTTTCCTAACGTTTCTAGTAGGTTAATCATAGTTAAAATATCTTTAACCATTGGTACATTTTCTAAAATGACTGTTTCTTCAAATAAAAGAGTTGCCGCCAATATTGGTAAGCTTGCATTTTTTGAACCTGAAATATTAATTGATCCATGAAGTTTATAACCTCCACGAATAATAATTTTTTTCATTAATTAGATTTTTGGCAAAGTAACACCTGTCTGTTTCATATATTTACCTTTTCGGTCAGCATAAGAAACTTCAGGAGACTCATTTCCTTTTAAGAAGATAAATTGGCAAGCACCCTCGTTAGCATAAATTTTCGCTGGCAATGGTGTTGTATTAGAAAATTCAAGAGTAACATGGCCCTCCCACTCTGGCTCTAGTGGAGTAACATTTACGATTATCCCACATCTTGCATAAGTGCTTTTTCCCAAGCATATAACTAAAACGTCTCTTGGAATTTTAAAATATTCAACTGTTGACGCTAAAGCGAATGAATTTGGAGGAATGACACAAACTTCCTCAGTTTTAGTAACTAAACTTTCATCAGAAAAATTTTTTGGGTCCACAATTGATGAATTAACGTTAGTAAATATTTTAAACTCATTGGATACTCTGGCATCGTATCCAAAAGAAGATAGTCCATAAGAAATGTTATCTGAACGTTGTTGTTTTTCTACAAATGGACTGATCATTTTTTGCTCCAATGACATTTTTCTTATCCATTTATCTGACAAAACACTCATAATTAATTTTTTTCTTCTAACCTTTTCTTAAATAATTTTCTTTTTTTTAAATTTTCTTTTAAAGCATCAGCTAATTTTTTCTTTTTATCATCCTTATTGGGTAATGAGGACATTAAACTTACTTATTTGGATTTGTGAGATCGTCTAAAGTGATAGGCTTGTTTATATCGTGCATTTGATCCTCTTCACTTTCTACTTCAATTTCTGACGAGGAGGCTCTTTTAGCTCGCTTTAAAGCTAAACGTTCTTTTCTTTTAGCTTCTTTAAGCATCGCCCTTTCTCCTCTTTTGGATTTGTAATCATAATGTATACCCATGATCGAGCCTCCTTCGTTAAATTTTTAATCTAAACTTTTTTTAGATTAACTGCTGAAGGTCCTTTTTTTCCCTCTTCGATTTCAAAAGTCAAAGAATCACCTTCATCTAGATAACCTACTCCTGAATCTTTTACTGCAGACATATGAACAAAGACGTCTTTTTCTTTGTCCTCTCGTTCAATAAAACCGTATCCTTTGGTTCCATTAAACCATTTTACTTTTCCTTTTATACTCATACTTACTTTCTTCTTTTAATTGTAGCACCAACTGCGGTACTGGCCACTTTAAATAGATATCCGAAGATTTTGTCAAGAAATTGGATATCAAAAAAGAATAGTAATTTTCTTAACTTTCTGCAGAAACACAGTTCTGTTTTGTTATTTTTTTATCAAAATCTGGATTTGCACTATTATTTACTATCCATACATATGATTTTTCATATGTTCCATCTTTTGCAAGTTGAGTGCATTTTTTTCCAAATTTTACTGAGTGCTGTGAGCAATTAGCCACTAAAATGAAAGCTAAAAGAATAACTAAATTATTAAATTTTATCATAATAAAATATTAATTTTTAAAGAAGTTTAATTTTTGATCAAAAAAAGTCTTTTGTTTGACAAGAAAAACATTTGAAGAATTGATAATTTAATCTATGAACAATCTTGTATTATGCCCACATAGCTCAGTTGGTAGAGCACGTCCATGGTAAGGACGGGGTCATCAGTTCGATTCTGGTTGTGGGCACCACCTATTTAGAATTAGAAATTTCTTTGTATAAAGAGCTGTGATCGTCATTTTCCAAACCAGCATCACATAAATTTTTAAACATAATTCTAATTAGTTTGGAAATTGGTAAATTTAAGTTTTTCTTAGATGCTGACTCTAAAATATTTGTCATATCCTTGAGTAAAGTAATGTTTTTGCCTCCTGCAATGAAATTTTTATCAATCATTCTTTGACCATGTATTTTTAATATCTTGCTATCCGCAAAACCACCTGAAACAGCTGTTATAAATTTATTTGGATCAGTTCCATTTTTTTCACATAATAAAATAGCCTCAGCAACAGCTCCAATTGTTATATTAACAATTATTTGGTTACATAATTTTGCAACTTGGCCACTACCATTTGGACCCAGCAAAGTTGATTTGCCCATTGTTTCTAATATAGGTTTGATTTTCAAGAATATATCTTGCTCACCCCCAGCCATTATTGCCAATGAGCCGGATTTTGCACCTTCAGGGCCACCTGATACTGGCGCATCTATAAAATGTGAATTAATTTCTTTTAAAACTTTGTAACATTCGTTTGCTGTTGAAACTTTTGTTGAACTCATATCCACAAATACTGAATTAGGCTTAATATTTTTTTTAACCTGACTTACAGTTTCCAATACCTCCTCATCACCAGGCAACATTGAGATTATGACGTCGGTATCCATACTTAAATTATCTAATGTAGAGCAGAGATTAATTTTGTATTTTTCAAGACCTTTCATTTTATCAAAAGTTCTATTGAATGCTTTAAGTTCGTATTTTTTGGCAATATTAATAGCCATAGGAAAGCCCATTAAACCTGTGCCAATAATTCCAACTTTCATGAATTAACCTTTTAAACCTAGGTGAGTGTACTTAATGTTTAAATAATCTTTTATTGCCATTGAACCACCTTCTCTTCCGTAGCCACTTTGTTTGATTCCACCAAACGGTGTTTCGGCTGTTGGAATAACTGGCGTATTAATTGCAACCATACCTGTCTCAAGAGCCTCTGATGTTTCATGAGCTAAATTCATTGAAGATGTGCAGACATATGCTGCAAGCCCATTTGGATGATTATTTGCGCGATTAATGACATCATCAAAATTACTAAAGCCCATTATCGGTGTTAGAGGTCCAAAAGGCTCTGTTTTTGTAATTGTAAAATCATCACCTACATCATCAAACACTGTTGGTTCGTAAAAATAACCTTTATTAAACTTTGCAGATCTTTTTCCACCACAAAGAATTTTTGCCCCTTCTTTTTCTGTTGTTCTTACCAATTCCTCAATTTCATTAATTCTTTTTTCGGTTGTTATAGGCCCAAGGTCAGTATCTATATTAATACCTGGTCCTAATTTTAGCTTTTCTGTTTCTTCAACATATCTTTTTGTAAAAACATTTTTTTTACTTTCATGAATATAAAATCTTGATGGAGATATGCATACTTGGCCTGTATTTCTATATTTTGCTAAAATTGCCATATTCACAGCTTTTTCAACATCAGCATCACCATGAACAATAAAAGGTGAATGACCACTTAACTCCATGGTAACTCTCTGAACTTTATCAGCTGCTTGTTTTAAAATTAGCTTTCCAACTCGAGTTGAACCAGTAATTGAAATTTTCTTAATAATATCAGAATCAATTAATTGCTGTGCAATTCCAGCTGGATCTCCCGATAACATATTTACTGCTCCATCAGGCAAACCAACTTCTTTGATAATATCAATTAATGCCATAACTGACCCTGGTGTGATTACATCAGGTTTACAAATAATTGAGCATCCTGCTCCCAAAGCAGTAGAAATTTTTCTTGAAGCTAAAATACATGGGAAATTCCACGGAACTAATCCAGCCACAACACCAACTGGTTCGTAATTAATAATTACCCTGGTATCTCTAAAGCGACTTTCAACAGTTTGACCATAAATTCTTTTAGTCTCTTCAGCATTCCATTCAAAGATATCAGCAGATGCAATAACTTCTGCTTGGGCTTGAGTGAAAGGTTTTCCTACTTCAAGCGAAATCCATTTTGCAATTACATCTTTTCGCTCTCTTATTAAATCTGCAATTTTTCTAATTTTTTTAGACCTTTCCCATGCCTGTGTTTTTTTCCAGCTTAGAAAACCTTTGGCTGCAGATTGAATTGCTTGATTAACTTGTTCATTGGAAGCTTTAGATGCGCTTCCTAAAACTTCTTCTGTAGAAGGGTTAATTACGTCGTAAGTTTCTTCGGATTGAAACCACTTGTTATCTATAAATTGTCCAAATTTTTCGTACATTTATTAATATATTTAT
>OCON01000067.1_pt1 | contig 11515 bp, 12 predicted proteins | sample 1534741 | NCBI WGS metagenome assembly OCON01 (sample SAMEA3275601, study PRJEB22092) | marine metagenome | biome: marine biome; feature: surface water; material: seawater | collected 2014-06-21T10:30:00+00 | depth 2 m | reverse complement strand
TACTCTAATAGGGGAAAGACAGGACTTGAACGGGGCGTAGACCTTATGTTCTCTTGGTCTATCGGCAGCCTTGCCTGCTATTGCAAGAGACTGAGCTCGTGCTGGATAACAATGCAAAGGGGCTGGTGCGCCTCATTAAGGATCAAGAGCTGTCATCTTTCGAGGTGACGGAGTACTTTATCGGGCGGATCGAAGCACATAACGGTTCGATTAACGCCGTGATTGCCGAACGGTTCGAAGCTGCGCGCGAAGAGGCCCAACGCGCTGATGAAATGGTTAAGCGTGGCGAGCCTTTGGGTGCGTTGCACGGCTTACCAATGACGATCAAAGACGCCTACGAAGTGACAGGGCTAACCTGCGAAGTCGGCCACCTCCCTTTCAAAGGCCGTGTTTCTGATACCGACGCGGTGGTGGTTCAGCGGTTGCGCGCAGCTGGCGCGATCATTCTAGGTAAGACAAACACACCGCTTCACTGTGCTGACCTGCAAACCTACAACGCGATCCATGGCACCACGAATAATCCGCACGATGTTGCTCGGACACCGGGAGGCTCTTCCGGTGGTGCGGCGGCGGCGCTAGCAGCGGGAATGACACCGCTTGAATTTGGTAGCGATATTGGTGGGTCGATTCGCACGCCCTCACATTTCTGTGGGCTGTTTGGTCATAAGCCAACCTTTGACATTATTCCGCAGCGAGGTCACGTGCCGCCGGTTCACGGGGCTTTGACCTCGCCGGCACTCGGGGTGATGGGGCCACTAGCGCGTTCGGTAGAAGACTTGGAGCTGGCCTTCGACGTAACAGTGGGCTTCGAAAGAAAGCCAGGATCCGGGCTCGAATTGGCACTGCCCGCTTCTCGAGTAACGTCTGTTAGACACCTGCGAGTGGGTATCTGGTTGGGCGATGACTACTGCCCAGTTGATCATGAAATTCTTGCGGGCATTGAGCAGGCGGCACAAGCCCTCGCATCGCAGGGGGCAGTGGTTTCGGAGGCAAAGCCCGACTTTTCGCTTGCCGAGCACCACGAAACGTATCTTATGCACTTGGCGCCGATCGTCGGCGCAAGTTTTGGGCCTGATGCAATTGCGCTCATGGAACGCGTTGCGCGCGAACTGGGCCCGGAAGATAAATCGCACAATGCGATTCAGGCGCGTGGATCACTTCTACCGCATCGCGATTGGCTGCTGTGGAACGAGATCCGGGCGCACATGGTGGCCAAGTGGGATGCTTTCTTCGACGACTACGACGTCCTGATTTGCCCTGTGACACCCACCACGGCAATGCCTCACGACCAAGATACGCCTTACGGAGCTCGGCGAATTTGGGTCAACGACGAGCCTCGACCCTACACAGATAATGTTGTGTGGGCGGGTGTTGCGACCTTGTGCAGCTTGCCTTCAACGGCAGTGCCGGTGGGTCGCCACAGCGACGGACTTCCTTTTGGATTACAAGTGATTGGTCCCGAATATGGTGATAGAACGACCCTCGCGGTTGCGAGCATGTTGGAGTCCTTGGGGTATACCGCAGAACTGGCTTCTGGTTTTAATTAAGGCTAAGAAGTTGAGTTTCAGGCTGCCCGCATGACATTTAGAAATACCTCGCTTCAGGGGTACACTGCTGTCGGTGAGAGGCTAATGCCTATTTCGGGTGGGTTTCAGAACGTTTATGGTGTTATCAGGCGCAGTCTGGGCTGGTGTGGATGAGTGTCGTGGCAATGCACTGCGGGCAACTCATAAAAGCGGAAAAATAGATCAGTAAAGTAGTGCTCGGAACGGATCCCTATGCCCGCGCAACAGGCTTAGCTAGGGTGTCATAAGAGCACGAGAAGACGATTGAAGCGCATAGCGAGAGCTTTGCTAGGGGGCTAACAGATGAGTACATCTACCGGTGGTGCGCAGCAGGATATGGGCGGATTCTTGGGATGGGTCGAACGAAGCGGTAACAAGCTTCCAGACCCGGTCTTTCTCTTTTTCTGGTTAATTGTGGGTTTGGTCGCTATTTCTGTTGTTGCCAGCCTCACTGGTGTGTCCGCACTCCATCCCACCAAGATTGACCCCGCCACGGGAACGCAGCAAGTCATTAGTGCGACCAGCTTGTTATCGGCCGAGAATATTGCGCGGTTATGGGTGGATATGCCGAAGACCTTGACCCACTTCCATCCACTGGGTTATGTTCTCGTTGTTATGTTGGGTGCAGGCGTTGCCGAACGTGTCGGGCTCTTTGGGACGGCAATGCGAGCGGGTGTGAGAGATGTTCCCAATGTACTTTTGACGCCAACCGTGGTGTTGGTTGGCATGGTGGGGAACCTTGCCGCTGATGCGGCATACGTAGTGCTTATTCCACTCGCGGGTATTATTTTTCATGCGGCAGGAAGGCACCCAATTGCGGGCATTGCCGCGGCATTTGCCGGCGTGTCGGGCGGCTTCTCTGCAAACCTATTGCCGGGGCAGCTCGATGCTTTGTTATTCGGTATCACCGAAGCGAGTGTCGAGACGGTATTCGGTGACTTCACCGCAAATATTGCGGGCAATTGGTTCTTCATTGCGGGAATGACCTTCGTCTTCCTGCCGGTCATCTGGTACGTCACGGATAAGATCATTGAGCCCCGTCTCGGTAACTTTGATCCAAGCCTCGCCGCGGCGGCGAGTGCAGATGATGGCAGTGATCGTGAGCTCACAGATGATGAGCGAAGAGGACTCCGCTACGCGGGATGGGCCGTGTTGTTTGTTATTGCGCTGTGGACCTTTTTTACTATTGGCCCCGGTACGCCGCTCATTGACGAGACGGCCTCAGCAGAGGCGCAAATGGCACCGTTTTATAAGAGCTTGGTCGCTGCTTTTTTTATTCTTTTCCTGCTTGCTGGCTGGGCTTACGGCAAAGGCGCGGGCACCATCACTAACCACCGTGACTTGGTCAAGATGATGACGGGCGCCATGGAGGATTTGGCCTACTACTTGGTACTTGCCTTCGCAGCGGCACATTTTGTGGCCATGTTCTCGTGGTCCAATCTCGGACTCATACTCGCGGTGCACGGTGCTGACTTCCTAGGTTCAACGAATATGCCAGCCTGGGCTTTACTGACATCGATTATTCTCGTGTCATCGCTTCTCAATCTGTTCGTCGGCTCTGCGAGTGCCAAGTGGGCCCTGATTGCGCCTGTTATGGTACCCATGCTCATGTTGCTGGGCATCTCTCCTGAAATGGCAACCGCGGCGTATCGCGTTGGTGATGGCGCGACAAACATCATTACGCCGCTGATGGTTTATTTCCCGCTGATTTTGATTTTCTGCCAGCGTTGGCAAAGTAGTTTTGGGTTGGGTAGTTTGGCCGCCACCATGCTGCCCTATTCAGTGGGCCTCTTAATGTCGGGACTTGTTATGACGATAGTTTGGGTAGTCTTGGATTTACCCCTCGGCCCGGGCGCATCCGTATTTATGCCGATTCCATCGAGCACTAGCTAAAGAGTCTCACTCAAGCGGACCTGACATCTGCAGTGTGTTCCAGGGGTGTGCCTCGGTTGCCGGAGCAGACCGTGTTTTTGGTCAAGTGAGGCGTGAGTAACCCTGCAGTGGCAACAGAGATGGCGCCGAGTTGGGTCACGTAAACAGCCTGCTGTCCGCTCCGCCGTCTCACTTTGGCTTCTTAGTCCAATGTTTTGAACAGCGTGACGATGGCATCTGAAGTGCCGTCCAACTCGGGCATTTTTAATATTTTCTTTTCGGTAGTGAGGCGCCTGCTCAGTTGGAACTGACCGCGCTGAGCCAGTCCTTTAGGACGCGGCTTTTTTAAAAAAAAGACGCCAACTTTTCACTGTTATTTTTCGAGTCTTATGGCTTGCTCCGGTCCCGTTTTGTCTTTAGCGTTGCGGCGAAAGAATAAACGCAAAAATAATTCTATTCAGCGGCGAAACGGGGACTCCATCATGACATCAGATATTGAAATCGCTCAGGCTGCAACACCTCGGCCGATCGCACAAATTGCCGACGAGCTTAAGATTCCAGAGACCGCTCTAGAGCCCTACGGACGCATTAAAGGCAAAGTGAATTTGAACTGGCTGCTGAAGCAGCCGATTCGAGACAGTGCACGAATGATTTTGGTCACAGCGATCAGTCCAACGCCGGCTGGTGAAGGAAAGACCACCACGACGGTTGGTTTGGGTGATGCGCTAAAACATATTGGCAAGGATGTGGCCATCTGCCTACGTGAGCCGTCCTTGGGGCCTGTCTTCGGGATGAAGGGCGGCGCGGCAGGCGGCGGCTACGCGCAGGTCATTCCCATGGAAGATATTAACCTCCACTTTAACGGTGACCTGCACGCGATTGGTGTTGCAAACAACTTGCTGGCGGCGCTTTTGGATAATCACATCCACCACGGCAATGTCTTGGATATTGATGTGCGACGTGTGACATGGAAGCGCGTCCTGGACATGAATGATCGTGCGCTACGTGATATCACCGTTTCACTTGGTGGGCCGGGGAATGGTTACCCGCGGCAAGACGGCTTCGATATCGTGGTGGCGTCAGAGATCATGGCTATTTTCTGTTTGGCGACCGATTTAGACGATTTGAAGGCCCGACTAGGCCGAATTGTTGTCGCCTATACACGCGATCGCCAACCTGTCACGGCCGCTGATCTAAAGGCAGAGGGCGCATTAACAGCAGTACTGAAAGATGCTTTAGCACCGAATCTAGTGCAGACCCTCGAGGGCACGCCGGCGTTTGTTCACGGTGGTCCTTTTGCCAATATTGCTCACGGTTGTAACAGCGTTATTGCAACTACGGCAGGGCTCCGACTTGCTGACTTCGTGGTGACGGAAGCTGGATTTGGCGCCGACCTGGGTGCGGAGAAATTCATTGATATCAAATGCCGCTCAGCGGGTATCCGTCCGTCGGCGGCTGTTTTGGTGGCAACAATTCGCGCGCTTAAGTTCCACGGTGGTGTGCCGAAGGAGAATCTGAGTGAGGAAAACCTAGTGGCGCTGCAGAAGGGGCTCGCAAATCTAGATCGTCACATTACCAATATACGAGATCACTACGGCGTACCCGTTGTCGTCTCTATCAATCAGTTTATAGCCGATACCCAAGCAGAGATTGATCTGGTCATAGAGCATTGCCAGGCGCTGGGAATTCAAGTGGCTTTATCAAGCCATTGGGCGCACGGTGGCGCCGGAGCGACCGATCTAGCACATATGGTTGCAGCAATCTGCGAGTCGGACGAGACCTCCGCGAACACGCCGCACCACTCGTTTGTCTACGAGGATTCGGCTTCTTTGTGGGAGAAGATTGAGTTGGTGGCGACCACCATTTATGGCGCTTCTGAGATTACCGGTAGTAGCAAGGTTCGGGATCGTCTTAGGGAGTTGACGGACAGTGGGTACGGGCACCTACCCGTGTGTATTGCTAAAACACCTTACTCATTTTCGACAGACCCTGCTCTGAAGGGCGCGCCCTCGGGCCATGTCATGGATATTCGTGAGATTCGGCTATCAGTAGGTGCAGGCTTTGTCGTTGCTGTATGCGGGGATGTCATGACAATGCCAGGTCTACCAAAAGTACCTGCTAGCCAGAATATCGACGTGGTTGATGGTCAGATTGTCGGTCTGTTCTAGATTGGAGTGTTGAAATAAGCCCGCTGATGCGGGCTTATTTTAAAGCGCGGTGGTTGCCTATTTTGAGTAGTAAATCGGGAATCCCTGAATAGATGCGACGGGCGTTACCAGCCCAACCGCTGATGCTTGAAGCGCCCGAAATTCCTGACTTGCGGCGATCGCATCACCCGATGAGGCCATGGACGCCCAGTCCTTAGCGCTCATCACGTAGTGAATATTACCCGTGCCACCAATGCCTTCGCTGTAGATGTTTACTCTCATTCCGAGCTTTTCGTGAATGGATTTGGCCTTCATGAATGTGCTGTAGACGTCTTCCATTCTGCCTTGCGCGGGCGTCCATATGAATACTCGAAATGGACCGTCGTCAGCAAAACTTGCGGCAGTGACCGACGTATCCCAGTTCAGACCCTCTAGCGACATCATTAGCTTTCCTGATGGATTTGCGCCGGCCTTCGCGAAGAAAGCCGAGAACTCCTCGCCACTGTTGTACGCCTTAGTTTTTGCCCATGCGTCACTGCTGTCCCAGCGAAGCACGTAGTCGAATGTTGTGTTGCCAGAGCCGCCGACATCCATCTGGAACACACCGACACTTGCGCCACTCTTTTCATGCAGTTTGGCGGCCTCCATTAAAGAGCCTGCCAGCTGTTGCGCTTTCCCATCCAGTGCTTGCCACCGAAAAACTTCCAAGCGCTCTGCCAGAACGGAGGTCGAGCTCAGCATCATCGATGTGATAATAAAAATTTTTGTTATGTGCTTCATTGTTCTTCTCCTCAATTACAAAAGTATGGAGGTCAACGAGTGGCCTCAGTAGGAAACCTAGACTTAATCTTCGGATTTACGAGTTTTTTTGCTGCCGCATCGTCAATGTTGCGGGACTTGCGCATCGACATTCAAAAGCCCCAAACTGAGAAAAAGTGTTCGGCGCTAAAATAAAAGAGGGAAAGCAATGAAAAAAACCGGCGGATGTTTGTGTGGGCAGATACGCTACGAAACCAAGGCTGAGCCAATGATGACCGGTGTCTGTCACTGCAAGAACTGCCAAAAGCAGGGGGGATCGGCCTTTTCAACCCTCGCAGCCTTTCAAATAATTGACATCGAATTCACGGGAGATCTGGCGCTTTACGAAGACAGCGACACCGATACCGGCAGCACCGTCAGTCGCTACTTCTGCGGAACCTGCGGCTCGCCTATTTACTCGGCAATTCCCAGTCAGCCAGATATGGCCTACCTCAAGACAGGCACGCTAGATGATACTGACGGCTTTGTCGCCATGTTTCACTGCTGGTCTAGCACTAAGCAGGACTGGGTCGAGCTATCGCCCGATGTGCCGGCCTTCCCGCAGAACCCAGCAGGCTAGACAGCGAGCATCATGGTCCTGATCGAGGACATAACCCATCTCTGTTTTACAGGGGTTTGATTGTTCGCGAGCATCAAGTTATTCGGTCTCGGACAGTCATCAAGGTGCGTCTGAATGGTCGCCTTTTACCAACGCTTTTACTGTTATCTACAGGTGCAGTGGCTGCGGGCAATCTTCCCTCGCCAATCCATTTTTGGCGGATAGCCATAATGCGATGGCACACAATGATCCCGCCCAGCAAGATGCTGTTCCACTGGCCGGTCCCAGCGTTCCCATTGTCGGTAAAGGGTGGAATTGGGCGTACTTCATTAGAGCTTGAAATAATGAATTCACGCTCGAGGCGCTTGATTGGGACACGGGTAATCCTGACTTTCATTACCTGATTGGCGGTCAGCGCTATAGCGTCATGTACTCGGGAACTGCCATCGATGAAGACGGACAAATTCATTACGGCACGCCCTGGGGCCGGGTTTGTCTTGTGCGCAAGACCTCCACTGAAATGCCTTGAAGGACAAAGACCGAGAGCGCTTGTGGAACAAGCGAAAACGACAGATGATTGGGAGCGGGCGCCACTGACTGGGTTCAGTTAGCCCCAAAAATAAGAGGTAAAAATAAGAAAAGAGAAACCTATGTTTATGTCCACTGTAGTAAAACCCACTACATACCTATTACTGCTCTCCGCGATGCTGGCCGCTCACGCCACTGCGAATGACAAACCCAATATCGTGATTATGGTTGCGGATGATCTGGGATGGGCTGATGTTGGCTACCACGGCGGTAATATCGATACGCCTTCACTCGATAAGCTGGCGAAGGATGGGGTCAGGCTCAATCGCTTTTACACAACGCCCATCTGCTCGCCGACCCGAGCCGCATTGATGACAGGCCGTGATCCCATTCGCTTGGGCATTGCTTATGGCGTCATCCTCCCCTGGGACAATATTGGTGTGAACCCAGCCGAGCACTTTATGCCGCAGTCATTTCAGGCAGCGGGCTACCAAACTGCAATGGTAGGAAAATGGCATTTAGGTCATGCACAGATGACCTACCATCCTAACGAGCGTGGCTTTGAGCACTTTTATGGACACCTGCATACCGAGGTTGGCTTTTACCCGCCTTTCGCCAATGTAGGCGGCAAGGATTTTCAGGAAAACGGTGTTTCTATTGACGATGAGGGGTACGAAACCTACCTGCTCGCAGATGAGGTCAGCCGGTATATTCGAGAACGCGATAAGGAAAAACCGTTCTTCGTGTACATGCCTTTTATAGCGCCGCACACGCCGCTCGATGCGCCCGAGGAACTGAAAGAGAAGTACAAGGGTATAGAAACGGACCTCGCGCCTGCTCGCTCAAATCAAACGGATTCCACACGGCGCATAGCGAAGCTCATGATGCGCGAGAGTGCGCGCCCAATGTACGCCGCCGTCGTCGACGCCATGGATCAAGCGATAGGACAGGTTTTAGATACGCTGGACTCAGAGGGTCTAACGGACAACACGATTGTTCTCTTTTTCAGTGATAACGGTGGTGCGGCTTACTCGGTAGGTGGGGCAGACAATGCACCGCTCCGTGGAGGAAAAGGGGAAACGTTTGAAGGGGGTATTCGCGTCGTGTCCCTCATGCGCTGGCCTGAAAAGCTCGCTCCCGCTCAGATTTTTGATCAGATCATGACGGTCATGGATGTGTTTCCAACCTTGGCCGATGCCGCCGGCATTGAGCCACTTAACAACTTTGACTTTGATGGACAGAGTCTGTGGCCATCGATTCAGAATGGCGTCGTTCACGAGCGTGATGATCTCATTATGTTTGCCTCGGAGATCCCGATATACGGTAGCTTCAAACTGACGGCGTTTGATGATGAGTGGAAGCTGGTACAGGAGATCGAGCAGGATCAACTCTCTACGACGGTGACTAATTATTTATTCCGAATCGCTGAGGACCCTCACGAGTACAACAATCTAGCCTCAAAGCATCCGGCGATAGTGGATGAAATGGCACGTGCCATTACCGACTGGCGAGCGCTTTATCCCGTCAGCGGAACTCGATCCGTATTGATACCACCCCCTGGTTGGCGCCCACCGAAAGATTGGGCTACCTATCCTCGACCTATCGAGGAGTTACAGGAGAAGGAGCTCTTGGGCATGGCGCCGACCGAGTCGATTCAGCGTATCCTCGACATGCAACACGGTCAGCGCGGCCGCTTGGTCTACTCGTGTACCAAGCGGTGGTGGTCGCTGGGGTTCTGCATTAAAGACGATTGAGCCTCAGCGCATATGTTTTAGAAGGGAATGGTTTGGAATAGGGGAGATACGTAAGATGTCGGCAATTATCATCGCGCATTTTAAAGCGCAAGAAGGCAAACTCGAGGAAATGGCAGAGGTATTTAAGGCGTCACTGGGTGCGACCCGTGGCTTTGACGGCTGCATTGGCCTTGATGTCTATGTTGAGGAGTCGGCCAATACCTACACACTCATCGAAGAGTGGGCGAGTGTTGCACACTACGATGCTTACCTTCAGTGGCGCATCGATACTGGCATCAAAGAGGCGACGGCCAGCATCATAGAAGGTGGCTGGGATAACGGCGTGACCATCCAGCGACTGGGCGCCAAACTCGACATATAGTGACGGCGTTCGCCACTCGCTCATCTCCAGGCGTCTCTCCTGCAGAAGGTAACGAGAAAGAGGGTTTTTGATGAGCGAGCCAGCGCTCCACATTGTTCTTTGCCAACCTGAAATCCCGCCCAATACGGGGAATATCATTCGCCTTTGCGCCAATACCGGTGCATCGCTTCACGTCATTGAGCCGCTAGGGTTTGAGATGGACGACAAGCGACTTCGCCGCGCAGGCCTCGATTACCACGAGTTTGCCCATGTCCGAACCTGGGACTCGCTGCCAAGTTATGTTGATGCTAACGGGGATCGTCGACTCATCGCTGTAGAGACCTTTGGCGAGGTAGCTCACTCCGATCTCACATACCAGCCCGGTGACTCACTGGTTTTTGGGTCAGAAACTAAAGGCCTGTCACCCGAGTTGCTCGCACTGTTTGACCCTAGTCATATTGTTCGTTTACCTATGCTGCCGGGTAGCCGAAGTCTCAACCTATCGAACGCCGTTGCGGTTGCGGTTTTCGAGGCCTGGCGACAGCTAGGTTACGCCGGTAGATAAACGATCTCGATAAAACGCTCTCTAGCCTTGCTTGTCGAGTTTGATATCGCTTTCCACCGATACCCAGTAGGGGGCGGAACAACACCAGATCTGTAGCTTGGGAGGCAGTAAATCCTTCTGGTGGCAGCCACCCAAGCGCAGGGACAACAAGCCTTGACCATCGATGTTGCTGGTATGAACACCCGAGCCACAATCGCCACAGAAACTGTAGTAGCGCTCGTTACCGCTATCGGCGAGCTTTCCGTACTCTTTAAGTTGCCCGCTAGTGATTTCAAAGTCATCGCGCTTGATTCGAGCGGTGTATTGAAACGCTGATGATCCGAAGGTCTGACAGTCAGTGCAGTAACAGATGGCGACCATTTCGGGGTTCGCAACCGCTTTCCAGGTAATGTTGCCGCAATGGCAGGCTCCGTCGATGTTCATTAGCGAGGTGGCTCCTTCTCAAACGAGCGTTCTGTCAACTTAGCATAGTGTATGTCATGTTATTTCCCTTGGCCGGAGTTGAGATGGCCGCTGCTGTCGGCAAGTTGTACAACCGGAATTGTTAGTGCGACATGATTAATAAGAGAAACGACAGAGATCAACGAATGTGGCTGCTATATGCGAACGTTGTGGTGCAGACATCACTGGGGTAGCCCTAGCGAATCTCACTAATGACACCTTTGAAGCGATTTACTGCGCGTGGCTTGCTTTCGGTGTTCTTCAGTTTAGAGCGCAGACACTCGGCAAGGCCTTGCTGAAGACATTCAGCCAGCGTTTCGGGCCCCTTGAGCAAATTCCCAACGGGCGGATGACTGCAAAGCAGAAGGCACGGCTCGATAATGTCTACGTGACGCCCATTTCGAGAGTAAAGGTTGACGGGAAGCCGATCGGTGGCCGAGGCAGATGCTGAACCGACCTGGCGTTCCTATATGACCTGCGTTGAGGACGCCCCGCCCGCCAGCATCTTGCTGGGTATAGAGATTCCGCAAAATGGCGGTGATACCTTCTTCGCGGATCAGCGTGCAGCGCTGGCGTCACTGACGGACCAGTTGCTGCGACTGTCCTTATGCTCGAACTTTCATTTGCTCGAGCGAAAATCGGGCGCGGCTTGCCAGTGTCTTATTTTTTAGGGCCTCAAATTCTTCAGCTTCTTGAGCGCTTATGAGTGTTGACAGTATCCTCTCGAAGTGAGTGTGCATGGCCTGTCTGGCAGCTGCTGCATCCCTCGCCTGAATCGCCACAAAAATGGCTTCATGCTCTTTGTAGCGCGCGACGCTGTCGATCTTACAATTTTCTTGGTAAGCATGCCGAATGCGCGGTGTATCATTTCGCATTCGCCACAGATTCTCAACCATCTCCACAATAAGCGGGTTGTGTGTTGCGTCGGCAATGATCCGATGGAAAT
>OCON01000060.1_pt1 | contig 11823 bp, 13 predicted proteins | sample 1534741 | NCBI WGS metagenome assembly OCON01 (sample SAMEA3275601, study PRJEB22092) | marine metagenome | biome: marine biome; feature: surface water; material: seawater | collected 2014-06-21T10:30:00+00 | depth 2 m | reverse complement strand
TTGCGTCAGCCGCGCCACTTCGCGGGCAACCGCGTTGGTGGCCGCATCAAAAGGCGCCAATTCAAACGCCCCCATCGGCCCGTTCCACACCACTGTCCGGCATTCAGCCAAAAACGCATTGACCGCCGCCACCGATTGCGGGCCGGCATCAAGAATCATCTCATCAGCGGCGATATCGCCGCCGTGACTTATGCGGTGCGGGGCATTCGCCTTAAATGCGGTGGCCACCACCACATCGGTCGGCAGCAATATCCGGCATTTATGCGCCGCCGCCGTCGCCATGATACCGCTGGCCGTGGACAGCATATCCGGTTCAGCCAGTGAGGCACCGATGGAGACGCCTTTTGCCAGCAAAAATGTATTGGCCATGCCGCCACCAAGAACAAGCCCATCAACCTTGGTCACAAGATTTTCCAGCAAGGCCAGTTTGCTCGACACTTTGGCGCCACCGACAACCGCCGCGAGAGGGCGCTGTGGTGCAGCCAATGCGCCATGTAATGCGGTCAATTCGGCCGCAAAAGACCTTCCGGCAGCCGCGGGCATCAAGCGCGGCAGGGCATCAACCGATGCATGTGCCCGGTGCGCACAGGAAAACGCATCGCCAATATAGATATCGCCAAGCGCCGCCAGCTTTTCTGCAAAGCCGCTGTCATTGGCTTCTTCCTGCGGGTAAAAGCGCAAATTTTCCATCATCACGATTTGCCCGGCCGACATGGCCGCCACCGCCGCCAAACCGCCCGGCCCGACAACATCATCTTCAACAGTGATCGGCTGACCCAGTAATTCTGCCATGCAAGCCGCCACTGGCTGGACGCTCAAGGTATCAACCACTTTGCCTTTTGGCCGCCCAAAATGGGTCAGGATGATAATTTTTGCGCCAGCCGCAACAAGCGACTGCAGACCGGGCAAAATCCGCCTGATCCGCGTATCGTCACTGACCCGGCCATCCTGCAATGGCACATTCACATCAAGACGCAGCAAAACGCGTTTTTCGGCCAGATCCATTTCATCGGCAAACAGAAACCCGTCAGTCATAAAACCGCCCCCTCTGTGAACATGCCCCATCTTTGAAAATTATATATCGTGGTTTCGGCGCGTCGGTTGCAGCCCGATCCGAAATCACGCATTGAATAAGCATATTTATCAGGCTATTTAACGATATTCGATTGCAAGCGCAAGTTGACTTCGCAATCAGGTTATTGAAACTCTTTTCGGCTAGGTAAATCGCCTTATGGCTGTCAGTTTTGGAAGGTCAATTGGCTTCGTCGCCGGTGGAATTGGTGACCAGATTTACCATCTCACCCAGCTCCGCGCCCTTGCCAGTGCCAGTTTTGACGGCAAAATTGACATTGCCTGTATTCATCCGGGGCCAATCGCCATTTTACTGGCACACAGCCCGTGGGCAGGCAAAATCATCGATGCCAGACCGCTCAGGCGCTATATCCCGTTCATGCGCGGCAGCAGCACAGTCAGGCAGATACGCCAGACACATTATGACAGCGCGTTTATTCTGCATCGTTCAACAAGCTTTAAACTGGCGGCATTTGCGGCATCGATAGATCGGCGCGTTGGGCTGGTTGGTCACAATATTGACACGCTTTTACTGACCGACAGTCTGGCAGCGGATGCCGGTGGTGATCGACGCGCGTTATGGGGGCATCGGCCGTTTATTGCCGCCGCCGATAGCTGGATCATGGCACAGGGTTTGTCGCTTGATGACAGCACCCCGACGATTCTGCCATCACCGGACATGCGGGCCGAAATTGCCGATTTTATGCATCAATTGCCGCGTCCCGTCACCATCGTCAACCTGTTCGCCGCCGACCCGGCGCGGCGCTGGTCACTTGACCATGCGAACGCCACGCTTAACCGGCTTGCCAGCCAGATTGGCGGCAGCCTTGTACTGAATGCCGGGCCGGATGCGGGCAGCTATCATGATGCCATGCTGGCCAGATGGGACGGGCCAGATAATGTGCTTTTCGACAGTTTGCGGCATAACCCGTCAATGGCACGCGATATCGCCCTCTATCACGCCGCCGACGGTTATATCGGGGTTGACAGCTTTACCGCCAATCTTGCGTTTAACTGCAATTTGCCAGCGACTGTTTTGTTTGCCAAAGCCGGTGACACGCTGCGCTACAAGCCGGCGGTGTTTCCGCTCTATCCGGACACCGGCAAGGCTCTGGACAGTATCGCCCCGGATAAAATTCTCAGCACGGCAGCGATGATGTTGGAATCGGCATCAGATCGGTGAATGGCCGGGTTGAGCACCGCTTGGCAGCATCCGGCTAGTAGGATTCGTATGATTTTTCTTCGATCAGGGCTGAACCGGTCGCCAGATTGATTTGTTTCTTGATCGCGGCGCGTTTGTCATTCGTCACATAGACGGCGCGTGCCAGCCGGATAAATTCCTCGCCAAAGGTTTTTGCCGCTTCTTGTTCACGAATATCGTCCTCAATCTCCCACAATGCCTCATTGACCGATTTCAGCTCTGCGATCAATGTCTGCATCTGACCCGTGGTAAAGCTATCGCCAGCGACAAGCGGCAGCAAAGCATCTAGCTCATTTTGCACATTGACCCGCTTTTCAGCATCGGAAATATGCGCGAGTTTTATCTGCAGAATTGTTATTTTATCGAGAACTTCGCCAACTGAAACAGGAACATGGAGTTGCATTGCAGACCTTTATACCGGGTATGGGTGACAGATGCCGTTATAAAATACGACTAGCCGGAAAAGATCAAGACAATCAGCCCCAACAGCGCTTTACAATCAGGCAACATGGCATGACCGCACTTGCCCAATCTATCATTCGGCGTAATATGTCGTCGACTAATCACTCACACCATTCATTACATGTTACCACCCATGACAGACGCCCCAGCCCAACGCACCGCCACTGCCGAATTCTGGCTTGGCGTCCGGCATGAACTGCCATTACAGCTTGGGGTGATCCCGTTTGGACTGGTGTTTGGCATTTTGGGTCTGGCCAGCGGTTTGACCAGCTTGCAGACAATTTTACTGTCATCGATCCTGTTCGGCGGGGCCAGTCAGGTTGTGTTTGCCCAATTATGGGCAGCCGGGGTGCCACCATTGATTGTGGGCGGGTCGGTTAGCGTGGTAAATTTACGGCATGTCCTGTACAGCGCTTCGATGGCGCAATATCTCGCCCATCTACCGCTGCGGTGGCGCATTCTGTTGGGCTATTTGCTGACTGATGAGGCCTATGCCGTATCGATTAAACGGTTTCAGGACGGGCCGAAAACCCGCGATCAACATTACCATCTTCTTGGCAGTGGCATGACCTTATGGGTGGCCTGGCAAATCTCAACGCTGGTCGGGGTGATTGCCGGAACCACCATCCCCGAATCCTGGTCACTGTCATTTGCCATACCGCTCACCTTCATCGCCTTGGTGGCACCCAGCATCCGGCGACGCGCCGATCTTGTTGCCTGTGTGGTAGCTGCGGTTTTGTCTCTTATCTGCCAGCCGTTGCCGTGGAAATCCTGGATTATCATATCGGCGCTTGGCGGCATTGCTGCGGGATGGATGACGCATTATCACACCAGCAAAAACACCCCGACTGATAAAAATCCGAGGCCGCGATGATCTGGCTGGTGATGGTGATGACTGGTATATTTACCTTTGGCACACGGTTTGTCATGCTGACCGGGTGGGTGGCACGCGGTCTGCCAAAATGGCTCATTGATGCGCTTGGCTTTGTGCCGATCGCCGTATTGACCGCGATCATTGTTCCCGCTGTTCTCATTGACCCGGCAACAGAACAGATTATTGTGACGCATAATGCGCGGCTGCATGCTGCGATCATTGCGACAATTGTTGCGCTTTTGACACGCAATGTCATTGCCACCATCTGTTCCGGTTTGGCAACATTATGGGTGCTGCAATGGTGGCTTTAACCTGTTGCCACGCGATTGCTTATTTTTGTCCCGAATCTGTGGCGATATTGTCACATCTCTGCGCCAGCTTTACATCGAGGTCGGTCACACCACCCTGCGCATGTGTGGTCCATCTGATGGTGACCTTGTGATAGACATTCTGCCATTCCGGATGGTGATTGGCGCGTTCAGCCGCCAAAGCAACCCGGCTGATAAATCCAAATGCCGCATTAAATCCGGAAAATTGAAAGCTCTTGCTCAGCCCCGGCTGATCACCATTGCGGCAGATGACCCATCCGTCCAACTGTTCGATCGCAACAGCAATTTCCGCTTCGCTTAAAAGGCTGGGGGACATATCTGCACTCCTTTGGCATGTATCGCGTGGCGCGGGTAAAGCCGCTTTTAACTATACCCAAAACCGACTAAACTACCAATCATGTGTAAAACTGTTTTACTGATCGCGCATACCCCCTCGCCCAACACGATGGCACTTGCCAACGCAGCGATCGAGGCTGTCGCCAGCGCCGACACGGGTAATGTCATAATGCGACTTATGTCGCCATTTGACGTGCGCACGCCGGATGTCAATGACGCCGCCGCGGTGATTATTGGCACCACCGAAAATATCGGATATATGGCCGGGGCGACAAAGGATATGTTTGACAGATGTTACAATGACTGGCTTGAAAGCACCGCGGCAAAACCGGTGGCCATTTATATTCGCGCCGGGCTTGATGGCACCGCCACCAAAACTGCCTTGCTGTCGATTTGCAACGGGCTGAAATGGCGATTGATTGCCGCGCCGCTGGTTGCCCGTGGTGCCTGGCAGGATGATTTTTGCACAGAGGTCAGCGAGCTTTGTCTTGGCGTCGCCATCGGCATCGACAGCGGCATTTATTGAGACTGATGCGACATATTATGGCCCGGCATTGTCGGGGTGATATCAGCCGGCCGTTTCACTGTTGCGGTTACGGTGATTTCACCAGCCTTTTCAAACACCAAGGTTATTTCATGCTGGCTATCCGCGGCCAATTGCGTGGTCAAGCCCATCAACATGATATGCAGCCCACCGGGAGCCAGATGCACAGCCTCACCGGCTGCAATTGGCAGGCCGCCATCAACAGCGCGCATCCGCATCACGCCGTTATCCATTTCCATTGAGTGGATTTCCACACGCCGCGCCACCACGGTTTTTGCCGCAATCAAACGATCCGCTGCATCGCCATGATTGGCAATGCTCACATAGGCAGCGCTGCTTGGCATACCCGGCGCGGTGGCCCGTATCTGCATGGGTGAAAATGATAACTGCGCATGACTATGTGAGTCATTAGTCGCGCCTGCATCCAGCCCCACAAAAACCAGCATAACTAATGCCAGTGCAAATGATTTTAATGCCATATTTATCATGCCTATCTTTGTGCTGTTACCGGTTCAGCTGCTTCACATCTTCAATCGTTTTGAGGCCTAACTGCGCCATCACGTCGCGCACCTCTTCCAGCAAAATTGTCGCGGCATGCTCGCCGCCTTTATTGCCGAGCGCGGCCACGGCATACATGAAAGCACGTCCGAGCAGGACAAAATCCGCACCGGCGGACAACGCACGCACCACATCAAGACCCGAGCGAATACCGCTATCAACAATCAGCGGCACATCCGCACCAACAGCCGCACGAATTGACCCAATGCGGGTCAATGGTGATGGCGCCGCATCGAGCTGGCGTCCGCCGTGATTTGATACGACGATGCCATCAATCCCCATTTTCACTGCCCGCGCCGCATCCTGCCCGTGCAAAATGCCTTTCAGCAACATCTTACCGTGCCAGGATTTTCGAATTTCTGCCAAATAGTTCCAATCCAGCGATCCGTTTAACTGTTCGCCAATAAATTTGGTGAGGTTATCGGCGCTGGCTTGTTTTGCATAGGGTTCCATATTGCGGAAGCGCGCCCCGCCATTGAGCAATGTCCGTACCGCCCATTGTGGGCGCAACATGCTTTGCCATATCACCCGTGGGGTAAAGCTGGAATTACCACGGCTGCCGAGTGGCGCGCCGGCAATCCGCATGCTTTCGCGTCGGCTTGGTGCCGGTACATCAGCCGTCACCACAATCGTTTCATAGCCATTCTCCCTGGCTCGCCGGAGAAGATCCGTCATCACCTCCCGGTCTTTGGGTGCGTAGAGCTGAAACCAGGCCATTTCGCCAGCGGCTTTCGCCACCATCTCCAGCGACTCGCCGGCAACTGTGCTCAAAATATAGGGAAAACCATGCGCCTTGGCAGCCGCACCTAAAATCGATTCCGCCCCCGGCCAAATCAGCGATGACAGGCCAATCGGCGCCACCCCGAAAGGTGCGTTATAGCTGTGGCCAAACAATTTCGTTGTCAGATCCGGATTCACCCGGCCGCGCATGAATTGCGGTGTTAATTCAATCCCGTCCAGATAAGCGCGGTTATGGTCTTTCGCCTGATCCTGGCCGGTTCCTGAATCCAGATAGGCAAACACAAATTTTGGAATGCGGCGCGCTGCTGGTGCCTCTAAATCGGTTAAGCGTGGATATTTGTTCATCAAGCTCATGTGATTACCCCGGAAACGCCGCCCGCCCAGCGTTATATTTTTCGCCTGACGGAACCGCATTAAACTCAAATGATGCAGATAGCTTTACAACGTCCAGACCGGTTCGGCAATAAGCAGTCGGCCAGACTGCGCCATCTTGCCGCGATCTGGCGATCACCACAACAGCTTGCCAAAACCATGTTTTCTGGCTAGCACAGTAGCGAAAAAGCGCCCCTCGCAGATACCGCAAACAGAGATGAATTTGCAGAGCCATGACCGCTAAATCAAAACGCCTTGTTATCATTGCTTGTATCGCTGCATTGCTTGGCATTGCCGTCATGCTGGTATTGGGCGCGTTGCGTGACAATATCGTGTTTTTTTACACACCCTCTGAAATCAGCCAGTCAAAGCTGAAGTCAGGACAGTCATTGCGGCTGGGCGGTCTGGTCAAAGATGGCAGTGTAGAGATTGAAGGCATGAAATCTGTATTTATTGTCACCGATGGCACCGTCGATATCACGGTCAAATATGACAACGCCTTGCCTAGCCTGTTTCGTGAAGGCCAGGGTGTGGTTACCGAAGGTCAGATCGAAAACGGTGTGTTTATCGCGCAAAATGTGCTGGCGAAGCATGATGAGAATTATATGCCGGCTGAGGTCGCTGAAAAACTGAAAGAACAAGGTGTCTGGCAAGACGGTTCCGGCGATTGAATGCCAGTAATGGCGTGATCTGCCCGGGATTTGTGTAGGATTTCTGGCCTATAACTTCTGGCCTATAACTTATTATCTGGCGAATCGGTCTCTTCATCAAAATTCTGTTGTGCCGCCGCTGCCGCTGGCATCGGTACCGAGGTTGCCACATCAACATTACGAATATTTTCACGAAACAGCGTGTAAATACCACCAAACAGAATCAACAACATACCTATCCATGCACTTGTTGCCGGCCATTCCCCCCAAATCACCACACCCCAAAAGGCACCAAATGGAATCGCCGTATATTCAAATGGCGCGATCACCGATGCCTCGATTGACCGATAGGCATTTGATGATGCCACCGATAAAAATAATACCGAAACACAACATATCAGGATAAACAGCCAGTCGGTGACCGACATCAGCACCGGGCCACGCAGCAAAAAATCAAGTGTGGTGTTACCGGTCGGCGATACCGGCCAGATCACATTCGCCACAACCATGACTGCGCCAACAACAAAATAGCATAAATGCTGAACCGTCACCATCGCCGACAAACTGCCATCAGCTTTCAGCCGCCGGGTCCAGATCTGGAACAGCGCATAGCTGAATGCTGACCCGATGACCAACAGATTTTCTGGCTGAAAATCGCCGCTACCCGGCTGCATAATCATCAGCACCCCGGCCATCCCCGCCGATACCGAAGCCAGACGATGAATACCAATGCTCTCGCCAAGAAGCGGCACCGACAACAGAGTTATAATCATTGGCGAGACAAAGAAGATGGCAATCACATTTGCCAGAGGCAGGCTGCCAAGCGATACAAAAAACAACAACATCGCAACAACAAGGCACATTGCGCGCCCGACAAATTGCCAGAATATCGGGCCGGATAAATGTAGCATCGCCCGCAAACCATCGCTGACGAGGACCACCAGAATAAGCGATAATATGGCGCGCACCGCCACCACCTGACCAAGCGAGATATGCGCGCTCAAAATCTTGATTAACGCATCATTTAGCGGGATCAGTGCCATTGCCAACCCCAACAGCCCAAGCGCATATGTCGGTCTGGTAAAACGCTCCATCATCGTTTTGGCTCTCTTCTGTGATGCCCAAATATCGCCGCCAATGCCGCGCTGCGTGGCTTTTGAACGACATGCCGATATGTTCTCGTTAACAGTAAAAACATCGCCATGCAAACATCAGATCGCGGCGCGCCCTAATGATGCTGTGCAAAGCGTTAATCGGCTTGTCATTTCGCATTGTTTCAGTCAATCTTAGCGGCCGTTAGACCTGTCCAGACAACAACCCGTTGCTGTATTGCCGGCATGGCTAACTATGTGGCCGGCAAGCTATTTGGTCGGCAAGCTATTCAGAAAGTTTTTTTATGCCCAAAAATTATCAAAATTACATTGCTGGCGCCTGGTGTGATGGCGCAACGACAATCGCCAATATAAACCCGTCCGATCTGTCCGATATAATTGGCCATTTTGCGCAGGCCAGCCGTGACCAGCTCGACACGGCGCTGGATGCGGCTGCCACGGCGCAGAAAAAATGGGCGAAAACCGGTATCGAAGCGCGGCAGACTGTGTTGATGAATATCGGCAATGAGATGATGCAGCGTCGCGAAGAGCTTGGCGCGCTGTTAAGCCGCGAAGAGGGCAAACCATTGGCCGAGGGCATTGGTGAAATCTATCGGGCTGGACAATTCTTTACCTATTATGCTGCCGAGACATTACGGCAGATTGGTGACACTGCCGACAGCGTCAGGGCCAATATCGAGATCGATGTGCGCCGTGAGCCTGTTGGCGTGGTGGCGATCATCAGCCCGTGGAATTTCCCGACAGCGACCGCGGTTTGGAAAATTGCCCCGGCGCTGGCCTTTGGTAATGCGGTCATCTGGAAGCCTGCCAATCTGGTGCCAGCATCCGCGGTTGCCCTTGCCGAAATTATCGCCCGCCAGGACATACCCGCCGGTTTATTTAATCTGGTGATGGGGCCGGGCGGCGATATTGGTCAAGGTCTGGTTGAAAGCCCCGCCATACAGGCCATCAGCTTTACCGGCTCGGTTGAGGTTGGCAAACAGATTGCCGCCGCCGCGATCACCAATCTGACAAAAATTCAGATGGAAATGGGGTCAAAAAATGCGCTGGCCATTATGGATGATGGTGATCTTGATATCGCTGTTGCCGCGGCGCTTGGCGGGGCATTTGGTGGCACCGGGCAAAAATGCACCGCATCATCCAGACTGGTGGTACATGCGAAAATCCACGATGAATTTGTCGAGAAATTAACCGCCGGTGCCAGCGCGATGGTGGTCGATAATGCGCTAAAGGACGGCACCCAGATTGGCCCGGTTGTCAGCCAGACCCAGCTGGATGAAAATCTGGCATGGGTTGAACGGGCAAAAGCTGAAGGCGGCGATATTTTGTGCGGCGGTGAGCGCGTCACGCGGCATACCGATGGCTATTACATGACACCTGCGGTTGTTGCTGGCACACAAAACAGCTGGCAAATCAACCGCGAGGAAATGTTCGCGCCAATCGCTTGTGTGATCAAAGTTGACAGCTATGACGAGGCTGTTGATGTGGTCAATGATACGCATTTTGGGTTAACCTCTGGCATCATCACACGATCACTGGCACGCGCCACAGATTTCCGCCGCCGCGCCGAAACCGGCGTTGTGACAATTAATCTGCCAACTGCCGGTACCGATTATCATGTGCCGTTCGGCGGACGTGGCAGCAGTTCCTATGGCCCCCGTGAACAGGGCAGTTATGCGCAGGAATTTTATACCACCGTAAAAACCAGCTATATCGCTGCAGGTCAGCCGGATTAAGCCGATGCATATTATTGACAACCTGCAATACGCCAATTGGTCGGAAAAAATTTTCAAGCAAATGCGCGAAGGCGGCGTTGATGCTGTTCATGTGACGATTGCCTATCACGAAATCTTTCGTGAAATGGTGGCCAATATCGAACAATGGAACCGCTGGTTTGAGCGTTTCCCGGATTTGATTTGTCACGCCCGCAGCGGTGACGATGTGCGCCGCGCCAAACGCGACGGCCGCACGGCGATTATTTTTGGCTTTCAGAACCCATCGCCAATCGAGGATGATATCGGGCTTGTCGAAATCTGCCACATGCTTGGCGTCCGGTTTATGCAATTGACCTATAACAATCAGTCTTTATTGGCCACCGGCTGTTATGAGGCGGAAGATAGCGGTGTGACGCGCATGGGCCGCGAGGTGATCAAAGAAATGAACCGGGTTGGGCTGGTCGTCGATATGAGCCATTCGGCCGAGCGCTCGACACTTGACGCCATCGCCCTGTCAGATCGGCCGATTGCCATCACCCATGCAAATCCAAATTTCTGGTATCCGGCAAAACGCAACAAATCTGATGCTGTTTTGCGCGCGCTTGGCGAAACTGGCGGCATGCTGGGATTTTCGCTTTACCCACATCATCTCAAAGACAAGTCGCAATGCACATTAGAGAGTTTTTGCGAGATGATCGCCCGCACCGCAGATCTGATGGGGGTGCAGCATATCGGCCTCGGTTCTGATCTGTGTCAGGATCAGCCCGACAGCGTTGTTGAATGGATGCGGGTGGGACGCTGGACCAAGCAGATTGATTATGGTGAAGGGTCAGCCGCACATGCCGGATTTCCCGAGATGCCAGACTGGTTTCAGGATAACCGGCATTTTGGCAATATCGCAGCCGGGTTGCGTGCTGCCGGCTTTTCAAAAGATGAAACTTCTGCAATCATGGGTGAAAATTGGCTGCGTTTTTACGACGCCAATTTTACCGCAGCGTGAGGCCAGATGAAGATGGATGCAAAACCGCAAAATCAATCTGCACCGATTATTGCCAACCGTCCGGCATCGGTGGTGATGAAACTGGCACGCATGGGATCTTTGCATCAGAGCCGGTTGAGTTTTATGCGGGTGTTACTGCGCCGCCTGAAAGCTGAAAACTGGCAATTCAGACAAGTCGAATGGCGCATTGATGAACAGGGGGTTGGCGTTGCCAGCTATGAGGCCATCGGCCCCGAACGCACCTACACGCTGGTCGCCTTTGCGCATGATTTACCAGCCGAACAAAGATCTGACCGGGTCATTGCCGAGGCCTGGGACGCAACCTTCACACTGCATGATGGGGTGATATTACAAGCTGACATCGCGCGGCTCGCAGCGAATGTACCGCGCCAGGAAGCCGGCCGTATCTCGGGTCAGGAATTTGTTTTGTCGCGGGCCAACAGATCAGTGCGCCTGTTCGATTATGTTGTCACGTGCCTGGCCAATGGCCAACAACCGGATTTGCGGGAAATTGAGCCTGTTGGCTATCTTATGCGCACCACGGCGGTTTATGGGTCTGGTAAATTTGGTGCGGCTGACCGCGCGCTGTGGGCCGACCGACCCGAATTTGCCGGCTCATTCCAGCCAGAATTGCTGGCGGTATGGCTAATCCGCAGTTTTACCATTGATATTTCCAACATATGGCACGCCCCGCCGCCCCTGACCGGGCCATTCCGCTCGCTCCCGACCTTTCCCGCCCGATTTGCGGTTGCAATTTCGCCTGTTTCGGGCTTGCCCCCGTTCTGACTAATTTTCCCGCGCTTTACCCATCCTGGCTCACTGCCCCTGAAAAAGTCTTGACAAGGGTACCGACACCTG
>OCON01000059.1_pt1 | contig 11828 bp, 11 predicted proteins | sample 1534741 | NCBI WGS metagenome assembly OCON01 (sample SAMEA3275601, study PRJEB22092) | marine metagenome | biome: marine biome; feature: surface water; material: seawater | collected 2014-06-21T10:30:00+00 | depth 2 m | reverse complement strand
CGCCCCCTGGTCCGAAATGTTTATTACGAATTTCGTTTATCACCATAGTTGGAAATCCAACTCAAATTAATATAAGTGATAGATTCTAAATTTAAAGAAAATTAAAGAACATGGCTCTTACAGAACAACAGATTCAAGAAATAAAAGAACAACAATCCCAAGAAAATTCTACAAAAAGAGTAACTTCTCCTGAACTTGAAAAAATACTATATGAAGCCATTCCTATTTTAGATCATGGTTTTATTCGTGTGATTGATTACATGGGAGATGATAGCTCAATTGTTCAAGCAGCAAGAGTTTCATATGGAAAAGGGACAAAAAAAGTATCAACGGATGAAGGTTTAATTAGATATTTATTAAGACATTGGCATAGCACTCCGTTTGAAATGTGTGAAATAAAATATCATGTTAAATTACCAATTTTTATCGCAAGGCAATGGATTAGACACAGAACAGCTAACGTAAATGAGTATTCAGCAAGATACTCTATCTTAGATAAAGAGTTTTATATTCCAACCGAAGATAAGCTTGCGGCTCAATCAAAAAGTAACCGACAAGGAAGAGGAGATATCTTAACGGGTGATCAGGCTCAAGAAGTCCTAAATATCTTAAAAGATGACTCCACTAGAACTTATCAGAATTATGAAAAAATGCTTAATGAGAGATATGACGGAAGTGTTATTGATGAAAATAAAGATGGCTTAGCAAGAGAACTCGCTAGAATGAACCTAACTCTTAATTCTTATACTCAGTGGTATTGGAAAACAGATTTACTAAATTTAATGAATTTTTTATTTTTAAGAGCTGATATTCATGCTCAATACGAGATTAGAGTTTATGCGGAAGCTATGATTGAAACATTAAAAAAATGGGTACCAATAACTCATTCAGCATTTTTAGATTATAGAGTAGGTGCAGCGCATGTTTCCTCTAAAGGTCTTCAAGTAATCAAATCTTTATTAAACGGAAATGAAGCGAACTTTGAAAAATCTGGATTAAGCAAAAGAGAATGGAATGAATTAATGGAAGTTTTAGAAAAGAAAGATCTTTTAATTTAATATTTCTCTTCCAATTTTTAAAAATTTTTCTTTAATATCATCTGATAACTCTTCAAATACAATTCCTTTTTCAACACTTTTATTAAAGCAGTTATCAATTTTAATTTTCTCTAATAAACGAATACCCTGTTTTTTTGAAAGGTTATCAGATCCATCTTTTCCAAAAGGAAACATTTTGTTTCCATCTTTATCTTCAATAAAAGACATATTTTCGATTATTCCAAGAATTGGAATATTAGTTTTTTTAAACATCTCAATACCTCGATTTGCATCTGTGATTGATAATTGTTGAGGCGTGGTCACAATAATACTTCCATCAACATTTAACTCTTGGGCGAAAGTTAAAATTGCATCTCCAGTTCCAGGAGGCAGATCAACAATTAGATAATCAAGGTTTCCCCAATTAACGTTATCCAAAAACATTTTGATTGCTTTTATGACCATCGGCCCTCGCCAAACCATAGGAGAGTCTTTTTCAATTAAAAAACCCATGGACATCAATTTTATATTTTGTTTTTGAATCGGTTCAATTTTTCCATTTTCATCACTTGTTGGTTTTTCATTAATATTGAATAAATCAGGAATAGATGGTCCATAAATATCTGCGTCCAATAAACCCACTGATTGATTAAGTTTTGCTAATGCTACAGATAAATTTGCGCTTATTGTTGATTTGCCAACACCCCCTTTAGCGCTTGAAATGGCAATTATTTTTTTAATTCCAGGGATTTTTTTTTTAAGAAATTGTGATTGCGGCGACAATTGGTCTTTAAATTTTTGTGATAAGTTAATTTTTTTTTCTGAATTCATCTTGTTTTTTCCTTTTAAATAACCATTTAACTATATAGTAACTAGTAAATTTAATAACTATTAAAGGAATTTAAATGTCAGGTTCACCATGGGGAAGCGGAGGAAATGACCGACCATCAGGAAATGGTGGGGGCGGCGGAAATAGACCTCCAAACATTGATGATCTAGCTAATCAGTTTCAAGATTCACTAAAAAAAATGTTTCCTGGAAAAAAAGTTCCAGGTGGCAATAAACCAATAATCATTTTTGGAATTATTATATTAGGTCTTTGGCTTGCAAGTGGATTTTACAGAGTGCTTCCTGATGAACAGGGTGTTGTTTTAAGATTTGGAAAATATGTAAATCAAACGCAACCTGGATTGCATTATCACCTGCCATATCCAATTGAAACTGCAGTTACACCTAAAGTTACTAGAGTTAATAGAATTGATGTGGGTTATCGATCAGCTGCTGACACTGGAAGAGCCACAAGCGTAAGTGATGTTCCTGAAGAAAGTTTGATGTTAACAGGAGATGAAAATATTGTAGATATTGATTACTCAGTTTTCTGGATCATAAAAGATGCTGGTAAATTTTTATTCAATATTCAGGCTCCCGAAGATACAGTGAAAAGTGTTGCTGAAACAGCAATGAGAGAAGTTATAGCAAGATATGACATTCAATCTATCTTAACAGAAGGAAGGGCCCAAGTTGAAATAGATACTCAAGAAATTATGCAAGAAATTTTAGATAGTTATGACTCTGGAATATCCATTACTCAAGTTCAAACACAAAAAGCGGATCCACCTAATCAAGTGATTGATGCTTTCAGAGACGTTCAAGCTGCAAAGGCAGATAAAGAAAGAGCGCAAAACGAAGCCGAGTCTTATGCCAATGATGTAATTCCAAGAGCAAGAGGAGAGGCAGCTCAAGTATTGCAACAAGCCGAAGCCTATAAAAGAGAGGTTGTTGCTTTAGCTGAAGGAGAGGCAAGCAGATTTTTATCAATATATAATGAGTACAGAAAAGCAAAAACTGTAACACAAGAGAGAATGTATCTTGAGACAATGGAAAAAGTGATGGCTGATATAAATAAAATTATCATAGATAAAGAGTCGGGAAGTGGAGTTGTTCCTTACTTACCATTGCCAGAATTAAAGTCAGGAGCAAAAAAATAATGAATGAAAAAATTTTAAAGTTTTTAGGGCCAATAATTATTGTTATTGGATTTATTGTTTATTCAACATTTTTTATAGTATCTGAAGTTCAACAAGTAATTGTTTTACAGTTTGGTGATCCAAAGCGAATAGTTCAAAAAGCAGGATTGCATGCTAAAATACCTTTTATTCAAAACGTGGTATTTTTAGATACAAGAATTTTAAATCTAGATGCACCGCCTGAGGAAGTGATTGCATCAGACCAGAAAAGATTAATTGTTGATGCCTTTGCAAGGTTTCAAATTAAAAACCCTTTGCAGTTTTATATTTCAGTTGGAAACGAAAGAGTGGCAAGGTCAAGATTAGCAACAATTGTAAATGCAAGAATTAGAGGTGTGTTAGGTAAAGAAGAACTTGCGACACTTGTTTCGAAAGATAGAGCCAGACTAATGGATCAAATTACGAAAGATGTAAATAATGAAGCAGAAAAGCTTGGAATTCAAATTATTGATGTAAGAATTAAAAGAGCAGATTTACCTCAAGCAAACAGTGAAGCGATTTTCCGAAGAATGCAAACTGAAAGAGAAAGAGAAGCCAAAGAGTTTAGAGCAGAAGGAGCTGAGATAGCCCAGACCATTAGATCAACAGCTGATAAAGAAGTTACAATTATTTTAGCTGAAGCCAATAAAAAGTCTCAAGTTTTAAAAGGAGAAGGCGATGGTGAAAGAAATAAAATATTTGCTGAAGCTTTTGGCCGTGATCCAGACTTTTTTAGTTTTTATAGATCTATGCAATCATATGAAAAATCTTTGATTGGTAAAGATACCTCATTAATTTTATCACCTGATAGTGATTTCTTTAAATTTTTTGGCCAGTCAGGCGGAAGAAAGACAAGACCCGCAAATCAGTAAAAACTATGAATGAGTTTTTTGTGGCAATAGGTCTACTTTTTGTCATTGAGGGCCTTTTATATTCTCTATTCCCAGATCAAATGAAGGGAATGATGCAAAAAATGAAAGACTTGCCATCTAACAGTTTACGAACTGGTGGCCTTTTTTTTGCTTTAATCGGGTTTATTATTGTATGGATTATTAAATCATGAAAACAATTTTTAAATATTTTTTTATCATTTTATTTTTTCAAAATTTAAATACTGCTGCATTTTCTAACGATGTATCGAAAGGATTTTCAAAGCTTGCTGAAAAATCTATGCCATCGGTTGTAAATATTTCAGCAACAACAATAGTAGAGACAAGGTCTCAACCTTTTCCTTTTCAATTTCCTCCAGGCTCACCCTTTGAAGATTTTTTTAAAGAATTTGAGCAAAATCAAGGACCTCAAAAAAGAAGATCAACTGCATTAGGATCAGGTTTTGTCATTAAAGAGGATGGAACTGTTATCACCAATAACCATGTCATTCAAAATGCAGAAGGAATAATTGTAAGGTTCACTAACGGTAAAGAATATGAAGCAGAAATTGTAGGCACTGATCCTATGAGTGATGTTGCAGTATTAAAAATTAAATCTAATGAAAAATTTCCAGCAGTCAATTTAGCTGATTCTGATAAAGCTAAAGTTGGAGACTGGGTTCTGGCAATTGGAAATCCGTTTGGTTTAGGAGGAACTGTAACCCAAGGAATTATCTCTGCAATTAATAGAGATATTAATATGGGAAGATATGATAATTTTATTCAAACTGACGCTTCAATCAATCAAGGTAATTCTGGTGGACCATTATTTAATATGGACGGGGACGTCATTGGTATTAATACTGCAATCTTTTCAAATTCGGGAGGATCAGTAGGTATCGGATTTGCAATCCCATCCAATTTTGCAAAGAATGTTATCGATCAATTAATAAAATTTGGTGAAACAAAAAGAGGTTGGTTAGGTGTTAGAATTCAAACTGTAACAAAAGAAATTGCAGATAGTTTAGGATTAAAAGAAAACATTGGAGCTTTAGTTACAGATGTCAATAAAGGAAGTCCTGCAGAAAAAGCAGGTTTGAAACCTGGCGATATCATCATCGAGTTTAATAATAAAAAAGTAATGACAATGAGAGATCTTCCTAGACTAGTTGGAGAGGCTCCAGTTGGAAAAGGTGCAACGGTAAAAGTTTGGAGAGATAAAAAAGAAATTGAAAAAACAGTTGTTCTTGGAAGATTAGAAGATACTGCTGAATTTAAGGAAAAAATTCCAACCAAAACAAAAGATCGAACACTTGATAGCCTTGGTATTGATGTGAGAGATATTTCTGAAGAAGATAAAAAAGGTAGAGATAAATTAGAAAAAAAATCAGGTGTAATTATTCAAAAAATAGATCCAAATGGACCAATGGCATTGTTGCCAGTTAGACCAGGAGATGCCATTGTATCTTTACAAAATAGCTCCATTAAAGATGTAAAAGATTTTGAAAAGAAATTACAAAAACTGATTAAATCAGGAAATCAAACCATCTTAATCACAATTATAGATCTTCAAAATACCACGAGATATATTGGCGTAAAAATTAAGTAAAACCAATTATTATGAATAAAGTTATCTTGTTAGCTGGACCAACAGCTTCAGGAAAGTCTGATCTTGCCATCTATATTGCAAAAAAAATAAACGGAGAAATAATCAATGCCGATAGTATGCAAGTTTATAAAGAGATTAAAATTTTATCAGCAAGACCCACAAATTATAAAAATATTAAACACCATCTATTTGGTTTTTTGACTATAAAGAAAAATTTTTCATCAGGCGAATGGTTGAAAGCAGTAGAAAAAAAAATAAATGAAATTTTTAAAAAAAACAAAACACCTATTATTGTTGGAGGTACCGGGCTTTATTTTAAAGTTTTAACTGATGGTATGGCTCAAATTCCAAATATTTCCTCTTTAAGAAGGAAAAAAATAATCAATTTATTTAATAAACTTGGAAATAAAAAATTCTACAACGAACTATTAAAACTTGATCCTAAATGTAAAAATAAAATTGATATTAACGATAAGCAGAGGCTTATTAGATTTTATGAAGTTAAATATTTTACTAAAAAGTCAATTTTTGATTGGCAATCACAAACTAATAGTAAATTAAGCGATATAAGATTTGTCAAATTATTTTTAAAATTTCCAAGAGATTACTTGCTAGATAGAAGTAAAAAAAGATTTCATAAAATGATTAAAGATGGAGCTTTAAATGAAGCAAAGAAAATTAAGAATAAAAAAATTTCATCATTATTATCTGCAAATAACATATTAGGTTTAAAAGAATTAATAGAGTTTATTGATGGAAAAATAAACCTAGAAGGCGCAATCGAAAGATCCTTGATAAGAACTAGGCAGTATATCAAGCGACAAATGACGTGGTATCGAGGTCAAATGCATGATTGGATAACCTTTGAAGATTTAAATAGAGTTATTTTGAAAAAAAAAGTTTTAAATACCATTAGAACCTCTTGACCCTAGATTAAGTTAAGCTAAATTCCTTTGCTTGAGGGATATGGGAAATCAATTAACAGGCGCAGAAATCGTATTTAAAGCTCTTCAAGAGCATGGAGTAGAATATATATTTGGTTATCCGGGTGGTGCAGTTTTGCCAATGTATGATCAGATTTCTAAGCAAGATAAAATTAAACATATTTTAGTTAGACATGAACAGGGCGCAGGACATGCAGCTGAAGGTTATGCAAGATCAACTGGAAAGCCAGGCGTTGTATTAGTTACCTCGGGACCCGGGGCTACAAATATGGTTACTGCATTAACTGATGCTTATATGGATTCCATTCCATTAGTTTGTATAACAGGACAAGTTCCAACACATTTAATTGGTACTGATGCATTTCAAGAATGTGATACGACCGGAATAACAAGGCCATGTACAAAACATAATTGGTTGGTCAAAGATGTGAATCAATTAGCGGAGATAACTCACAAAGCATTTCACATTGCTACATCTGGAAGACCAGGACCCGTTTTAATTGATATTCCAAAGGATATTCAATTTCAAAAAGGAGAATATAAACCCTCATCGATCATTGAAATAGATACTTATAAACCAAACACTAAAGCTAAAACTTCTGAAATTGAAAAAGCAGTTGAACTAATCGTTAATGCAAAAAAACCAGTTATTTATTCAGGCGGAGGAGTCATTAATGCTGGAGAAGAAGCTTCAAACGCTTTAACCGAATTTACAAGAATTACTAATTTTCCAATTACTTCTACCTTGCAAGGGCTTGGTGCATTTCCAGGAAGTGATCATCAGTTCCTAGGAATGCTTGGAATGCACGGAACTTATGAAGCAAATAATGCAATGCATGAGTGTGATTTGATGATTAACATTGGAGCAAGATTTGACGATAGAATTACAGGTAGAGTAGATGCATTTTCACCAAACTCTAAAAAAATTCATATTGATATCGATCCTTCATCAATCAATAAAATTGTAAAAGTTGATGTTGCAATTGTTGGAGACTGCTTAAGTGTCATAAATGATATGCTTGGTGAAATTAAAAATAAACACCAAAAATTTCTTAGCTCTAATAAAGAAAATATTAGTGATTGGTGGAAACAAATTGATCAATGGAGAGAAAAAAAATCTTTATCTTATAAAAAAGATGAAACATTAATCATGCCTCAGTATGCAGTTGAAAGGCTTTATGAGTTAACAAAAAATCAAGATACTTTTATTACGACAGAAGTTGGACAGCATCAAATGTGGGCAGCACAATTTTATAAATTTGATAAACCAAATCGATGGATGACATCAGGGGGGCTTGGGACCATGGGATATGGTTTACCAGCAGCAATAGGTACGCAAATCGCTCATCCCGATAAGCTGGTTATTGATATTGCAGGAGAAGCTTCAATATTGATGAATATTCAAGAGATGTCGACCGCTGTTCAATATAAGCTTCCAATTAAAATATTTATCTTAAATAATCAATGGATGGGAATGGTTAGACAGTGGCAAGAACTGTTACATGAAAAAAATTATTCTGAAAGTTATACCGAAGCGTTGCCGGACTTTGTTAAATTAGCAGAGGCTTATGGTGCAACTGGGGTAAGAGCAACGACCCCACAAGAACTTGATAGTAAAATAAATGAAATGATAGATGTAAAAGGTCCTGTAATTTTTGACTGTTTAGTTAAAAAAGAGGAGAATTGTTTCCCAATGATACCTTCGGGAAAACCTCATAATGAAATGATTTTAGGCCCAGATGATGAAGAGGGGATTACTGAAGAGGGTAAGGTTTTAGTTTAATGTCAAAGTCAGCCTATGAAATTGATACGCATCACGATCAAGTTGAAAGATATGTTGTCGTTGCTTGGGTTGATAATGAAGCTGGAGTATTAGCAAGAGTTGCAGGACTATTTTCAGGGCGAGGTTATAATATTGAGTCTTTAGCAGTTGCTCAAGTTGATGATGAAAGAAAAATTTCAAGAATTACAATTGCTACAAATGGAACAAGAGCGGTCATGAATCAGATTCAAGCTCAAGTTTTAAAACTTGTGCCAGTTCATAAGGTGAATACCTATCCAATTAATGATGATACAATTTTTAGAGAGTTAGCTTTGGTCAAATTTATCAGTGAAGGAGATGAATTAAAAAAAGCTGAACAATTATGTATTGACAATAAGTTTGAGTTTTTAGATAAAACATCAAAATCTTTTATCGTACAAGTTCTGGGACTGCGAAAAGAGGTTGATGAGTTTATAAAAAAAATTAAAGCCCTTGGACAAATTAGTGTTTCAAGAACAGGTGCTTTAGCTATGAAAAAAGGACCAGAAACTGTAAAAGATAACAAAGGAAAAGTATTATGAAAATGTATTATGACAAAGACGCAGATGTAAATTTAATTAAATCAAAAAAAGTAGCAATTGTTGGTTTCGGTAGCCAGGGTCACGCCCATGCTTTAAATTTAAAAGATAGTGGCGTTGAAGAAGTTGTCGTTGCGTTAAGAGAAAATTCTCCAAGTATTCAAAAAGCAGAGTCTGCAGGTCTAAAAGTTATGAATATTTCTGATGCTGCAGAATGGGCAGATGTTCTTATGATTTTAGCTCCAGATGAATTGCAATCTGGTATTTATAAAAACCATGTTGAACAAAGAATAAAACAAGGTGCAAGTTTAGCTTTTGCTCATGGTTTAAATATTCATTACGATCTAATTAAAGCTAGAGATGACCTTGATGTATTTATGATTGCACCCAAAGGGCCTGGTCATTTAGTAAGAACAGAATATCAAAAAGGTGGTGGAGTTCCCTGTTTAATGGCTGTTCACAAGGATAGCACAGGAAAAGCAAAAGATCTTGCGTTATCATATGCTTCAGCTGTTGGCGGAGGTAGATCTGGAATTATTGAAACAACATTTAAAGATGAATGTGAAACTGATTTATTTGGTGAACAAGTTGTTCTTTGTGGAGGATTAGTTGAGTTAATTAAAAAAGGTTTTGAGACTTTAACCGAGGCTGGTTATCCACCTGAAATGGCATACTTTGAATGTTTGCATGAAGTAAAATTAATAGTGGACTTAATCTATGAAGGTGGAATTGCAAATATGAATTATTCTATTTCAAATACTGCTGAGTATGGTGAGTATGTTTCTGGTAGAAGAATTGTGGATGATAAAACAAAAGAAAGAATGAAAGAAGTTTTAAAAGATATTCAATCTGGAAAGTTTACTAAAGACTGGATGAAAGAAAATGAGAATGGTCAAAAAAACTTTTTACAGATGAGAAAAGAATTATCTGAACATCCTATAGAACAAGTTGGAGAGAAATTAAGAGCTTTAATGCCATGGATTTCTAAAAACAAGATTATAGATAAGTCTAAAAACTAGAATTTTAGCTATTTTTCATTTTAGGGAATTTAGTAATTACAATTTTTGCGTTAATTACTAGATTTTTTCATAAAGGAAGATTAGATATAGCTATGTCCAATAATAGAGTTTTAATATTTGATACAACATTAAGAGATGGTGAGCAGTCACCAGGCGCATCTATGTCTCTTGAAGGTAAGTTGCAAATAGCATCAGCTTTTCAAGATCTAGGCGTTGATATTTTAGAGGCTGGTTTTCCAGCTGCGTCACCTGGAGATTTTGAAGCCGTATCAGAAATTTCAAAGATTCTTAAAACGACAATTCCTTGTGGTTTAGCAAGAGCTGTTAAAAATGATTTAGAAAAATGTGTTAATTCACTAAAACATTCTAAAAATTACAGAATTCATACGTTTATTTCTACAAGTGATTTGCATATCAAACACAAGCTTCAGAAAACAAAAGATGAAGTTTTAGAATTAATTAAATCAAGTGTTGAATTTGCAAAAAAACATACCGATGACGTTGAGTGGTCACCAGAAGATGCAACAAGAACTGATCCAGATTATTTATGCAAAACTGTTGAACTTGCTATTAAATGCGGTGCAACAACCATTAATATTCCTGATACAGTTGGTTATGCATTACCAAGTGATTATGAGAGAATTATTAAAGATTTATTTAATCGAGTTCCTAATATCGATAAGGTGATTGTTTCAACTCATACACATAATGATTTAGGGTTAGCTGTGGCTAATGCATTAGCAGGCGTGAATGCAGGAGCAAGACAAATAGAATGTACAATTAATGGTATTGGTGAAAGGGCAGGTAACGCTGCACTTGAAGAGGTTGTGATGGCAATGAAAACTAGACATGATCTAATGCCATTTGAAACAAATATAAAGACTCAAAAAATTAATAGCTGTTCAAGACTTTTGTCTAATATCATTGGTTTTCCTGTTCAATATAATAAAGCAATTGTTGGAAAAAATGCATTTGCTCACGAGTCAGGTATTCACCAAGACGGAATGTTAAAGAATAGTCAAACTTATGAAATTATGACACCTGAAAGTGTAGGAGTAAATAAATCTTCGTTAGTCATGGGAAAACACTCGGGTCGACATGCATTTAAAGAAAAATTAGCAAATCTTGGCTATTCAAATTTTACTGAAGAAAAAATTGATCATGCTTTTAATAAATTTAAAGAACTAGCTGATAAAAAAAGACATGTATTTGATGAAGACATTGCTGCATTAGTCGATGATGATTTAATGAAAAATAACAACTTTATCAATTTAGTTTCATTAGAAGTTTCTGCTGGCACTAAGGGTCAAAAAGCAAAATTAGAATTAGAAGTTTATGGTGAGAAAAAAGCGACCGAGCAATCAGGTGATGGACCGGTAGATTCAATTTTTAAATCAATCAAAGATATTTATCCTCATGACGTTAACTTGCAGCTTTATCAAGTTCATGCTGTTACAGAAGGAACAGACGCACAAGCAACTGTAAGTGTAAGGATTGAGGAAAATGGAAGAATTTCTGTAGGCCAAGCAGCAGACACCGATACATTGGTTGCATCTGCGCAAGCTTATATAAATGCACTTAATAAATTAATTTTAAAAAGAAAAAGATCAGCCCCGAGTGATAAAGATTATTCGGCTGCAATTTAAACTGGAAAAGGAAAAAAAATGTCAATATTTCAAAAAATGATGGGAATGTGGTCAACTGATATGGCAATCGACCTTGGTACCGCAAACACTTTAGTTTATGTGAAAGGCAAAGGGATCGTACTTAACGAGCCATCCGTAGTTGCAATTGTAAATGATAAAGGAAAGAACACAGTTCTTGCCGTAGGGGAAGATGCTAAGCAAATGCTAGGTAGAACTCCAGGTTCGATACAAGCTATAAGACCATTAAGAGACGGTGTGATTGCAGATTTTATCGTTACAGAGGAGATGATTAAACACTTTATAAAAAAAGTTCATCAAAGAAGTGCATTTGCAAACCCAAGAATTATTATTTGCGTTC
>OCON01000058.1_pt1 | contig 12039 bp, 13 predicted proteins | sample 1534741 | NCBI WGS metagenome assembly OCON01 (sample SAMEA3275601, study PRJEB22092) | marine metagenome | biome: marine biome; feature: surface water; material: seawater | collected 2014-06-21T10:30:00+00 | depth 2 m | reverse complement strand
GGCAGCGACTGGCTCGATGCCTCACCATCCATAAAAGCCTCGCAAAACCCCATCTTTCCATCATGCAGCAACCGGCGCAGCGCCGATTCTGTATGGATCGTCAGATCCGAGTCTGGCCCGGACATTGCGCCGGAGAATTGATGCTGACTGCCATCAGGCAGTGTCAGCGTCAGCCGGCCACAATGCAAATTGGACAAAATGGTCAGCAAAAACCTGACCTGACGTCGATAGTAAAAACCCTGCAACATGTCTTAAAACCTATGTAACGAGTCACGCGCCTGCGACCAGGCAGATTCTGGTGGCGCCGGGCGTTTGTAAAATTGAAGTTTTTTCATCCAAAGCTTTACCGCTTCGACATGAATCGATACCAGTGGACGCAGTGGCCACTGACCAGCCTGCCACAGCCCCTGAATCACCGACCGGCTATTCAGCGGCAGCAAGCTGCCCCGCATGGTCGCGGTCAAGGCTGGTTTAAGGCCAATGAGATAGCGCATCGCCAGCCTGATACGGCTGTCATCATGCCGGATATGCAGCCGGTAGGTGCCAGCAACCGGAAAGAATGGCGATACATGGAAAATCTTTTGCGCTTCAAGAACGCTATGCCCATCGGATGGCGCGCCGATATAGGCGTGCATATCACCAAATGTATTGCGCACCTCATAGATATATAAAATATCGTCACCCTGATCATTTTGCGCCACATAAACCGACAATGGGTTAAAACACACCCCAAAAATCCGTGGAAATGTCAGTAACCTGACCCGGGCAACATGCGTATCCGGCAGAAGCTGTTTGGCGATATCGCGCACATAGGCTGACAGTGCCACAATCCCGCCTTTCTGACCGAAATTGGGGCCATAATCGGCTTCGGTGAAGCTGACAATATTGAACCGGCCAACTGAAAACAAACGGCTTTGTGTATTGGCCTGCGCCAGCCGGTCAAGATCAATCCAGATCGACAGGCCACGACGCGCCAGAAAATGGCTCGGCGGGCCATGCCGGGTATGGTGAATATCGGAAATCAGCAGATCGCAGGCCGCCATCAACCAATCCTTTGCAATGGCGATGGCATCACATTATAGGCCGCGACATCGCTGGCCCAAGGCAGCGTAACGCCAAGCGTTTTGGCAATCGCCACCGCCGATTTCAAGCCATCCTCGTGAAACCCGTAGCCAGTCCAGGCACCAGCAAAAAACAGATGATCAGCGCCCTGAATTTGTGCCATTTTCGGTTGTGCCGCGATCGCTTTGGCATCAAAGATCGGATGCCTATAATGATAGCTGCCATGCGTCAGTTCTTCGCGGGGCGCAATGACCGGGTTCAAGGTCTCAAACAGCGGATAAGCCGCATCTATCGACTGTAACCTGTTCATCCAGTAGGTCAGACACAGTTCATTCTGCGCGGCATCATACCCCATATAATTCCAGCTGGCCCAGGCACCTTTACGCTTTGGCATCAGCCGCGGGTCAGAATGCAACACAGCCAGATTTGGCTGAAACCGGAAAGCTGACAGAATATCGTGTTCCTGCTGGCTTGCATCGCTGATCATCGCCAGCGACTGGTCGGCATGTGCGGCCATCACAACCTTGTCAAACCAGACATCGCCCTGTCCCTCGATGGTCAGCATGACCCCGCCCTGTGCGCGGCGCACCGCCACAACATCGGTTGACAGATGAATGTTTTTGCCAATTGCGGCGGCAATCCGCTTCACATATTCACACGAGCCGCCAGACACCGTGCGCCATTGCGGCCGGTCAATAAAGTTCAAAAGCTTGTGGTTTTCCATAAACCGCATGAAGGAACGCACCGGAAACGCCATCATGCCGGCTGTATCCGCCGACCAGATAGCCGCCCCCATTGGAATGAGATGATCATTGACAAACGCATCGCCATAATTCTGCCGCCGGACAAATGCGCCAAGCGTTTCATCCGCCGGCCCCCCATAGGCATGCCGTGGTGCGGTTCGATAAAACCGTACAAGATCAGCAAGCATCGACCAATATCGGGGTTTCGCCAGATTTGACGGTTGCGCCAACAACCCCGATATCGAGCCTTCATATTCCATCGCGCCATTGCCAACCGACACCGAAAAAGACATATCCGAATCCTGATTCGGCACGTCAAGCGCGTCAAACAGTGCAATAAGATTTGGATAATTCAGGGGATTATAGACAATAAAGCCGGTATCAACGGGAACCGATGTCTCGGCAAACTTCACCTCGACCGTGTGGCTGTGCCCCCCTAACCTGGCAGCCGTTTCAAACAAATGTATCTCGGCATATTCACGCAACAGAAAAGCAGATGCCAACCCAGAAATGCCAGACCCAATAACTGCGATTCGCATTCACACCCACCATATTAACTGCGCAGAACCTATACCAAATTCACCGATTAAACCAGTCACTTTATTAACTAACAAAGGCGCATAGAGCACTATCCAACGCATCTATTCATGGTTTATGCTGGCAACCGCCCACCATCATTATTTGGTTAAAATCCTGTTACGAGAGTCTGATGCGGTATCACAATCTTGGCCACACCGAAATCAAAGTCAGCGAACTATGTCTTGGCTCGATGACATGGGGAAGTCAAAACAGCCAGCAAGAAGCACATGAACAGATCGATATGGCGCTGGATTACGGGGTCAATTTTATCGATACCGCCGAAATGTACCCGACCACGCCGCTGAGCAAAGAGACGCAGGGCGATACCGAACGTATTATCGGTGAATGGATTACAAAATCCGGACGGCGCAGTGATGTGGTGCTGGCGACGAAAGTATCGGGTAAGGGGTATAAAAACGTCCGCGATGGCGCCCCAATCTCGCCAGCCAGCATCACCACAGCGATTGAAAATTCACTACGCTCACTGCGCACCGACTATATTGATCTCTATCAGCTGCATTGGCCAAATCGTGGGTCATATATGTTTCGTCAAAATTGGACATATACGCCAAGCCAGCAAGATACCAACGCCGTATCAGACCATATGCTAGAGGTGTTGCACCATCTGGGCAAATTGCGCGCGGCTGGCAAAATCCGCCATGTCGGCCTGTCAAACGAGAGCGCCTGGGGCACCATGCGCTGGCTGTCACTGGCAGCGGCACATGATTTACCACGCATGGTTTCGGTGCAGAATGAATATAGTTTGCTGTGCCGGCTGTTTGATACGGATATGGCAGAATTGTCACATCACGAACAGGTGGGGCTGTTATCATTTTCCCCGCTTGCCGCTGGCTTGCTTACCGGCAAATATGCAGAAGATACGATACCGGACGGATCGCGCCGCAGTATCAATGCCGATTTAGGTGGACGTATCAACACGCATTTATGGCCAGCGCTGAACCGCTATTTGGAGATCGCCAAACAGCACGGCCTTGACCCCGCGCAGATGGCACTTGCCTGGGCGGCCAGACGCCCCTTTATGACATCACAAATTTTTGGCGCGACCACAACAGCGCAGCTAAAAACCGCACTTGAATCGACCACAATCAGCTTAACTGATGCAGTGCTGCGCGATATTCAGACGACTTATCGGCGTTACCCGATGCCGTATTGATGCGGCAACCCAAATTTACCAAAAAATGGATGGACAGAACAAAATGACCAAAAACAGAATGAATATCGCGGTGATCCCCGGTGATGGTATTGGCAAAGAAGTAGTTCCGGAAGGGCTGCGCGTGTTGCAGGCCGCAATGGCGCGGTTCGATATCAATCTGCATTTCGATCATTTTGATTTTTCCAGCTATGACTATTATGCCAAACATGGGCAAATGATGCCCGACGATTGGAAACAGCAGGTCGGGAATCACGATGCCATCTATTTTGGCGCTGTTGGCTGGCCGGAAAAAATCCCTGACCATGAATCATTATGGGGGTCATTGATCCTGTTCCGCCGCGAATTTGACCAATATGTCAATTTACGCCCGGTCAAGCTGATGCCGGGCGTGACCTCGCCGCTGGCGGGCCGCAAACCCGGCGATATTGATATGATGATTGTTCGCGAAAATACCGAAGGTGAATATTCCTCGGTTGGCGGCCGGATGTTCCCTGACACCGACCGCGAATTTGTGACGCAGCAATCGGTGATGACACGCGTTGGCGTCGATCGCGTGTTAAAATTTGCCTATGAACTGGCACAAAGCCGGCCCCGCAAAAAACTCACCTCAGCGACAAAATCAAACGGCATCTCGATTACCATGCCCTATTGGGATGAGCGGGTTGCAGCGATGGCTGAAGCTTTTCCGGAAATCGCAACCGACATGTTCCATATTGATATTATGGTCGCGCATTTTGTCCAGCACCCGGACTGGTTTGATGTGGTTGTGGCCTCGAATTTATTTGGTGATATTTTGTCTGATCTGGGGCCAGCCTGCACCGGCACAATCGGCATCGCGCCATCTGGCAACATCAATCCAGAGCGAAAATTCCCGTCACTTTTTGAGCCGGTTCACGGATCCGCACCGGATATCGCAGGCAAAGGCATTGCCAACCCGATTGGACAGATCTGGGCTGGGGCGATGATGCTGGAACATCTTGGACATGCGGATGCGGCGCGTTGTATCACCGATGCCATCGAAACCGCCTTGACCGACCCGGCATTGCGCACTGGCGATCTTGGCGGCAGCGCCACCACAAAAAGCTGTGGCACCGCCATTGCCAAGATTGTCCGCGGCTAGATCATGGGTTTTACCCCCGACAAAAGGCTGCAAAATGACAGTATTCTGGCGTCAACGCAGCATAATATTCAGATCCGGCTGGCCAATGATTCGCGCTATTTTTGGCTGATTCTGGTGCCAGCCATCACCCACGAAGGCACCGATACAGCCATTCAAGAAATTCATGATCTGCCAGCATCTGTCGCTGCCAATCTGTGGGCGCTGGCCAGCCATTTCAGCAAAGCGCTAAAGGCCGAGACAAAAGCAGATAAAATCAATATTGCAGCCATTGGCAATGTTGTCAGCCAGCTGCATCTTCACATTGTCGCGCGACACCACACAGACCCGCTCTGGCCCGCGCCGATTTGGGGTCAGGGCACAGCTATACCACTGTCCCCGCAAGAGCGCGACAAGCGACTTGCGTCCGTTCAGTCGTGGCTGGTGACATTTTCCGGCAAGATATGATCGCCGCTGGCAGATAGGTGCAAATGATGCTGTGCGACAACGCAATCGAGCGGCAAAACATCATATAAATGTGGAAACAGCGCGCCGCCGCGTGCCACTTCCCACACAATATCAAGCGGCGCACAATCAACAGTCAGCAGAACCAGCCCGTCTCGCCCGGCAAAATGACGCGCCAATGTATCCTGCAACTGACTGGCGGTGGAAAAATGGATATAGCCATCGCTCAGGTCGATTTCAGCACCGGTAAATACCCCGGCCCGTTCAGCATCCTGCCACAGAGCAATGTCACACACTTTATAAATGAATTTCGTAGTTGTCCCTGCCGACAATGTCATCACTCCGTTAAATTCAATTGAACTAATAAATATGGTGTTGCAAGCTTGACCTTTATCGCAACGATACGCATCTATAGGCGATGGCGCAGGACAGATCAACATCAGCAGCGTTTGAGTCACAGGTCGCGAACAAGCCGCGGCGACGGCTGGAGCAACTGACAATCTGGCCACACCGGTCATTATCACGAAAAGGCTTTGCCATTGTGATGGGGGTTCTGGCCGGATTTCTGTTCATTATCGGGCTTGGATTTTTTCTGGCCGGCGCCTGGCCGGTTATTGGGTTTTTGGGGCTTGAGTTGCTGGTTGTTTGGGGCGCGTTCAAACTAAACTACCGTGCAGCCCGGCACCGCGAGACCATCCACACCACCACTGAAGATGTCACTGTTGAAAGCCAAACGCCGGCTGGCCAGCGCGCTAAAAAATCATTTCCGCTTGGCTGGCTCCGCGTCAATTTGACACCAACCGAAGCGCCTTCGGTCAAATCGCGTGTTCAACAAAAAATTATTTTATCCAGCCATGGCGAACATGCCGAAATCGGCAAATATCTGCACCCGGCAGAAAAAGCCGGTCTGTCGCGTGATATTGATGCGATGATTGACCGGGCGCGCGCCTCGCGTGATGCGTCGTAACCGGCGCTGCGCCACGGGTGCATGCAGACCACATCATTTTAACCGGACTGCAACGCCTGCCATACCCGATAGGGCGTTGCCGGCATTTCAAATTCACTGACGCCGGCCGATGCCAGCGCATCTGCGACAGCATTCATTGTGGCGGCCAGTGACCCGACTGTTCCGGCCTCGCCGACACCTTTGGCACCAAGCGGATTGATTGCTGTTGGCACGGCAATTGTTGTGATCCGAAATGGCGGCAGATCAGCCGCAACAGGCATCGGATAATCCAAAAACGACCCGGTCATTAACTGGCCTTGCGGATCAAAACGCAATATTTCGCCAAGCGCCTGTCCAATGCCCTGCGCCACACCACCATGCATCTGCCCCTCAACAAGCGCCGGGTTCAGCACGGTGCCGACATCCTCGACAACAACATAATCGCAAAAGGCAATTTTGCCGGTTTTGGGATCAATCTCGACTTCGCAAATATGGCAGCCATTCGGATACGTCACATCTGGCGGGGTGAATTCACCCAAAACACTGATACCGCCAGCTTGATTGCTGTGACGCGCGATATCGGCCCACGCCATGGTCTGGCCATCCGGCGTTGCAAACGCCCCGTCGCGATAGGTCAGTTCTGTCGCCGCACAGCCAAGCGCCGCCGCGGCAACCCTCTGGCCCTGTGTGATCAATTCATCAAGGGCAATTTTTACCGCTGATAGGCCGACAACGGTCGCCGCCGACCCGCCATTACCCCGGCCAGTTGGCAACAGATCGGTATCCCCCTGTGCATAAACAATGCTGTGTGTCGGCACGCCCAGCATTTGCGACGCCAGACGCGCCACCGCCGTTTCATGCCCCTGCCCCACCGACATCAACCCGGGTGCGATGGTGATCAGCCCGTCGGCAGACGCTGTCACCCGCGCATTATCTGGTCGGGTTTGCTGAAACGGGCCACCAGCGACCTCAATTGGATTGGCAATGCCAATGCCGCGCAACAGCCCCTTTGCCTCGGACTGTTTGCGGCGTTGCTGGAATCCGGCATAGTCAGCCTGCCGCGCCGCCGCCTCGACAATTTTCGGAAAATCACCGCAATCATACAGGAATGTCAGCCCGGTCTGGTATGGCATCTGGTCTGGCGTAACCAGATTTTTCTGCCGCAAAGCCAGCGCATCATGGCCGGTTTCACGCGCCGCCTTGTCAATCAGCCGTTCAATGATATAGGTCGCTTCGGGACGCCCAAACCCCCGATAAGGCGAGGTTTGCATCGTATTGGTATAGAAAAATGTCAGCGCGCTGGCGATCACCGGTGTTTTATATTGTCCGGCCACGCCGCCAATATTATTCAGCATGCCTTTCGTGCGCCGCGACAGATAAGCCCCCGCATCGGTGTGCGCCTCAACCCACAGGCCGGTAAACAGGCCATCAGCATCAAGCCCCAGAACGGCGGTGCCGCACACCGCCCGCGCATGTTCGTCACTGATAAAAGACTCGCTGCGATCGGCCGACCAAAATACCGCTTGTTGCAGACGTTTGGCCGCCCACACAACCAGCGCATCTTCACGATATAATGCGCCTTTCATGCCAAACGAGCCGCCAACATCAGGCGCAATGACGCGTATTTGATCTGTCGGCAGGTCAAATAATTTTGCCAATTCGCCATGCAGCGCGAATGGGCTTTGCGCGCTGGTGGTCAAACACAGCTTGCCATTAGCATCAATCGAACCGAGTGCGCTGCGCATTTCAATGGTGCAGGCTGTAACCTTTGATATGTCAAAATCGAACCGAACGGTCTGTGCCGCTTTGGCCAGCGCGGCATCGACCGCTGGCTTGTCACCAAGACGGTGAAACGCGGCGATATTATCCGCCGATCCGGGCCAGACAAGCGGCCCCTGAAGATCATCAATCGACAATGCCATTTCATCGTCAGCATCATAAGCAACGTCAATCAACTCCATCGCATCAAGCGCCGCTTGCCGGGTTTTTGCGACAATCATGCAAACAGGTTCGCCCAAATGCCGGATCACAGCCCGGTTCAACAGCGGCCGCTGGCTGTCGCTGCTTGCCGCCCCGTCATCACGCACTGGTGCGCCGGTCCACACCATATATTCAACCCCATCCTGGGCCGCATCATCGGCTGTCAGAATGGCGGTAACACCCGCGGCTGATCGCGCCGCATCAATCGACAAATGGCGAATCCGTCCCCGTGCTATGGGGCTGCGCAGGAACACCGCATGCAACGCATCCCCCGGCAGCAGATCAGCCGTATAACGCCCCGCACCGGCGACAAAGCGGCGATCTTCACAACGACCAGCCGGGGATAGCAGTTTTTCACCGTTCATCAGAACCCTCTAACCATAACATTCACAAAATTAAAACCGCAGCGGGTCTTATGACAATCTGCACGCTGATATGTGCAATTAACACTAGCATGAACCAGTGCGACAGCTATATAAAACTTCGTGGATTGACGCTGTCTGTCTTTCCTCTGGAGATCAAGACAGATGGTGGAGATCAAGACAGATGGAATTTTTCGGTTTGCTGACTTTGGGGTTTTTCCTGGGGATGAGCCACGCGATGGAGGCTGATCACCTAGCGGCTGTATCAAGCCTGTGGCGGGCACATCATGGCGGCCGCACGATCATGCAAAGCACATTTTACTGGAGCGCCGGTCATGCGCTGACGATGCTGGTTTTTTGCGGCCTATTGCTGTTGTCGGGCACTCATTTATCAGCCAGAAATGAAGCGCTGCTGGAACTGGCCGCGGCGGCGCTGGTGATTGCGCTTGGCGCCCGGTTGATCTACCGGTTGCATCGCGAAAAAATTCATTTTCATGTGCATGAGCATGATGGCCAGCGGCACCTGCATGCGCACAGCCACGCGGATCACCATGCTGTCGGCAAGATGGCGCCTGATCAATCGTCACATGCAGCGATCCCACATCATCATAAACATCCGAAAAAACCATTCGGCGCTTTATGTGTCGGGATGATGCATGGCGCTGCCGGAACCGGCAGCCTGATGGTGCTTGCGGTGACAGCCACACAATCCTTTTTGCTGTCACTGGCGTATCTTGCGATATTTTGCGCCGGCAGCTTGCTGGGGATGATGCTGTTGACCATGGTGGTATCTCTGCCATTCACGCGCACCGGCATCTGGGCGACACGGTTTAATCAGCTTGTATCGGTGGTGATTGCTTGCACCTGCTTTGGCAGTGGCGGTATGCTTGCCTATGAACAATTACTGTTATTAGGCGTTGTCTAAAATGGCGTTACGAATATTGGTAAATTTTTTGGCATCCGCATTTTGGCTTGCACAATAACCCGCATTGGAGATTTTTATGCCCCCTTCTCAGTCAAATGATGGCACGCCGCAATTCAGCCAGCTATGGCCGACACAATTCATGTCATTACGATTGCCCGGCAATGAGACGGCAAATCCGGTACTGGCCGATTTTGTACTGGCACAAAATATTCAGAATGATGATATGACGGTTGATTATACGGCGGACAATATCTTTGTTACAGATCACCCGGCGCTTATCTGGCTGCGGCAATGCTGTGACCGGGCGGTGCTCGATTACGCCCGCGAAGCCGGTATCAGCTATGATCTTGAATGGGTTCTGCAGGGCTGGGCGAATGTCAATATGAAGGGCGATTATCATAATTTGCATAATCACCCCCATTCATGGCTGTCCGGCACCTATTACATCAGCGTGCCTGACCAAAGCGACGCCGATTTATTCAGATCTGATCTGAACCCGGCATCGATCAGCTTTTTCGACCCGCGTCCACAAGCCAATATGAATGCCATTCGTAATGATGGACAGGTCGACCCGGAACACCGGCTTTTGCCAAGCCCCGGCGATTTATTTTTATGGCCAGCCTTTCTGCATCATCTTGTGCATCCCAACATGGCTGAATCGCCGCGTATTTCGATCTCATTCAATGTCGTTCTGAAATGGAAAAATGATTATATCCCGCGTTAAATCACCCGATATGCATGCGCGATGTCCGGTCATTTATCGGGTTGCAGGATAGGTAAATGGAATTTCTGACACCATTTAAGGTTGCCTTCAGCCTGCTGCTCGCTGCCGATCCGGAACTGATGGGAATCATCCGCCTGTCGATGCTGATCAGCCTTAGCGCCGTCGCCTGTTCGCTGGCGATCGGTCTTCCCGTCGGCGCGTTGCTGGCCAGTATGAAATTTCCCGGCAGACAGGCGATCATTATTCTGTCGAACACCTTGTTGAGCATGCCGCCTGTCGTTGTCGGGCTGATCATTTATATTCTGGTATCGCAATCCGGCCCGCTTGGCTGGACAAATATTTTATATACACCCTATGCCATGGCTCTGGCGCAAACCGTTCTGGTGCTGCCGATATCAATCGCCCTGTCGCGGCAGGTTTTTGAAACGCTCAACGGTGAATATGATCGGCTGTTTATTTCGCTCGGCATCAGCCGCTGGCAGCGTATCAAGACGCTTGTTTTTGACGCCCGTGTTGCGCTTGTCACCATTGCCCTTGCCTGTTTTGGACGCGCTATTTCAGAAGTCGGCGCGGTGATTATTGTCGGCGGCAATATCCGGCATGTCAGCCGGGTGATGACGACAACAATTGCGCTTGAAACATCAAAAGGCGAATTAGGTATTGCAATGGCACTCGGCATTGTTTTGCTCAGCATTGCCTTATTGGTGAATGTCGCCAGCCAGTTTATCAGTGCCCATTTCAAAAAGGCAGGTCTGGATGTCTGATCACGCGCGCCACAACACCGCTATTGTCACGGCGACGCATGTCAGCTTTCGCGCCGATAGCCAGACGCTGTTAAACGATATTTCGCTGCATATTGGCCGTGGAACAATCACCATGGTTTTGGGGCATAATGGCGCTGGCAAAACATTATTACTATCCGCCCTGCATGGATTGATTACGCCGCAAACCGGCAAGATTTCCGGGCCGGTGCGTGATAAACAGAAAATGGTGTTTCAAAAGCCTGTGCTGTTACGCCGGTCAGCCCGTGACTATTTTAAATTTTTATGCCCCGGCCTTGATGACGCCACCACAGAAAGCTGGTTCGAAAAGGCCCAGCTGGATACGCGTCTTTCCACCCCGGCGCGCCAGCTTTCGGGTGGCGAGTCACAAAAACTTGCCTTGATCGGCGCATTGGCAAGCCAGCCAGATTTGCTGTTTCTTGATGAACCAACAGCGCATCTTGATTTTGAGTCAATTCGCTTTATCGAGACGCAGATCACAGACGCGCATAAATCCGGCACGACGATCGTTATGACCAGCCATAACCGCGCGCAGGCAGAACGTCTGGCAGAGCAGATCATATTTATGGAAAATGGCAAAATAGTGGAAACGGCTGACGCCAAAACATTTTTTTCAGCACCAAAAACAGATGCTGCCAAAATCTACCTCAACCATTACTAGATAAGTATCGCTGGCTTGGTTATTCATCCCAACGGCGCAACGCCGCATAGTCAGTTTCGCGTGAATCCACCCATGCAGCACCGGACTCACGGTCTTCTTTTTTCCAGAAAGGGGCGTTTGTCTTTAAAAAATCCATGATGAAATTCGCCGCATCAAATGCCGCATGCCGATGCGCCGAGGCACAGCCAACAAAGACAATATTTTCCAGCGGTTGCAGCCGCCCAACCCGGTGAATGACCGTCACCCCGTCCAGCGGCCAGCGTTGTTTGGCCTTGTCGATGATCGCCTCAATTTCAGCCTCGGTCATCCCCGGATAATGCTCGAGGGTCATCGCTTCTATCGCTTCGTCCCCGCCAAGATCCCGCACGGTGCCGGTAAATGTCACGATCGCACCAACCGATGCGGCTTTCAATTTGTCATGTTCGGCGGCAATATCGAAATCATCTTCGGTGATGACAACACTCATCAAAACCTCCTACAAGGAACGATCGGCAAAGGGCAGAAAATTGAGCCGCATGCCCGGTGTCACGCCGGCATTGT
>OCON01000053.1_pt1 | contig 12331 bp, 15 predicted proteins | sample 1534741 | NCBI WGS metagenome assembly OCON01 (sample SAMEA3275601, study PRJEB22092) | marine metagenome | biome: marine biome; feature: surface water; material: seawater | collected 2014-06-21T10:30:00+00 | depth 2 m | reverse complement strand
TTATAGCGCAGCCTTACAAGGCTGCGCTAAATTTCTTAAATGAGCAAGCCTACAGTTAAACCAAAGAGTGCGTATTTTTCATCAGGTCCTTGTAAAAAAAGACCAGGATGGAATGTAACTAAATTTGATACAGATACACTAGGTAGATCGCATCGTGCAAAGCCTGCAAAAGAAAAACTATTACAAGTAATTGAGCACTCAAAAAAAATTTTAAATTTACCCGAAAATTATCATGTTGGAATTCTTGCCGGCTCAGATACAGGTGCAGTTGAAGCTGCAATGTGGAATCTGCTTGGTGAGAATGGAGTAGAGGTTCTTGCCTGGGAGAGTTTTGGTTTAGATTGGGCAAAAACAATCACTGATCAATTAAAAATTAAAGATGCAAATGTTCATAAAGCTGATTACGGTTTATTACCTGATTTATCAAAAATAGATTTTAACAAAGATGTTTTATTTAATTGGAACGGCACAACTTCTGGAGTTCGAGTTCCAGATGCAAACTGGATACCTGAAGACAGAAAAGGTTTAGTCATATGTGATGCAACGTCTGCGGTATTCGCAATGGATATGGACTTTAAAAAACTAGATGTCATTACATGGTCATGGCAAAAAGTTCTTGGAGGGGAAGGCGCTCATGGGATGATCGCCTTATCACCTAAAGCAGTTGAAAGGTTAGAAAGCTATCAACCAACATGGCCTCTACCAAAAATTTATAGATTAACTTCTAAAGGAAAGCTTGCTGCTGATATTTTTAAAGGTGCCACAATTAATACACCCTCAATGTTTTGCGTTGAGGATGCACTCGATGCTTTATCATGGGTAGAGTCTATTGGTGGTCTGCAAGGAGCAATTGATAGATCAAGCAGAAATTTAGATGCGGTGAAGAGTTGGGTTGAACAGAGTGATTGGGTAGATTTTTTATGCCAAGATCATGCCAATTTATCTTCCACAAGCATATGTTTAAAAGTTAAAGATCCAAATTTTTTAAAATTATCTGTTGAAGATCAGCAAGGTAAAATAAAGGAAATAAATAAAATGCTTGAAAATGAGCAGGTAGCTTATGATATCAATTCATACAGAACAGCACCTCCTGGCTTTAGAATTTGGGGAGGCTCAACTGTGGAAAGTTCGGATATAGAAAATTTATTACCTTGGTTAGATTGGGCATATACGGTAGTAAGCAAATAAATGTTCAAAGTATTAATTGCCGACAAGCTTAGCGATGAAGCTGTTAAAATATTTAAAGACAATGGGATTGAAACTGTTGTTAAAACTGGCTTAGGCGAAGAGGATCTCATCAAAGAATTAGAAACTTGTGACGGGTTAGTTGTAAGATCAGCAACCAAACCTAATAAAAATATTATTGAAAAATCAAAAAGATTAAAAGTTATTGGAAGGGCTGGAATTGGCGTTGATAACATTGATTTAGAAGCTGCTACAAATAACGGTAAAGTTGTCATGAATACTCCATTTGGAAATTCAATTACAACAGCAGAACACGCTATTTCACTAATTTTATCTACAGCTAGGCAAATTCCTTATGCTGATAAAACAACTCACGAAGGCAAATGGGAAAAATCTGCAATCAAAGGAGTTGAAATCACAGGAAAAGTTTTAGGTATTATTGGTTGCGGTAATATCGGATCAATAGTGGCGAACAGAGCTCTAGGACTGCATTTTAAAGTTATTGTTTTTGATCCTTTTTTACAGGATGAAAAAGCAAATGAAATGGGAGTTGAAAAAGTGGAGTTAGAAGATTTATTTAAAAGATCTGATTTTATAACTTTGCACACTCCATTAACGGAAAAAACAAAAAATATTATTAATCAAGATGCTTTTGCAATGATGAAAAAAGGTGTTCGCATAGTGAATTGCGCAAGAGGTGGACTGATAGATGAAGACGCTCTTAAAGAGAATTTAGAAAGTGGACATGTTGCAAGCGCAGCTTTGGACGTTTTTGTTAATGAACCACCAAAGGATAGCCCATTACTTGGAACTAAGAATTTAATTTTAACTCCTCACCTTGGTGCATCAACAACCGAAGCTCAGGAAAAAGTAGCACTTCAAATCGCAGAACAAATTTCAGATTATTTAAAAACAGGAGCGATTACAAATGCGGTTAATACATTTTCATTAACTGCAAAAGAATATAACTCTGTGAAACCTTATTTAACATTATCCGAACAACTTGGGGGATTTGCAGGTCAATTAACAGAAAATGCGATTAAAAAAATTGAAGTTGAATTTGAGGGTCAGGTTTCTCAAATCAATACTCAGCCTTTAATGCAAACCATGTTATGCGCTTTATTAAAATCTAATTTTGATGGAGTGAACGTAATTAATTCTGTCTCTGTTGCCAAAAACAAATCTATTCAAATTTCAGAAACTAAACATGAAAAAGCTTGCGAATATCAATCTTGCGTTACTCTTACAATTGAAACGGATAAACAAAAAAGATCAGTATCAGGAACTTTATTTGGCGGTAAACCAAGAATAGTCAATATTAAAGGCATTAAAATTGAAGCTGAATTGTCTCAATATAACCTATATATTTCTAACGAAGATAAACCTGGTTTTGTAAGCAATTTATCTAAAATATTAGCTGATCATAATATTAATATCGCAACTTTTAATCTTGGACGAAAAGATTCAGGAGGGGAGGCAATCGCCTTAATATCAGTCGACAGTCCAATTGAGGAAAGTGTAATTGAAAGTATTAAGAAAATTCCTTTAGTGATTCAAGCTAAGCCTTTAGTTTTTGATGCAAAATAAAATATTAACTTTGGTTGCGAGCGATGGTCTTGCAATTAATGAGATACTTAAATTTTTAAAAGAAAATTTAAATTTAAATATCATTCAACAAAATCAATTATCTGAACATTCCACAGAATTTTATATTCAAGATTTTGAAGATGAGAAATATCAAAACTTACATAAAGACTTGAGTGATAAAAAAATTGATTTTTGTCTAAAGGATGAAAGTCTTAAAAATTTTAAAGTTTTGTTATGCGATATGGATGCCACTATGATTGCAAATGAAACATTAGATGATCTGGTAAAAATTTCAGGATCAGATTTTAATGTTGATGAAACAAGTAAGCTTGCAATGGAAGGTAAAATAGATTTGAGAACTACATTAAAAACACGTGTAGAAATCTTAAAAGGAAAGCCAAAAAGTTTAATCGATGAAGTTTTAAAAGGAATACAGTTTAACTCTGGAGGAAAAACATTGGTTCAGACATGCAACCAACTGGGGCTAGAGACGAATTTAATTACAGGAGGATTTAAGCCAATCTCAAGTTATGTTGGTGAATATTTTGGTTTTAAAAACGTTATTAGTAACGAATTTAATTTTGATCAAAATGATTGTTTCACAGGTGATTATATTCCCATTACTGGTGAGAAAAATTCTAAATATAAGTATATGGAAAGGTTATCCAAAGATAATAAACTTGATTTCTCAGAAATGGTTTCTGTTGGAGATGGTTCTAATGATCTGCAAATGTTAAAACACTCTGGACTGGGAATAGGTTACCACGCCCATCAAATCATTAAAGATAACATTCAAACTCAAATTCATTTCACAGATTTAACAACAGTTTTATATTTTTTAGGAATTAAAAAAGAACAGTTTAAAGATTAGTTTTTTAAATCTTTAAGAAATTGTAAAACTGTTTTTACGTGGTCTTTTACTTTGACATTATTCCAAATTTTAATCACTTTTTGATCCTTACCAACTAAAATAGTTGTTCTTTTAATTCCCATAAATTTTTTACCATACATAGATTTTTCACCCCATGCACCTAGCTCTTTAATAACTTTGTTTTTTTCATCAGAAACAAGTTCAAAGGGAAAATTAAATTTATTTTTAAATTTCAAATGACTTTCAATTGAATCCTTGGAAATACCAATGATGTCTGTTTTAAGTTTTTTGAAATTTTTGTAATCTTTAGCAAATTCGATAGATTCTGTTGTACACCCTGGCGTATTATCTTTTGGGTAAACATAGATAACTAAATTTTGTTTTAAATCTTTTTTTAAGTGAAATTCCTTTCCACTAGTTGAAGGTAATTTAAAGTCTTTAAGGAGTTTATTTTCTTTAATCATAATTATAAAATTTTATAATGCCTATATTATGAATTTAAAAACTTCAAAACAATTAGTGGAAGAAGCTATGGATAAGATAAAAACCATAGAACCATCCGAATTAAAATCTTTATTAGAAAAAAAACCGGATACTATTTTGATTGATATAAGAGATGTTCGTGAATTAAGTAAGACTGGAAAAATTAAAATTGCAAAGCACATGCCACGAGGAATGCTAGAGTTTTGGTTGGATCCTGAAAGTCCATACTACAAAAAAGATATTACTCCCGATAAAACTAAAGTTTTATACTGCGCATCGAATTGGAGAAGTGCTTTAGCTACAAAATCTATTCAAGAAATGGGTTTTGATAATGTTTGTCATATTAAAGGTGGGTTTCAAGCCTTAGTCGATGCAGGATTTGAAGTTGAAAAAATAGATTAAATTTATTTTTTAGCTTCTCGATAAACAAATTCCAAACGATCTTGACCAAAAAACATTTTTGAACCCACAATAAATGTTGGAGCTCCAAAGACTCCCTTTTTATAAGCTTGAGACGTTCTGTTTTTTAAATCATCTTTAATTTTTTGCTCACTTAATTTTTCAACAAAAATATTTGGATTAATATCCATATTTTTAATAAAACGTTCTAAAATTTTACCATCATTAAGATTTAATGAGTCAACCCATGCAGCTTGATAAAATTTATCTACATAATTTCTTAAAAAACCTTCACGCTCAGCAATTAATGCTCCTCTCATAATGTCTACAGTCTTGAGGGGAAAATATCGATTAAATTGAAATTTTATTTTGAACCAATTTGAGCAAATTTTTAAATCTTTGATCATATGTTTTGCTCTAGATGGGTTTAAACCGGGCGCGGTAATATTTGCCATTTGATGCAAACCACCTAAAAGAATGGGCATATAATTTACTTTAATACTATTTTGTTTTTCAAATTTTTTGATTTGTTCATGAGCAAGATAAGAATAGGGACTGCTAATATCAAAATAAAAATCAATTTTTTTCATTAATCATGTAATTTAAATTTTTGTGAAATAAGCAATCTTAAAAACAAATATAAAAACAAACCTACAGGCCCCGTGAAATAAGTAAGCATAAGTGGAAAAAAAACTATAAATTTATGTATGTTGTTTTTAATTGCATCATTTGCAATCCAAACCCCAAGAAATAAGCTTAGTGTTAAAAAATGTATCCAGAAAATAAGCACAAACAAAGAGTTATCCATTAGCGCCATAAGGTTATCTAAACCCAGGTATAATTTAAAGTTATCAAGGACTTGAATTGGGTCCTGTTTAAAATTGTTTAAAACGCCTGTTGGATCTTTTTTTGCAATATTTTCAAATGTTCCTGAAGGATAAATTTGTTCAAAAGCTAAATATCCGTATGTAAGAGCCAGAATAAATGGAATAAATAAATTGTTTACTAGTCCTTGAGTAATTTTTGAACTAGGCAAAAATACAATTAACAACCACAGAGGGATAACACCAATATTTGCAAAATGATAAATCATTTCCAAAGTAAAAAAATCTTTGATCGTTTCCAACATATGATAATTTAATAGTGTATATATGAATCAATCTAAATCAATCTATCAAAATTTAGAAACCGTAGAAGAAATCAAGGAATTAGCCTTGAACTATTTAGATAAATATCAGCCTTCCAAAAAAAGTTTACAAGTTTATCTGTTTAGAAAAGCAATAGATGCCCAAAGTAATTCTGTAGAGAAAAGTGAAATTTTAAAGAAAATTGAAACTGTTCTCACCGACCTTGAGGAACAGGGAATATTAAATGATGCATTGTACTCTGAATTAAAATCTAAAAATTTTCTTAAAAGAGGTTATTCTTTAAATAAAATTAAGCAGCATTTATATCAAAAGGGAATTGGTCAGGACTTGTTAAAGCAAACAATTGAAAAAATTCAAAATGATCATACCAATCCTGATTTTTATTCAGCTATTCGAATTTGTAAAAAAAGAAGAATTGGGCCGTACCGACCAGAGGCGAATAAGGAAATATTTTATAAAAAAGATATGGGGGTACTCGCTAGATCTGGTTTTAGTTATGATTTGTCAAAAGAGGTTTTAGCCCTTGATCTAAAGCAATTAAAGATTTTCGAGAAAAAACTATAATTTTTTTTTTCTTTTCTTTTTTTTTTCTTCCTCAACAAGTTCATTCAATTTTCTTTGCATGAGTTGCCTGACAACACTAAAAAGAATAATACCAAAAATCGATACACCGATAATTATAAGTAATACCGTTGTCAACATCAGATTTTAGAATTTCGCCTCACAATTAATGAAGGGTTTTTAAAACCTTTTTTTCCGTATAAAATATTTTTATTTTGATGTGTTTTAACAATAGCTCCGGCACATTCAGCTATGGCATGACCTGCAGCATAATCCCATTCGCGGGCTCTTGCTCTTGCTGCATATAAATCATATTCGGAGCTAGCAATTAAACAAAATTTTAATGAACTTCGCATATTTACAAACTTTTGAACTTTATATTTTTTTAATATTCGTTTGATAATTGAAGATGGTTTTGATGAATTGGTGAGTGCAATTTTATCTCTTTGAAGTATTTTTTTACAATTAAGTTTAATTTTCTTTTTTTTCTTATTAATTTCATAGGCTTTGTTTTTGCCAAACGCATAAAACATTCTTTTAAGTTTTGGGGCATAAATTATACCTGCTACAGGTTTTTGATTAACAATCAATCCAGCATTAATTGTAAATTCAGAACCCCCTTTAATATAAGAACTAGTTCCATCTATTGGATCTATAAGCCAAAATGTTTTTCGTTTTTTTATTTTAGTCCTTTTAATCGTTTCTTCAGATACAATTTCAATTTCTGGAGAAATTTTTTTAATATGATTTTGTAAAATCTTATCAACCTCAAGATCACCATTAGAAACTGGAGTGCCATCCTCTTTAATCAATATTTTTAATTTCTTTGATAATGAGACTGATTTTGCTCCAGCTTTATAAAATACTGGGATAAGTTTTTTGATTAAGCTCTCAGGATTGATTTTTTTCATCATATTTCTCTAAATTAATTTCTAATGTATTAATAGTTTTTTTTCCTACATTTTGAAAATTAACTGTAACTTTTGTCCCGATAATGGATTGGACCTGACCAATCCCCCAAGTTTTATTTTCAGGGTTTATGACAAAATCACCTGGATCAAAATCGTATACATGCATTTTAAATTATTATGATCGTGATATACCCATGCTATGAGTTTAGCAACTTCGCAAATAGTAAATAATAATGTTTTAGGATTTGATAAAGACAAATCAAAAACTAAAGTTGTTGTTGCAATGTCTGGTGGGGTAGACTCATCAGTTGTAGCTGCTTTATTAAAAAAACAAGGTTATGAAGTTATTGGTATTACTTTACAATTGTTCGATTATGGAAAAATTGGAAAGACCAAAGGAACATGTTGTGCTGGTAAAGATATTTATGATGCTAAAAAAGTTTGCGATCAGTTAGATATTAAACACGAAGTTTTTAATTATGAGTCTATTTTTAAAGAGGAAGTTATTGAAAAGTTTGCAGATAGCTATGTTAAAGGCGAAACTCCCATACCCTGTGTAGATTGTAATCAAACTGTAAAATTCAGAGATTTATTTAAATCAGCAAAAGAACTTGACGCAGATGCCTTAGCAACAGGGCATTATGTTAGAAGAATATTTAATGATAGTGCCAAAATGTATAGACCGGAGGATTTAAACCGTGATCAAAGCTATTTTTTATTTAATACAACACAAGAGCAATTAGATTTTTTGAGATTTCCACTTGGTGATTTGCCAAAATCAGAAACAAGAAATTTAGCTAGAACATTAAATTTACAGGTTGCGAATAAACCTGATAGCCAAGATATTTGTTTTGTACCCAATGGTAATTACAAAACTATTGTTGAAAGGTTAAGGCCAGAGTCTTTTAAACCTGGTAATATCATTAATACTCAAGGGGAAGTTTTGGGACAGCACGATGGAATTGCAAATTTTACCATTGGTCAAAGAAAAGGAATTAAGGTCTCTTCGTCTGATCCTTATTTTGTTATAAAAATTGATCCAATTTTAAATCAAGTAACTGTTGGATCAAGAGAAGATCTTTTGGTTAAGGAAATTTATCTTAAAAATATTAACTTCCTCTGTGAGAAAAATGAACTAGAAGGGGAATTCTTTGCAAAAGTTAGATCCACTGGCAAATTATTATCATGCAAAGTGTATGAAGATGGAAAAAAAGTAGTATTAGACGAAGGTGAAGCTGGGGTTTCCCCAGGACAAGCCTGCGTTTTTTATAAAAAAGATGATCTTGGCGTGAGAGTATTTGGAGGGGGGTGGATAGATAAAACCGAAAAGTAATTATTTCTTTTTATTTTTTCTTCTATTTCTTCTTCTCTTAGATCCGATCTTTCTTCTGCCCCTGTGTTTTTTTGGATATCCCATTTTAGTTTTTTAATTAAATTAAGAGTTGTATTTAGCAGAATTTTATTTTATTTACTACAACGATTTATGAGTTCATTTTATCAAAAAAAACATTTAGATTTTACAAAAGAAGAGACTAAAACAAAATCAAATCCTGACTATTTTAATCTGAAGACTGATAGAGCAAACGAAGAAAAACAAGAAAAAGTTCAAAACTTTCTGTTTGTTTCAGCAGCGGTAGTTTTTATCGTAGCATTTGTTGCTGTAATTTACGCTTAAAACATTTATAATTTTTTAATGATTACAACCGAACTGTTTTTCGGATTAGTGATTTCTTACCTCATCATGTCTATGACTCTAGGACCTAATCATGTCAAATTAAGATTATCAGAGATAAAATTTGGCTTTAAAAAAATTATAATTATTTTGATATGAAACAATTTTTTAAAGACATTAAAATAAAAACAAATGGGCAAAAATTAATTGATTTTACAAATCAAGTTTTGGAGTTTGTTAAAGAAACCAAAATTAATAATGGAATTATTAATTTAAGCATTTTGCATACAAGCGCATCTTTAATTATTCAAGAAAATGCAGATCATGACGTGCAAAAAGATTTACTCAATTTTTTTGATAAAATTGTACCGATGAATCCAAAACAATATATTCATAATTCCGAAGGAAAAGATGATATGCCAGCTCATATTAAAACTGCTTTAACCAATACTCACTTAAGTTTAAGCATCAGGTCTAACCAATGCATTTTAGGAACATGGCAGGGAATATATTTGTTTGAACATCGATTAAATCAGCAAAATCGAACTATTCTTGCCCATATAATAGGTGATTAATATTGACCAAGATTTAACTTTCAATTAAAAGCCATTAAAATTATGGCTACCAAAAAGAAAAAAAAAGTTTCAAAAAAAAATACTAAAAGAAAAGTTTCAAAAAAAACTGTTTCTAAACAATCTTCAAATAACAATTTATTTATCTATGCAGGTATTGCAGTTTTATTGATTGTAGTTGCATTAGCTTTCTCAGGTGGGCAGAAATCATCACAAGACAAAAAGATAAATGTTAAAGAAAAGCAAATTGAAGTTAAAGATAATAAAGTTTCTGATATCAAGAAAACTAAGAAAGTTGAACCTTTAAATATTCCAAAAAAAACTAAAGCAATAAATAAACCTCAATTTAACGAAAAGGCAATTCAGATTAGATTTGCTGAAATTGATTACAACAGTAATAAAAACATATCTTTAAATGAATACCTTTACTATTTTACCAATAAAGATTTAGGTAAAAAGAAATTTAAAGAAATTGATACGAACAATAATAAAAGTATCAGTTACAAAGAGTACTTAGCTTCCAAAAAATAAGATTTTAAAGTTATAAACAATAATCCTTTATTATTTGACTTTTCAAAACCCTTAGTACATTTTCACAAATCTTATGAGTAATAAAAATATTAAAGTCGAAAACACTACAATCAACGAGGTTTTGTATAATTTTATTAATAACGAGGTTTTGCCTGATACAGATATATCAGAAAATGATTTTTGGAATGGCTTTGTCAAAGCTGTAAATGAATTAGCGCCAATCAATAAAGAACTATTAAAAAAAAGAGATGTTATTCAAAGTAAAATTGACGAGTGGCATAAATCTAATAAAGAAAAAATTGATTTTTCTAGTTATAAAAATTTTTTAAAGGAGATTGGTTATCTTGTTGAAGATCAAGGTGATTTTAAAATTGAAACTTCAAATGTTGATGATGAGATAGCAAAAATTGCAGGACCTCAACTTGTAGTTCCAATTGATAATGCTCGGTATGCTCTAAATGCAGCTAATGCAAGATGGGGAAGCTTGTATGACGCCTTATATGGAACTGATGCAATTAGTGAGGATAATGGATGTGAAAAATCAGGCTCATATAATCCCAAAAGGGGTGAAAAGGTTATTGCTAAGGGCAGAGAGTTTTTAGATCAAAATTTTCAATTAGATACTGGAAGTTGGTCAGCTGTTAAAGGTTTTGCAAAAGATAGTAACAATTTAGTTATCCATTTAGAGGGCGAAACAAAAACAAATTTAAAAGATCAATTAAAATTTGTTGGTTATATTGGAGATAAGTCAAATCCAAGTTCAATATTTTTAAAAAATAATCATCTACATATTGAAATAAAAGTTAATCCAGATCACCCTATTGGAAAAGCAGATAAAGCTAATATTAGTGACATTGTCTCAGAATCAGCAATTTCAACCATTATGGATTTAGAAGACTCAGTAGCTGCGGTTGATGCTGAAGATAAAGTAAAGTGTTACAGAAATTGGCTTGGTATTATGAAGGGTACGTTAGAAGCCAAAATGACTAAAGGGGATAAGACTTTTGTAAGGAAGTTAAATGAAGATAAAGAGTTTTTAGATACTAACGATCAACCTGCTCATTTACATGGAAGATCTTTATTATTAGTTAGAAATGTCGGTCATTTAATGACCAATCCTGCAATCAAATTAGATGATGGATCTGAAATTCCAGAAGGAATTATGGATGCCTTTATTACTGTTTTATGCGCTAAACATGATTTTAAATTAAAGAAAAATTCAAGAACAGGATCAGTTTACATTGTAAAACCAAAGATGCATGGCCCGGAAGAAGTTGCATTTGCAGATAAAATATTTTCAAAAGTTGAAGAGGTTTTAAAGCTTCAACCCAATACTATTAAAATGGGTATTATGGATGAAGAAAGAAGAACAACAGTTAATTTAAAAGAATGTATTAGAAATGCAAAAAAAAGAATTGTTTTTATTAATACGGGTTTCTTAGACAGAACTGGCGATGAAATGCATACTTCGTTTGAAGCGGGACCAATGATTTTTAAAGGTGATATGAAAAAATCGAGTTGGTTAAATACATACGAAGATTGGAATGTTGATATTGGTTTAGAGTGTGGTTTTTCAGGAAAAGCACAAATTGGAAAAGGCATGTGGGCAATGCCAGATCGTATGAAAGATATGATGGAACAAAAAATAGGACACCCAAAAGCTGGAGCAAATTGTGCGTGGGTACCATCACCTACTGCTGCAACCCTTCACTCTACGCATTATCACCAAATAAATGTTTTTGATCAACACAAAGAACTTGCAAACCGAGGAAAAGCTAATCTTGATAACATTTTAACTATTCCAGTTGCAGATAGACCGAATTGGTCATCTGAAGATATTCAAAAAGAAATTGAAAATAATTGCCAAGGTATTTTAGGTTACGTTGTAAGATGGGTAGATCAAGGTATTGGTTGTTCCAAGGTTCCAGATATTAACAATGTTGGTTTGATGGAAGACCGTGCAACACTTAGAATTTCATCTCAGCATATTGCTAATTGGTTAAATCATGAAATTTGTACAAAAGATCAAGTCATGGAAGCTATGAAAAAAATGGCCAAAGTTGTTGATGGTCAAAATGCTGGAGACAAAAACTATAAACCTATGGATGGAAATTTTGATCAATCGATTGCTTTCAAAGCAGCTTGCGAATTAGTTTTTGAAGGAAAAGTTCAGCCATCAGGTTATACGGAGCCCATTTTACATAAAAAAAGATTAGAACAAAAAGCTTCTCAGTAATCTTAATAAAAATGTCAATTTCGGATTTGTATTTTTATGCATTTGCGATGTTCATTTTATTTCTTACACCTGGACCTGTTTGGGTTGTTTTATTAGCTAGAATATTTTCTAACGGCTGGGCTGGAGGACTTCCTTTAGCTTTTGGAGTTATTATTGCAGATTTTACTTGGTCTTA
>OCON01000050.1_pt1 | contig 12434 bp, 12 predicted proteins | sample 1534741 | NCBI WGS metagenome assembly OCON01 (sample SAMEA3275601, study PRJEB22092) | marine metagenome | biome: marine biome; feature: surface water; material: seawater | collected 2014-06-21T10:30:00+00 | depth 2 m | reverse complement strand
ACCATTTCAGGATCAAGGGCAGATGTGGGTTCATCAAATAACATGATTTTTGGCTCCATCGTTAAAGCTCTTGCAATCGCGGCTCGTTGTTGTTGTCCACCTGAAAGTTGAGCAGGTTTTTTATCTGCTTGGTCTTCAATTTGAACTTTTTTTAAATATTCCATGGCTAAAGCTTCACAATCTTTTTGCTTTTGTTTTTTGACCCAAACAGGTGCCAAGGTGCAGTTTTCTAAGATCGTTAGATGAGGAAATAAATTAAACTGTTGAAAGACCATCCCAACTTCACTTCTAATGGTTGTGATATTTTTAGTTTTTTTATTCAGTTCAATTCCATCAACCGTGATTTTCCCTTTTTGATGCTCTTCAAGTTTATTAATACATCTAATTAAGGTTGATTTTCCAGATCCAGAAGGACCACAGATAACAATTCTTTCTTTTTCACTAACGTTTAGATTAATGTCTTTTAATACATGAAATTTGCCGTACCATTTATTTACATTTTCAAGTTTAATAATGTGTTCCATATTAACTAATTATTTTTTGTGTTATTCGGTCAAAGATAATTGCAATTAAAACAATACCCAGTCCACCAACAAAAGCTTGTCCAATATCTAATCTTCCAAGACCTACATAAACGGTAAGACCTAATCCTCCTGCTCCAATTAATGCAGCAATCACAGCCATAGACAAAGACAACATTAAGGTTTGGTTGACACCTGCAAGAATAGTTTTTAGCGCTAATGGAAGTTCAATTTTATAAAGAATAACAAGTTTACTACATCCTAAAGCTCGACCTGCATCAATCACACCTTTTCCAACTTGCCTTAAACCTAAATTCGTTAATCGGACAACAGGTGCAATTGAGAAAATAATGATTGCTATAACTCCTGGAGTTAAACCTACACCAAAAAGCATCACCACAGGAATTAAATAAACAAAACTTGGAATAGTTTGCATGACATCAAGAACAGGTCTTAATATCATTTCAAAGGTATTATTTCTTGAGGCTAAAATCCCAACAGGAATACCAATCACACAACAAAATAGAACGGCAGTGACAATCATGGCCATGGTGGTCATGGTTTCTTCCCAAACATCTAATAAATCAATAAAAACTAAACTGGCAAAAGTAAAAATTGCAAACTTTAAACCATTGGTTTTAAAAGCGGCAAAAACAAAAAATAAAATAACAATAGGTAGTGGTACAAAATTAAATAACGAGTCCATGGCATTGAGGGTATTTTCAATAGGAACCGAAATCTTTTTAAAGACTGGCCGTTGAGCAAACAGCCAGTCTTTAACGTATTTCTCTATCCATTCGGCTAATGGAACATAGCCGTAATTTGAAGGGTTTAAAAAATCCAAAACAAATTATTTATTTGCTTTAGCAATCCAACTATCAAATGTACTTTGATTAGCTTTGATCCACTCCTTTGCGTGACGACGAACATCTCTTTCACTTTTCTCACCTTTGTTCATCTTCAAGTTTTGAGCTGAAATATCCGCCAATGGAATAGTTGCAACTTCAAGAAACTTTCTTGCTTTAGGATTATTTTTTAAAAAGTCAGCATTTGCAAAAGGTCTAATGTCATCAGCTCCAAAACCCATATTAATCTTAGATTTTGTTGCATTTGCTACTGCGACGGACTTCGTTTCGCTGTATGGAACTTCAATCCAAACAACATCTTTACCTAATTTAAAAGCACCCACGGTCCAGTTTGGTGTCCACGTATAAAATAATACTGACTCACCATTTTTATATCTTGCAAGTGCATCTGCCATTGAAGCTGAGTATTCAGCTTTAATCGGATTAATGAAATTTCCAAGATTTAATTCTGCAAAGTGTTTTGTGATTTGCTTTTCACAACCCCAACCTGGAGGACAAGCAACCATGTCAGCTTTACCATCTCCATTCGCATCAAATTTTTTAGCATGCTTTTTAATATCCATTACACTTTTGATATTTAATGCATCAGCTGTTTTTTTATCTATAAGATAACCTTGTAAGCCACCTTTTTTCATTACATATCCCACAGCTTTAACTTTACCTTTTACATTTTTATCATTCAGATAAGTTTGGTGAGTTCCTTCCCAGCCATTGACCCAAAGATCTGAGTCCCCTGATGCTGCTGCTAAATAAAATACTGAAGGTTTAATTGCTTGAGGTTTTTTAACTTTGTAACCAAGCTTTTCCAATCCCATTTTATAAACTTCAGCTTGGAAGTACCCAGTATCCCAATTGGCTTTTGCCATTTTGATTTCTTTACTAATTGCCTGTGTCCCACTTCCAAATGTTGTTAAAAAAGCAAGAGCAAAAAAGGCAACGACTTTTTTTATATTTTTCATGTCTTTTTTCTCCTTAAGTTACATGTTAAATTTTCTGGCTTCTGTAATCCAGCCATCAAATTTTTTTTGGTTTTTTTTGATCCAGTCTTTTGCATGTCGCTCAATATCTCTTTGAGATTTTTCTCCTTTGTACATGAGAAAATTTTGAGCAGATATGTCTGCCACCGGAATGTTTGCAATTTCTAAAAACTTTTTTGCACTCGGATTATTTTTTAAAAAACTTTTATTCGCAAAAGGTCTAATGTCATCTAGTGCAAAACCAAAATTAATTTCATTCATAGTTGCATTTGTTGCAGCTACTTTAGTTCTTGATTTTGTTGGAACATGTATCCAAACGACATCTTGTCCAAGTTTTAAAGTTCCAAAAATCCAATTGGGTGCCCAAGTATAATAAAAAATGGATTGTCCATTTTTATATGCCGCAACGGTATCAGCTAAGGTTGCAGAATATTCTGCTTTAAGTGGATTAATAAATTCACCTAAATTTAATTCTTCAAAATGAGAAGTAATCACTTTTTCGCATCCCCATCCTGGAGGGCAAGCCACTAAGTCAGCTTTACCATCATTGTCACGATCAAATTTTTTAACGTGCTTTTTAATGTCTAAAATTGATTTAATATTATATTTTTCAGCTGTTTTCTTATCGATGAGATAACCTTGCATCCCTCCACCTTTGGCAACATAGCCAACAGGGATCACTCTACCTTTGGTCTCATCGATATAAGCTTTTTGGTTAGCTTCCCAACCATTCACCCAAAGATCAACATCTCCTTGTGCAGCACCAATATAAAAAACTGAAGGTTTAACATCTTTTAATTTCTTTATTTTGTAACCTAGCTCCTCAAGACCAAGCTTATAAATCTCAGCATGAAAATAACCCGTATCCCAGTTAGCCCTAGACATCTTAAGGGATTTTGCAAACGTACCAGTTGTTAGAAATACAACTGATAATACATATAAAACTATTCGTAGTGATTTCATTGATTTTAAATACAAGAGGTAGTGGTAACAAAGATTCGGTATCAGTGTAACCGTATACAACTATAAAGTGGTATTTAGCACATCTTGTGTTTTTTCAATTAAATTTGGAAGATATGTAAATTTTATTAGGAAAAAATTTTTGGCGCGCCTGCAAGGAGTCGAACCCTGAACCTCCAGAGCCGAAATCTGGCGCTCTATCCAGTTGAGCTACAGGCGCATACTTACTGTTTACCAAGATTTTAGAAATTATTCACCAATATTTACAAGCGTTCCTTTTTGTTTTGCGCTTGAAAAGGATTTGTAAAATATTGAAATTGCTAATGTTAGATAAATAAAATTAAGGCCAATTGCGTAATAGATATTTTTAAAATCAACGGATTGATTAACTAGAATATTTCTCATCTCTTCAAATATATGAGCTAGAGGCAATCCAAGAGCGATAGGCTGAACCCAGTTCGGAAGTATTTCTACTGGATAATAAATGCATCCCAGTGGAGCGATAAAAAACAAGCTCGCCCAGGCTACATTTTCAAATGACGGACCAAATCTAACAAGTCCAGCTGTTACCAAAAGACCAAGGGTTACACCAAATAAATAAAGGCTAAATAATAAGAGTATCAAAGGAAGGCCAAGTTCAAATATCGATATTCCAAAAAGGGGAATAGCAATGAGTGCCGCTGGAACCAATCCAATCATTGTTCTAATAAGTGCAGACGAAGTTAATGCTAATATAATTTCTGATATTTTAAGAGGGGAGACAAACAAATTAATAATATTTCTACTCCAAATCTCTTCTAAAAATAACATGTTATAACTGATGCTTGATCTAAATAAAAAGTCATAAAGAATAGCAGCACTTAATATAACACCAGCGACATTATTAAAATAATCACTGTGCATGGTAAAAAACTTAGAGACAAATCCCCAGAGTATAATTTGGACTGTTGGCCAATAAATAAGATCAAAGATTCTAGGAAAAGACGATCTTATTAAATAAAAATGCCTTAACATTAATGATGAAGACCTTTTAATGTTCATTTTTTTCCCTCACTAACTTTAAGAAGACTTGTTCTAAAGTATCTCTACCATGTTTATCAATTAATTCTTTTGCTTTTCCGTGATCTATAATTTGACCATCTTTCATCATCAACACATCATCGCTCAATCTAGTAACTTCATCCATATTATGTGAAGCCAGTAGAATACTAATGTCATTTTCTTGTTTATATTTTTCCAAATAACTTCTAACGTAATCTCCTGTATCAGGGTCTAAGCTTGCCGTGGGTTCATCGAGTAATAAAATTTTTGGATCATTAATTAAAGATTTTGCCAAAGACACTCTGTTCTTTTGCCCAGATGACAATTCACCTGTTCTTTTGTTTAAAAAAGATTTTAAATTTAAATCTTCAACGAGTTGATCAATTTTATCTTTTAAGTTTTTAATTAAATACATTCTTCCATAAACTTTTAAATTTTCTAATACGGTTAATTTTTTAGGAAGCTCAACATAGGGAGACGCAAAATTCATCATACTTAAAAATTGGTGATTTTTATAATTGAGTTCTTGTTCATTAATAAAAATACTTCCTGAGGTTGGAGTAATTAAACCAAGTAACATTCCAATGGTTGTTGTTTTTCCACAACCATTAGGGCCAAGAAGCGCTAAAGTTTCACTTTGATTAATTTGAAAATTAATACCTTTGACAGCTTCAATCGTATTAAACTGTTTCTTTAAATTTTTGACTTCAATTCTTTTCATGAGGATGCTCTTTTTAATCGATCATTGATGGCAATACCAATACCTTGATTTGGAATTTTTTTGACAGAAATATTTTTAAAACCTTGTTTCTTTATGAAACGAAGTTTTTGATACAATTTTTTTCCAACTTCTTCCAGAGAACCTTGTTTTGAAAGGTTAAATATATTTTTACCCTTAAGATTTGTTCTCCCAAAAGTAATATATGCACCATCTATTTTTGGTTTTTTCTTATTTAAATACATTGGAATACCTGGTGAATAATGTTTTTTTAATTGGCCGGGGGACAAAATTTTCTTAGATTTATTTTTTTTTACTTTTTTTATAACTCGTTTGATTTCTGTAATGCTTATTTTTCCCGGTCTTAAAATACTTGGTTTATTTACAAGATTGATCACCGTAGACTCCAAACCTATCTTTGATTGTTTGCCATCTAAGATAAATTTTATTTTTTTTCCAAATTCATCATAAACATCTTTAGCAGAAGTAGGGGAGACATGGTTACTGACATTGGCACTAGGAGCTGCCAAAGGGGTTTTGGTTAATTTAATCATTTTCCTGAAATAAGAGTTTGCTGGTACACGGCAAGCAACCGTTCCAGATTGATTGGTTAATTTTCTACTAATTCTTGAGCTTTTCTTAAGTTTTAAAACATAAGTGATGGGCCCTGGTGAGAACTTATTAAATAGTTTATTTAAATATAAGTTTGGTTCAGTTTCTTTTTTTATAGAATTTAAAGTGTCAAAATGAACGATTAAAGGGTTTTTTTTTGGCCTTTTTTTTAATTGGTAAACTTTATGAATGGCTTTAGCGGAATATGCATTTGCTGCTAACCCGTAAACCGTTTCTGTTGGCAATGCCACTATTCCACTATTTTTTAATATCTTCGCTGCTTTGATCAAATTTTTTTTTGTCGGTTTAAAGATATTTGAATAGTTTTTCATGGTGAAATATTTATTATGCATCACATTTAAAATCTACAAATGAATAAAACAAATAAATACGCTGATATCGAAAAAATGTCTTTTGAAAAGGCTATGGAAGAATTGGAAGGTATCGTCTCGGAATTAGAAAACGGATCTATCGAACTCGAAGAATCCATTGAAAAGTATCAAAGAGGAATTCAGTTAAAAAAACATTGTGATCAAAAATTAAAAGAAGCGAATATGAAAGTTGATCAAATTGAAATTGATAAAGATGGCAATGTCACCGAAAAGCCTTTTGTAAGAAACAAAAAATAAATTCATGTCAAATATCCAGGAGGAAATTAAACTTAATGCAAGTAAGGTTGATGCATATTTAAATTCTTATTTCAAAAATCAAAATTCAAACAGTAAGTTATACGAAGCAATGAAGTACGGCTTATTTTCTGGTGGCAAAATGATTAGATCGTACCTTGTCCATGCAGCATGTAAGGTTTTTGATATTAAAGAAAAAGATTATATTCCCATAGCTGCAGCAATAGAATGTGTTCACAGCTATTCTCTCATCCATGACGACTTACCCTCTATGGATAATGATGACTTTAGAAGAGGAAAAGAAAGTACTCATAAAGCTTATGGTGAATTTACAGCCATACTCGCAGGAAGCTCTTTGTTAACCATGGCTTTTGAAATGATATCCGATCACAATTTTAAAATTCCTGATGAAAAAAAAACTAAAATTATTCATGCCCTATCTTTTTGTTCAGGACATCTTGGGATTGCCGGAGGTCAGTTTTATGATCTAAGTTTAGAAAAAGAAAAAGTTAGCCAAGATTTAATTATTGATATGCAAAACAAAAAAACAGGTGCGCTTATGGGATTTTGCACAGAAGTGGCTTGTATTTTAGCAAACAAGGAAAATGAAAGAGAAGCTTTTAAAGACGTAGGAGTCAAACTGGGTCTGTTGTTTCAAATTGCTGATGACTTTTTAGATAAATACGGAAAAAAAGAAACACTTGGAAAACCCTCCCAACAAGACGAGGTTAAAGGAAAAAATACTTTATTATCTTATCTTGGAGAAGACAAAACTAAAGAGCTGATAACAAAAATTAAGGGTGAGATAGAAAATAGTCTTAAACAATTTTCAAATACCAATTCTTTAATTAATGCCATGAATTATATGACTGAGAGAAAGAGTTAGTGATCTCTTAATTCTTTAGGAAGTTTAAATTCTACGTTTTCTTTAACAATCTCAACTTCTTCAACTTTAATTTTTCTAATTTCTTTAATTTGGTCAAGTAAACGATCAACCAAAACATCTGGCGCAGATGCTCCTGATGACACCCCAATACATTTTGCATTTTTAATAAGCTCAATTGGTAATTCAAAATCCTGATGAACAAGGAAACTTTCTTTGCTTCCATTTTTTTTAGCGACTTCAACTAATCTTTGAGAATTTGAAGATTGTTGACTTCCAACTATCAGGAATAAATCACATTGATTAGCAATGTTTTTAACCGCTGCTTGCCTGTTGGTCGTGGCATAACAAATATCACTTTTAATAGGTTCTTTAATCTTAGGAAATTTAACCTTTAAAGCTTCGATGATGTCTTTGGTATCATCAACCGACAAAGTGGTTTGTGTAATATAAGCAATTTTTTCGTCATCAACTTGAATGTTATCGATATCTTCATCAGTTTCAATTAACGTAACCTCACCATTTGGAAGTTGACCCATGGTTCCAATAACTTCTGGATGATTTTTGTGACCAATTAAAATAATTTTATAACCTTGTTTATTAAGCAATTCTGCCTCGCGGTGAACTTTAGAAACCAAGGGACAAGTTGCATCAATAAATTGTAAATTTTTAACTTCAGCATCTTCATAAACTTTTTTAGCCACACCGTGTGCTGAAAAAATAACAGGTCTTGATTTGTCATCAACTTCATCAAGCTCATCGACAAATATAACGCCTTTATTTTTTAAAGTTTGAACAACATGTTTATTGTGAACAATCTCGTGCCTGACATAAACGGGTGCACCAAATTTTTTTAAACTTTTTTCAACAATATCTACAGCTCGGTCCACTCCAGCACAAAATCCACGGGGGGCACAAAGAAGAATATTTAAAGTTTCACTCATTATTTTTTATCTATCACTTCTAATAATATATGGGGAAGAGTAAGTGAAGCTAAACCTATAAAGATGGTTTGGATAATATTTTCTGACAGTGAATGATTGAGAAAAAAAACAACACCTAACGCACCAATCCCTGTTAAAACCGTTAAAGGAATTGCTTTTTTTGCAAATAACCTAAAACCATTAATCAAATCATCACTATCCAATTTTTTAGCAAGGCCAGTGATATGTTTTGATGAATGAAGAAAACAAAAGTAAAGTGTGAAAGCTAAAATCAAAGGTAAATACTTAAAACTGATAATAATAAGAATAACTTCAAGTAAAATTAAAACTAATTCATTTAAATGTTTTTTAAATAAATAAATTGTACCCATAATTAATAACAATAAATTTATAGCAAATAACACAGGAGTATAATACCTCAGATCTGAAAAAGGGGTTGTATCAACCATTAAATAATTAAAAAAAGTTGAAGTCGTCTCAAAATTAAAATGAAGCGATAATGTTATAATTAAAAATCCTTTTAAAAAACCTGTCATGTTAAATATTAAACCTTGTTCTTCTTTAAAAAAACTCAAATCCTCTTCGCCAAAATGGTATCCTGCAACTAAAAGAAATATCAATAATGAGATTGATGGAAATAATATCCAGCAAATAATGACAAATAATGAAAGGCTAATATAGCCAGGATAAAATACCAAAAACCACCTGTGCTTTAAAATCGGCTTTAAAATTTTTGCACCTCGAAGATGATCTAAGGCGCCATGAGATACACCCAGAGTTAAAATTAAAATAAAACAAAAAATTAAAAGGGAAATGTCATTTTCAATCCATTGGTTTTGTAGCAAAGCATAACAAACTAAACCTAAACCGCTGAAAGCTGATAAAAATGTAATATGAATATTTTTAACCGATGTCATTAAATTAAATTTTTTAAGAATAAAAGTTTTGGCATTTTCAAAATGACTTTTAGATCATCTGATAGAGTACCTTTGCTTGATAAAAAACGAATAACTTCGTTTTGATAAGAAGGTTGAAAGATATCAAAAAAAATAGATGGCATTTTCCCAAAATTATTCTGTAAAACTTTAACAAATAAACGATCTAAAAACTCATATTTTGAACTGATAGGGCTAATGACGCTTAAATGAGGTAGGTTTTTTGCAATTCTTTGTGATTGTTCTTGGATGTAAGGAAAAGCATAACCTGTACTCATACGATTAACATTTCCTCGTAGTCCTAAATCATAATAATTTTTTTGGTTTGAAACTTGCCTTCTAAACATAGGAATAGCGCCTATTTCTTCTCTAATGATTTTGTAATTTTTAGCTCCAGGAAAACGATCTAAAATATAATTTTTTAATTCTTCAATGTAAGCATTTTTATCAAGGTGACCAATGTTTGATAACCAAGTTGTTTCAATGAGCGCTTTATTTTTAGAAAAAGGCAGGGTGTAAAAAAAATGAACTCCATCTTTTTGATCACAGTCAAAGTCCATAAGGTTAACTATCTCTTCATTGAATACTTGATCTTCAGTTTCAATCTCCATACCATAGAAATGTTGATAAAGTTGTCCTGTCTCTAACTTGGGACTGCGAGTATCTAAAATATATTTTGAAGAAATATTTCCTAAATGTGTTTTAATTTCAAAATCATTGTTATTTTGATTGATACTTTCTACCTTGCAATCTAATTTAATTTCAATTTTATCTTGAATAAAATCTTTTACTTTCTCGTAAAATTTTAAACTATTAATGGTTTGATAAGGATATTGAAACTGATCTAAAGTTTTAGTTTTTTGATTTAATTGGACTGAAAACTTTGACCATTGTTTTTCTAAACAATCTTCAAAATTATGTTCTAAGATTTTCCAAAAAGACCAGGTTCGATCTTTTGCAAATTCTTTTTTGCTATCAACAACAATAATTTTTTGATCCAGTTTTTGTTGTTTAACAATTTCATAAGCCAATGATAATCCTGAACAACCTGCTCCAATAATGACAATATCATAATGAATCATAAATTAAGGTAAGGTTGATGAAGCATTTGGGTTTGATGATGAGGCTCGACTTGATTTAAAGTTTTTGTTTGTTTTAAGTATTCTTTTATTAAAATGATAATCTTTTCAAACAAAGTTAAATAAACTCGTTGTTTTAAAAATTTTTCATTATTATTTAAAACTTTGCTCCCAATAGATTGGTACAACATGCCAGCTATGAAAATACTAAACTTATTTTTTTTTGGAATGTAATAAATTCCACTAAAACCACTTTGATAATATTTATCTGCGGTATTTAAAATTTCTTTTGTCACATGATAAACTTTAGTTTTATGTTCTGGATTTAAAATGTTTGTAGCATCGATATCAGAGCCCAAGTGATCTTGAGGAAGATAAATTCTGTTATTCAATGCATCTTCTTTAATATCTCTTGAAATATTTGTAAGTTGCATACCAATCCCAAGATCAATGGCAAAGCGCCATGCTTTTTCATTTGTAGCACCTAAGATTCTTGCCATTAAACCCCCAACTGTTCCTGCAACTTGATAACTGTAAAAAATAAGTTCTTTTAAATCTTTTGGCTGTTTAAATTGAACATCAGAACTAACCCCAAGAATAAGATCATCAATAAATTGATTGTTGAGTTGATATTGTTTTTTGAGTGCTTTAAAGGCAATGTTAATTTCATTTTGAGAATGATCAGTTCTATAATCTGTTATTAATTGTTGAAGTTTTACGGACTTTTCTGACATATCTTCTATATCTGCGGCATCATCTAATTGTCTGCAAAAAGCGTATAAAACAGAAGCGTCATGAAGAGTTTGTTTATCTAATAATAGACCTGCAAAATAAAATGACTTTGCATGCTTTTTTAATGTTTGGTGAAAGATGTCACTCATATTTAAATATTAAAATGATCTAAAACTTTTGCAGAAGATAAGACACCAGGAATTCCTGCACCCGGGTGAGATCCTGCGCCTACAAAATATAAATTATCTAAAACTTCAGATTTATTGTGAAACCTGAAATAAGCAGATTGAGTAAAAATAGGCTCGATTGAAAAACCAGATCCATATTTCGTATTTAGTTCTTTTTCAAAATAATCTGGTGTTACAAATATTTCAGCTTCAACATGTTGACTAAGTTCTGGCATACAAGTTTGTTCAAGTTTTTTTATAATCTTATTTTTAAAGTGTTCTCCTTGTATTTCCCAATTAATCTTCGACTGATTGTTTGGAACGGGGACTAAAACATAAAAGCAATCCTTTCCTTCTGGTGCCATAGAAGGATCGGTTGCTGAAGGACGGTGTAAATAATAACTAAAATCATCATCGAGCTCTTTTGAATTAAAAATTTTATCTAACAATTCCTTATGAGCTTTTCCAAGATAAATCGTATGATGTTCAATGTTGTCATATTTTTTTTTGGTTCCAAAATAATAAACAAATAAACCCATAGAATATTTTAATCTTTTTTGTTTTAAATCAAAAACAGTGTTTTGTATTTGAGGATTAACAAAGTTCTCGTAAACTTTAGGAGGATCGGCATTACAAACAACAGCATCAATTTCCATAGTTTGATTATCTTTTAAAACAACATTTTTGACTTTTTTGTTTTCATGATTAATTTGTACCACCTCATTGCCTTTAATGATCTTGATACCCACTTCATTCATTAACTTTTCAAAAGCTGAAATAATATTTCCTGTCCCACCCATAGAATAGTGAACTCCCCATTTTCTCTCTAAATATAAAATTAAAGCATAAATAGATGTTGTGCTATAAGGATTCCCACCAACGAGAAGTGGATGAATGGTAAATGCTTTTCTAAGTTTTTCATTTTTAATAAATGAAGAAACAAACGTATAAACAGAATTGTAACTTTTAAGTTTTAATAGAGATGGAATTTGTTTGATCATAAACCAAACTTGATGGAAAGGTTTATCTGCCAGTTTCAAAAAACCGATATTAAAAATCTTTTCTGATTGAACCAGAAGTTTTTCAAATCCTTTTTTGTCTGTTGGATTTAAATTTTCAATTTCTTTGAGCAATGACTCAAGGTCTTCACCGTAATTAAGCTTGGTTAAGTCATCAAAAATAAATTGATACCAAATTTTAAGTGGAACAATGTTGATGTAATCTTTGTAATTTTTATTAAACAGTTCAAAAAGTTCATAGATTAAGTACGGAGCAGTAATGACCGTTGGACCTGCATCAAACGTATAACCTTCTTTTTTAAAAACTCTTGCGCGCCCACCAAGATCGTTTTGTTTTTCAATTAAAGTCACATC
>OCON01000048.1_pt1 | contig 12834 bp, 15 predicted proteins | sample 1534741 | NCBI WGS metagenome assembly OCON01 (sample SAMEA3275601, study PRJEB22092) | marine metagenome | biome: marine biome; feature: surface water; material: seawater | collected 2014-06-21T10:30:00+00 | depth 2 m | reverse complement strand
GAAAATACTATTAAATAAGAGTCTGAAAAAAGATGAAACAATATTAGCAATTATTAAAAAAAATTTAAAAAAATCAAAAGAAAGTTATTTTAAATATAATGTAAATATTTCATCAAAAAAATACTCAAAAATGATTAATGATAGATACATTTCATGTTTATTAAATATGAGTCTTAAGGATATTAATTTTGGTATCAATGAAATTAAATCTAAATATAAAAATCAAATCAAATTCATTGATACCTTGAAATGTATTATCTACAGAAAATAATTATTTTCCTGGAGCTTTATAAGTTGAGGCCATTTTGTTAGCTAGCTCAGCAATCTTATTAAGATTAGCTTCCTCAAGAATTACGAAATTGTCTACTGTACCTGAAGATGTAGCTACCATTTTTGCTGCAGCCATTTGATCAAATGTTCCCTCACAAACAGCCATAAAATCGTAAGCTCCTCTAAGTAATGAATATCCTGTTAATTTTGCTCCTCCAGACTCTAAAAGAGCTCTAGTTGAACCTTCTCTGTCTGTGTTAGGATTGTTTATAAAGCCTGCTAAACCTTTATCAGTATAGCAGCCCATTGTATAAAACTTTGCCATTTTATTTCCTTTCTATTTTTCTATTACCACTGAACCAGAAAAAGGTTCTGTAACACCAAGTTCTGGTGATAGTTCCTCTAGAGTATGCCGTAAAGAATCTAAAAATTCAATCATTTGAGGTCTAGCTTTAGCAATATCTTCCTCTGACTTCCATTCTCCTGTCATGAAAAATTCATTAGGTTTAATTTCAATAACTTTTGTGGAAATCATTCCATCGAACTTTGGTCTTTCATCAAATTTTTGAAGATACTCAGCTCTATGAGATGTTTTAACTTTACATCTAACTAAATTCATAAATTTTGCCATACTAATCCCTTTCTATAATTAAATATAAATTTTATCAGCTAAACCGTATATGAGAATACCACTCATAATCGTGAAAGTTAAAGGAGCATATATTCCCTCAACACCCGTTTTTTTATTAATTCCTGTCTTATCAATTTTAATTGAATAATAATTACCTAGAAATACACAAACGTTGATTATAAAAACCACATTAAAGAATGCCCATGTAGCATTTAATCCGCCAGGTCTTATAAATCCGACATAAATTGACATTAAAAAAAGTGCTAACATAAAACTTCCAGCAAATCTTACCATTATGGCTCCAGATTTATCAATTCCAAACTTCTTTAAAAATTTTTTTGTACCTACAAGTGTTTGAAAAGCGTACATGCCTATTCCAGCGAAGTGCGCTAAGAAGATTATTAAATAAAAAGCGTTTCCAAATTTATCTATCATTTTTATACTCCTTTAATTATTATCCCATTAGCTACTGAGTTTGCTAATCGAATTGGTTTTACTGGTTTATATTCTTCAGAATCGTACCACTCTAAAGCTTTTTCATAAGTTGGAAATTTAATAACTACCGTTCTAGGATATTTCCACTCACCATCTATAACTTTGTACTCCCCAGCACGTACAAGGTATTTTCCTCCGAATTTTTGAACAGTTGGTACCACCTTACCAACATATTCTTTATAAGCTTCAGGATTTTTTACATCGATGTTAGCAATGACGTATCCGCTCATAATTTAGTAAAGTGTTTGAATTACTTTTTTTACTCTCTCTGCTCCATTAGGAATTAAAGCTTCTACAAATGCATGGCATTGATCAGTTTTTTCTTTGTCATATTTAGAACCGTAGTGCTTATCTGTTGCTTTGTTGACTCCTTCGTCCCATTCTTTTTCTGGAATACCTATTTCAAGGGCATATGCCTTTAAAACTTTTACAGTTGATATAGATTTTTCTTTCATTGAATATTCAAATTTTTCACCCGAAGGTAAAAAGTAATTAGCCATATAAATACCAACACAATCCAAAGCTTTAGATTTATTAGCGTCGTTCATAGTTTTAGCTGAAGCTATATTAGGTATTAAATAAATAATTGATAAAATAAAAAATAGCTTTCTCATATCCACACTCCTTTTTTTTATATTGTTAATTAAAACAGTTCTAAATTAACAATGTTAAAATTAAGTTACAGGTATGCAGAATGTCTCAACAATTAGAAGTTGAAATTAAGGAATAAGAATGATTTTAGGAGCTACGCAAGTACCGTCATGGATTTCTTTAAAAGCATTAGCACCGTTTTTAAGCTCTCTATACTCAATCCAGTTTAAAGAGCCTAACGTTTTTTTGTGTAATAAATTAATTGTCTGCTGAAAATCTTTATTTGTATAACAATATGTTCCTACTAGAGTGATTTCTTGAAGCGTTAGTTTTCTAAAATTAAATGTTCCTGCAGGTTGCGTTAACCCAATATGTATAATTGATCCACCCGGGGCAACAACTTCAATGGCTTGGTGTCTGCTTACTTCTAATCCTACTGAATCAAACACAATATCAAAACCATTAGAATTAATAGCTTTATCATTTGGGGCTACAAACTTTGCATCTAAATATTTTGAACATTCATCTAATCTTTTTTTATTTGGATCAGATAAAACTATATCTTTACAATTCTTTTCTTTTGCTAAAATTAACCCGCATAATAAACCTATCGCTCCCCCACCTTGAATTAATACTCTACATTCAGATAAAGGTTTTTTTAAAGTTTGTTCTCCTAATAAAACTGCATGTAATGAAACTGCTGTAGGTTCCGCTACTGCTGCCTCTTTTGTATCTAAACCCGATGGTATTTCATAAATATTCTTATCTGGTATTGAAACATACTCAGCTAAACCACCTTCTCGTTTGATTGGTTTACTCATTCCTAATATGGATCTTTCAGGACACAAATGTTCTCTACCTTGTTGACAGTATTCACATTTACCACAAGTAATTAACGGATTTAAAACAACTGTTTTATCTTTAAATTTTCCGTTTTGAATAATCCCACTAACTTCATGCCCTAAGATTAATGGTGGCACCCTTCTCTCATCATGGCCATGGTAAGCATGCATATCAGAACCGCAAATGCCTGAGGCTTGTATTTTTAAAATACTTTCACCGAGTTTTTCTGTTGGATTTTGCTCTTCTCTATAAACTAATGTTTTAGTATTAGTATAAACTAAAGCCTGCATTAATTTGAGAATCCGTATTTTCTCAATCTTACATCACCTGTTCTTGCGTGAGCTTCCATCCCTTCGTATCTTGAAATTCTAGCACATGCTGCACCAACAGTTTTAGTAGATTCTTTTGTCATTCTTTGAAAACTTAAAGTTTTAATAAATTTACCTACGAATAAGCCACCTGTGTAACGACCTGCACCTTTTGTGGGTAAAATATGATTGGTACCTGAACATTTGTCTCCGTAAGCTACAGTTGTTTCTTCACCAATAAACAATGATCCATAATTTTTTAATCTTTTATGATACCACTCTAAATTTTTTGTCTGAACTTCTAAATGTTCTGGAGCATATTCGTCACTTATTGTTGCTACTTCTTCATCGGTATCACAAAGAATAACTTCACCGTAATCTCGCCATGCAGCTTCTGCATTTGTTCTTGGTACATCTGGTAAATCAGCAATTAATTCTGGAACTCTTTTCATTACCACGTTAGCAACTCTCTGACTTGTTGTGTAAAGCCATGCTGGAGAATTATAACCGTGTTCAGCTTGACCTACTAAGTCCACCGCAACCATTTCTGCATCAGCTTTATCATCTGCTATAACAGCAATTTCTGTAGGACCAGCAAATAAATCAATACCTACTTTTCCAAATAAAATTCTCTTAGCTTCTGCAACAAATTGATTTCCAGGACCAACAATAATATCAGCTGGTGGATTTTTAAATAATCCATTAGTCATTGAAGCAACTCCTGGTACTCCACCAAGATTTAGTATTACATCAGCTCCACATAAATCAGCTGTATAAACAATTGTTGGGTGAGCACCTATACCTTCCTTAGGTGGACTACAGGCAATAATATTTTTGACTCCAGCCACTTTTGCTGTTGTTACACTCATAACAGCAGATGCTATGTGAGCATATCTTCCTCCAGGAATATAACATCCAGCTGTATTAACTGGTACTAATTTTTGACCAGCAAAAAGTCCTGGTGAAAGTTCTGTTTCAAAATCTTGACCATAATTTTTTAATTGTGCTTCTGCAAATTTTCTCACTCTTTCATGAGAAAACTGAATATCATCTTTTGTTTTTTGATCTAGGTTTTTTTTAATTTCTTCAATTCTTTCTTTGGAAACAATTATATCACCGTCGTATTTATCAAACTTTTTAGTTAGATTAATACATGCTTGCTCTTTATTAGTTTCAATATCTTTAAGTAAACCCTTAACGATTTCTGTAGTTTTTGTATCATCTGTAGATGAAGTCTTAGGTGATTTTTTTAAATATTTAATTGCCATACAAATAAGTTGGTAACCACAAAGCAATTTGTGGGAAGATTACTATTAATATTAAACCGATCACTTGTAAAACCATAAATTGCATCATACCAATATAAATATCTTTTAAATCCCACTCAGGTACTACTCCTTTTAAAAAATAAGCTGAAAGAGCCACAGGTGGAGACAGCCAAGCAGTTTGTAAATTTACCGCAACAAGTATCGCAAACCAAGTTAAGTTAAAACCTAATGCTTCTATTAGTGGTAGGATAATAGGTATTATAATTAAAACTATTGGAACCCATTCTAATGGCCATCCTAATAAGAAAATCATAGCAAGTACTATAGCTAAAATAATATATTTATTCATTTCAAGGCCTAATAAAAATTCTGTTAGAAGCATTGGCGTTCCTAATCTTGAAAATACTGAACCAAAAAAGTTAGAAGCAGCAACCAACACCATAATTAAAGCTGTAATTTCTAAAGTTTTTACAAGTGCTTCTTGTAATTTTGGCAATGTTAATTTTTTATAAACTAAAGCTAGAACTAATGAACCTACTGCACCGCAACCTGCGGCTTCGGTTGGTGTAGCGTATCCAAATAAAATACTTCCAAGTGCAGCAAAAACTAAAAGTGCCGGTGGCAGTAAGCCTATTAAAAATTCCCTAAATACCTCAGTCATACTTGAGGCTCTATCTTCAACTGCTAGAACAGGTCCTAAACTTGGATTAATCGCACACCTAATTGTTACATAGGCAGCATAAAGAACCGCTAACATAATTCCAGGTATAATTGCTGCTGCAAATAAATCTGTAACAGGGATTTCCATAATTGGTCCCATAACAACTAACATAATGCTTGGTGGGATTAATATTCCTAAAGTTCCTCCAGCAGTAATAGTTCCAGCGGCTAATCGAACATCATAACCAGATTTATTCATTGATTTTGCAGCCATAATTCCAAGAATTGTTACTGAAGCTCCAACTATTCCTGTTGCTGCAGCAAAAATTACTGAAACAAAAAGGACAGCGTAAAATAATGCTCCACGAACTCTTGATAACATTAATTGGACTGATGAGAATAATCTCTCCATTAATCCAGCGTTTTCCATCATGATTCCCATAAAGACAAAGAGTGGGACTGCCGCCAATGCTTGTTCTGTCATGACCATTGAAAACTGTAAGGTCATTAAATAAAATACTAGTTTACCAAATCCTAAATACCCAAAAACAAACCCTAAAAAGATTAAAGTAAATGAAATAGGGAAACCTATAAAAATTGCAAACAACATTACTGCAATTAAAATAAAACCTAATGCTTCGGGGCTGATAAATTCAGTTATCATGCGTCAGGCCACTTTCCTTTTTTTGCAGCGTAATAACTTTTAAATAGCTCTGAAACTCCTTGTACTAATAAGAATAAAATACCAAACCATAAACAAGCTTTAATAGGCCACATATATGGCATCCATGCTGTATCCATTCCTTTTTCTCCCCTTTGTATAGACTCCATTACAAAGATAGTTGTCATATAGAAAAAGGCTAATAAGCCTGGAAAATAAAATAACAAATAAAGCCAAAAATCTATTAGGCCTTGTGTTTTAACTTTAAAATTTCTGTATAAAAAATCTGCTCTAATATGAACGCCTTTAGAAAGAGCATATCCAGCGCCAAGCATAAATAAAGCGCCATAAAAAAATCTGCTCATATCGTAAGCCCACATTGTTGGAGCTAAAAATAATTTTCTTGCTAGAACTTCGTAAACCATTGCAAACATTAGTGGCATTGAAATCCAACACACAACATTACCAATCCACCTGCTCCACTTATCAATATTGGTAATTGTAGATGCCATCCACTTAGGCATGTCGTCAGGCATTTTACCTGTTCCTTGTCGCCTTTCAGCGATCATCTCATCAGTTTTATCAAATTTAGTTCTTGATGGCATTGCTTCCTTTTTTACTTAAACAAAATAAAGCGGATCAAATTAATGATCCGCTTTATTTAAATTTATTTACTTATGACTATTTTAATGTTGCTGCGTGAGCCATTCCTAGCTTAGCATTAGACATTTGAGCTCCACTCCAGAAAGGTACTGCAATATCAGCAAATTTCTTTTGTGAGTTCCAAACTTTTGCAAAGAATTTATTTTTCGCTGCATTAGTTTCTAAGCTTTTCTTAGCTGCTGCCATGTATGCTGGGAAATAATCAGCAGGAGTATCATGTAAGATCACTCCGTGATTCTGAGTTAAATCCGCTAGCGCTTTACCATTTTCGTAAATTCTGTAACTCATAGCTTTACTTAATGATGCATTCGCTGCAACTTCCATAGCTTTCTTCTCAAGTTTAGTCATCTTTTTGTAAACGTCTCCATTTACATAAAGGTCAGCATTTACCACTACTTGGTGTAAACCTTGTAGGTAGTAGTGCTTAAGAACTTTTTGAAAACCAAAAACACTGTCTGGCTTTGGACAACACCATTCAGCTGCATCGATAGTTCCTTTTTCAAGAGCTGGAAGAATATCTCCTCCACCCATTGCAACAGAAGCTACACCGATATCTTTATAAGTTTGACCTGGAATTCCCGGAGGAGTTCTAAATTTGTACTTTCTAAAGTCAGCCATGCTGTTAATAGGCTCTTTGAACCAACCTAAAGCCTCTGGGCCTACTGGTTGAAGCATAAAACCTTTAATGTTTCTTCCCATTTCTTTCCATAGTTGGTCGTATAATTGTTTACCACCACCATATTGGAACCAAGATAAGAATGCGATGTTATCGATACCTACACCTGCACCTGCTACTGGCGAACCAAATAACATAGCTGCTGGATGTTCTCCAGACCAGTAGTGTGTCCAAGCAAATCCACAATCGATCAGTCCTTTGTCAACTGCATCTAATGTTTCTTTAACTCCAACAACAGTACCTGCTGGCATAATTTCGAACTTAAGTGAACCACCTGTTAATGCAGTTACATCATTTCCGAAGTCCTTTAACATTTTAACTTCGTCAGCTTTTGCACTGATTACAGTTTGGCATTTTAATGTTTTAGCGTTTGCTGTAGATACTGATAGACCAATAAATGCAACTAAACTTAAAACAACAGTTAATAATTTTCTCATTATTCCCCCGTTTTTATTAATAAAGCATGGATTAAACCAATTATGAAATTCGAAGTCAAACCAAACTGCATAAACCTTGGGTTGTATTCTGAGCATTGGATTATGTATTTTTCTCACATATAAGTAAAATTCAATGGAAGAATTTGATTTTATAATAATCGGAGCTGGTTCTGCTGGGTGTGTTTTGGCAAATAGATTAAGCGCAAATCCAAATAATAAAGTTCTCTTATTAGAAGCTGGGGGTAAAGACACCTACCCGTGGATTCATATTCCAGTTGGTTATTTTAAAACCATGCATAATCCAAAAGTTGACTGGTGCTTTCATACCGAAAAAGATGAAACAATGAATAATAGATCGATTAGATACCCAAGAGGCAAAACACTTGGTGGAAGCTCGTCTATTAATGGCCTGCTTTGGATTAGAGGACAAAGCAATGATTATGATAATTGGAGACAGCAAGGTAATAATGGTTGGGGATGGGATGATGTATTACCTTATTTTTTAAAATCTGAAAATAATGAATTAGGAAATAACGAATTTCACAATGATAAAGGTCCTATAACCGTTTCAAATAAGAAAATTAATTTAGATATGTTGGAGGAATTTCAAAACGCTGCTGAGGAAGCTGGCATCCCGAGAACAAATGATTTTAACACAGGAGATAACTTTGGTATTGGGTATTTTCAATTTACCACAAGCAGAAACAATTTATTAAAATTAAGATGTAGCGCTGCTAAGGGTTATTTAAATCCTGTAAAAAAAAGATCAAATTTAAAAATAGTGGTGAATGCTCACGTTCAAAAAATAAATTTTGAGGGAAAGAAAGCAGTTGGAGTTAATTATTACCAAAAAGATAAATTGATTACTATGAAAGCTAATAGAGAAGTTATCTTATCTGCTGGTGCTATTGGCTCTCCTCATGTTTTACAGGTATCTGGTATAGGGGACTCAGAAAAATTAAAAAAATGTGGAATTAAAACTTTTCATGAATTGAAAGGTGTGGGTAAAAATTTACAAGATCATTTAATGTTTAGACCTGTTTATAAAGTTAAAAACTTAAAATCATTAAATAGCAAAATAAATAGTCTAATTGGAAATTTTTTTATTGGTTTAGAATATATATTTAAACAAAGTGGTCCCATGACGATGGGAGCTAGTCAAGTATGTGGTTTTGTTAAAAGCGATCCATCAAGAGCAACTCCTAATTTACAATTTCATGTTCAACCCATAAGTACAGACATTTTGGGAGCTACTAAAATGCATGACTTTGATGGAATAACTCCAACAATTGCAAACGTCAGACCTACCAGCAGAGGTGAAATAAACATAGCTAGTGGAGATAGTAGAGATAACCCCAAAATAAAAATGAATTATTTATCTACTCAAGACGACAGAGATGTTGCAGCTAAAGCGTTAAAAATTGTTAGAAATATCATGATGAACACCGAAACTTTTAAAAAATATGAACCAGAGGAATATCGACCTGGAATACACATTACTAATGATGAAGAACTTGTTAAAGCAGCTAGTGATCACGCTCAAACAATATTTCATCCTGTTGGAACTTGTAAAATGGGAAAAGGAGACGAAGCAGTTGTTAATGATAAATTACAGGCACATGGATTACAAAATTTACGAATAGTTGATGCTTCCATTATGCCTAATATTACTTCAGGAAATACTAATGCTCCAACAATAATGATTGCAGAAAAAGCCTCTGACATGATATTAAAGCAGTAATCATGTTAGCAGAGCTACTTTCTCCTGAACAAATTACCATACTTACTCAGATAATTTTTATCGATTTAGTTTTAGCTGGAGACAATGCCATTATTATTGGAATGGTTGCCTCAAAATTTCCAGCCGAACAAAGAAAAAAAGTTATTTTTTGGGGTATAGGTGGTGCAGTAATCTTAAGGATAATCCTAACGCTTCTCACTGCCTTTTTATTGCAAATAACTGGGTTAAGATTAATTGGAGGTTTGTTGCTTCTTTACATTGTCTACAAACTCTATGTTGACGTAATTAAAGGTGACTCAAAAGATGAAGATATAAAAGTAGATAACTCAAGTTTTTTAAAAGCAATATGGACAGTACTTTTAGCAGATTTTACTATGAGCTTAGATAATGTTCTTGGTGTTGCTGGAGCTGCAGGCCATCATTATCATCTGTTAATTTTTGGATTAGTTCTTTCAATAATACTTATGGCTGTTGCGGCAAACTTAATTTCAGGATGGATTAAAAAATATAAATGGATTGCTTGGATAGGATTATTGGCAATTTTAATAGTAGCCATTGAATTAATTTACACAGATATTAAAACTTTACTTCTTTAATGCTTAAAAAAATTAATCTTAAAAATAAAATAGCTCTGGTAACAGGCTCTGGAAAAGGACTTGGGAAAGCTTGCGCTATAGCCTTAGCAGAGGCTGGTGCTAAAGTAATTATATTAAGTAGAACTAAATCTGACTTAGTAGGCGTGAGCAAAATTATCAAAAGAACTAAAGGTTCAAGTAAATCTTTTGTATGTGATGTGACTCAAGTTGAGGAATTTAAAAATATTTTAAAAAAAATAAGTAGGCTAGATATTTTAGTAAATAACGCTGGCAATAATAGACCCGAGCACTTCACTGAAGTTAAACAGGAAAATATGGAATATTTAACAAATCTTAATATGAAAGCAGCATTCAACGTGGCACAACTTTGTTCCCAAAAAATGGTTGAAGCTAAAAATCGAAAAAAAATAGGAGGCTCTATAATTCATATGTCCTCTCAATTAGGAAAAGTCGGTTGTGAAGGGAGAAACGTATACAACATGAACAAATTCGGAATTGAAGGTCTTGCAAGAGGAATGGCTGTTGAATTAGCTGCATACAATATCAGAGTTAATACTGTATGCCCTACTTTTGTTGAAACGCCGATGGTAAAAAAATTTTTTAAAAATAAAAAATTTAAAAACAAAATGGTTAAAAATATTCCTCTTGGAAGAGTGGCAAAAGAAAGTGATGTAGCAACAGCTGTAGCATTTTTAGCAGCGGAGTCATCAGAGATGATAACTGGAACTTCATTAATCGTGGACGGAGGTTGGACAGCACAGTAATGAGTATTTTTTTAAAAGATATTAATTTAAAAGGAAAAACTGCATTAATAACTGGTGCAACGAAAGGATTAGGAAGAGGCTCAGCCATAGCCATTGCAGAGGCTGGAGGAAATATCATTGCGATTGGACGAAATCAATTAGAATTAGATAGTTTAAAAAAAGAAATTAAGAAGTTTAAAGTTAATTACAAATCATTTAATTGCGATGTAAATAATTACAATCGTATGAAATCTTTTATTTCAAAATTAACTAAGCTAGATATATTAGTAAATAATGCAGGTACAAATATTCCTGAACCTTTTTTAAATGTAAAAAAATCTTCAATGGAAACTATACTAAATGTGAATACAAAAGCAGTTTTTAATATTGCTCAACTTTGTGCTAATCAAATTATTAAATTAAAAAGAAAAAGTGGTTCAATAATTAATATCTCTTCAATATTTGGATTAGTAGCGGGTCAAAAAAGAACAGTATATAGCATGACTAAATTTGGTGTAGAAGGTTTAACAAAAGGTATGGCTTTAGATCTAGCTAAATATAATATTAGGGTAAATAGTGTTTGCCCCAACATAGTTTTAACCCCAAGAACAAAAAAATATTTTGCAGATAAAAAATACAATAAATATGTAAAAGAAAATACACCAATTAATAAAGTTGTAACTGTGAGTGATGTTGCAACCTCCGTAACATTTTTAGCTTCCGAGGCTGCTTCAATGATTACGGGCACATCAATTGTTATTGATGGAGGGTGGACTGCAAGATGAGGTTTTTAATTATATTTTTTACAATTGTTTTTCAATTTCAATATTTATGTGCATTAGAATTTATTGGAAAATTTGAACAAGGTGCATTCATTTTAGGAAAAACAAAGCCTGACTCGAAAGTAATAATAGATAACAAAAATGTTAGAGTTTCAAAAGATGGTTATTTCGCTTTTGGCTTAGATAGAGATAGAAAAAATAATGTTTTGATTAAAATTAGAGAGAACGGTGAATTAAAAACTATTGAAAAAAAAGTATTAAAACGAAAATATAAAATACAAAGAATTGATGGACTGCCTCCAAAACAAGTTACTCCACCTCCTGAAGTTTACGAGAGAATAAAAAAAGATAATATCTTAATTGGAAAAGCAAGATCGATTGATACTGCTTACGATTTTTTTAAAGACAAGTTTATTTACCCTATTGATAAGTATATAGTTACTGGTGTTTATGGCAGCCAAAGAATTTTAAATGGAAAACCTCGTAGACCCCATTATGGTATAGATTTTCATGCACCAGAAGGAACTCCTGTCAAAGCTATGATGGATGGAGAGGTTACCTTGGTTGAAAATGATATGTATTTTACTGGCGGAACTATCATATTTGATCATGGTCATGGGATAAGCACTTTGTACATGCATATGAAAGATATAAATGTGAAAATCGGTCAAAAAGTTAAACAAGGACAAATTGTTGGAACCTTAGGACAAAGTGGCAGAGCTACAGGTCCTCATTTGGATATTAGACTTAATTGGTTTGATGTAAAACTAGATCCAGCTACAATTTTAAATTAATTTAATTTAAACTCTTTTGAGGTTTCATGTCCTCTTTTTTAATTCCAGCAACTTTTACTGGTTTTTTCATAGCATCTCTTCTAAATGGCTCACCTAATTCCTGATTAAGTATTACTTCAATAAATGTTGTAATACCTTTCTTTTGGTCTTCACAGGATTGTTTAATCGCTTTTGTAGTTTCATCCATAGTTTTTACAGTTACTCCTTTTAAACCACATGCATTAGCGACTTTTGCGTAACTTAATTCTGGATCAAGCTCCGTTCCTATAAAGTTATTATCAAACCATAATGTTGTGTTTCTTTTCTCGGCACCCCATTGATAATTTCTAAATATAACCATTGAAATAGCTGGCCATTCTTTTCTTGCACAGGAACTCATTTCATTCATGCTAATACCAAACGCTCCATCACCTGCAAAACCAATTACTGGAGTTTCTGGACAACCTATTTTAGCGCCTAGTATAGATGGAAAACCATATCCACATGGTCCGAATAAACCTGGAGCTAAATATTTTCTTCCTTTTTCAAAAGTTGGGTATGCATTACCTATCGCACAATTATTACCAATATCACTTGAAATAATTACATCTTCAGGCATACCGGCTTGAATAGCTCTCCAGGCTTGTCTTGGTGACATTCTATCTTTATCTCTTTCTCTTGCTTCTTTGTTCCAAA
>OCON01000047.1_pt1 | contig 12983 bp, 10 predicted proteins | sample 1534741 | NCBI WGS metagenome assembly OCON01 (sample SAMEA3275601, study PRJEB22092) | marine metagenome | biome: marine biome; feature: surface water; material: seawater | collected 2014-06-21T10:30:00+00 | depth 2 m | reverse complement strand
AAATCCCTGCTGTAGGGTCTGTTGCCGCAGTTGATGAATATTCGGGGGTAAATGTTCCTGTACGATAAAACGCATTGCTATTAAGGTCAGTCATCTTAAAGTTACTGCTAGAAACATCTAGCGTACTATTAACATCTAATGTTCCAGATGTTGTTAATGTTCCAGAAATAGCAATGTTTGTATCCAGCTTTGCACTTGTAACAGAACCATCAGGCGGCACTACAGTCTGCAATGCCTTACCCTGAAACACCACATAGAAGTCATCAGAGCTTGCTACATTGCCTGTCATGGTCAAAGCAGTACCAGCTACCGTGTAAGCTACTGAAGGCTCTTGACGGACGTTATTAACGAATACTTCAATCTCGTTTACGTTGGCTACTGCATGGTCAAGAGTGTACGATGTACCCCCATTACCAGTGATGGTTTGCTTGTCCATACTGGTATAGGAGTTTGTAGTTTGATTACCTACATATCCCATAGTCTACTCCTTATGTACTGATTGCATCAACGGCTGAAACCCAGCAGTCCAGTGAAGCTGCGGTATCTGATTGTACCCATAGTCTGTCACCTGATTGGACTACTACTTTTGCACCACCATCAAGGACTTGCAAAGCACCGCCAGCGGCAATAGGCGCACCCTTGATTAGATAGATGTCGTTAGTGCCATCGTTGATGTAGCAGTCTACATTGATAGCGTTGCTTGTTGTGTTAGTCATGTGGATACCTACAATCGTATCGTAGCTATCAAAGTTAGCCCCATCAGGAATATCTGCGGCTGATGTGCCGACAGCATAGAGGCTATAACGTCTAAAATTCTGTGCCATTTTTTATCCTTATAGAGCGATTGACATAGCGATTGAGAAACCAGCAGTAGCAAAGCCAGAGGCTGTTACAGCAGTCACCTGCCATGAAGTTCCATTCCAAACGAACAAGTCATTTGAAGAGTTGTTAAAGTACAATGCACCAGTTTGTAGTGCGTTACCATCGTTATCCAGTGTAGGTGCTGATGACTTTGCACCAAGGTACGTATCATCCACGGAATCAGCACTTGCCGCCGCTTGTTCTGCCCAGTACTTAGCTGAGTAGTTTACACCATCTACTGTAGTATTAGTAGCGTATGACGCACCACCACCCAAAGCCCACTGCTTTGCAGAGCCTGATGTCTGCCCTGACTGAGAACCAATGGCATACTCTTTAGATGAGTACTCAGTGCCATCTACCTGTCCTGTAGTCTTGGTAGCCCATTCTTCTGCCGCACCTGCACCTGATGAGGAAGTAACACCTGTACCACCTGTAGCCCATGCTTTAGCTGAGTAGCCTGTACTTGCTACAATACCTGTAGTCTTAGTAGCCCACTCTTCAGCTTCATCCTCGCTACTCTGTGCATCTGTAGCTGAACTTGCGGAAGCAGACGCAGAAGTTGCACTAGCTGTAGCACTGTTAGCACTAGCTGTAGCAGATGTCGAAGCATTTGTAGCCTGTGTGGTAGCTGTAGCCGCACTAGTAGCCGCATTAGTAGCAGAAGTAGAAGCGTTGGTAGCCTGTGTCGTAGCTGTACTTGCACTAGTAGAAGCATTAGTTTCAGATGTTGCAGCATTGGTAGCAGATGTAGCAGCATTGGTAGCGGATGTTGCAGCAGCCGTTGCACTAGTAGCGGCAGCACTAGCTGAACCTGCTACAGCGTCTACGTATGCCTTAGTAGCTGCATCAGCGTTAGAAGTAGGTGTACCTACGTTTTTAATAATGTTACTCTGTGCATCCCACTTATCGTCAGCACCTAGAGTAATACCATCGTTAGCTTTGTCCACAGCTTCCTGTGCAGCGTGGAAGGTCTGGATGTTAGAGTTATCCAAATCTTCCTCAGTTAGTACTGAGCCAGATGCAAAGTCTACTGAACGTGCTGTAAGGTCTGTGGTTCTCCGCACCTGCACAAGCGTACCTGAAGCAGGGGCAGAGGTTAATTGAACACTAGCAGCAGAAGGAAAAGTTAGGCCAGATTCAGCCACACCGTCTACTGTTACACTAATCTCAGACTGAGCAGTGTAGTCAAAGGGAATAGAGAAAGTGTCAGTCGCGTTATCCCCTGTATAGTTTTGATATGAAAAAGCCATTGCTTATCCTTTTAATTAACTGCTTCGTTAGCAATCCAGTTTAATCCTTGTCTAGCACCGTATAGAGAAGCATAGGGTATCAAACGTAATCCGCTTCTTACCTCTGCTTCTGATACATCTCCTTCAAACAGACCCACTGATTTACCTGCAATAGTACCTACCTTACCTACTTTTTCTAGCATAGAAATAGAAGCTGGAGTAATAGCATAATTATTACCAGACATAGTACCTGTTGTTATGTCGAATATAGTAGCAAAAGTAGAAGTAGCACCAACCTGACCTATTGCACCTTTGGTTATCATAGCAGGTGTCAGCATTTTTTTGATGTACTCTTCTTTATCACTTCTACCTTCAGCGTTCATATATACCCTTGCTGTGTACATCATAGAACCCATAAAACTAGCTGCCATAATAACTTTAGCTACAGTAGTCGCATCACCATTAAAAGCACGAACCCCCATACGCATAGCTTGCTGTTCCATAGCTGCCATAGGGAAGCTCATAAACTGAAATAAAGTCTTACCCCACTCACCTCTAAGGGATGGGTTTAGTGACCCTATACTAACTTCCTGTACGCTTTGGGTAGCTTCACGATACACTGATACTTGAAAAATATCTAGGGCTTCTTTATCGTCCCAATTTTTAGTGTTCAAGCTTTCTAGTACATCGCCTTTATATGTAGCCTTACTATTAATCTGGTCACGTATTCTACGTGCCATGTCTGGACTAATACCTAACTGCTCCATCTTAATATCAGCAAAGGGGCTATTGTTTTTTCTAGCTGCTCTTGCCCATGCTGTAGAATAGTTTAGCATAGATAGCCTACGTAGACCTGCTGTAACAGGAGAAAGACCAGAAGCAAAAGACATAATCTCTCTGCCTCTGCCTAAGTATTCATCCGTTTTTGTGAAGTCTTCATCTGGCTCTATGTCCATAGTGTCACCTTCAAAACGAGATGTTTTTGTGAACTTTCCTGTAACTACGTCAGTTCCTAAACCAGTTAATTCTTCTAGTTCTCTAAGCAAAGCGTTATCTAGTTTACCATCAGATGCTAATCTAATCATCTTACCATACTGAGGCATAGCTCTTAGTAACACGGGAATTGAGTATTCCATCAGTACGTTGGTAAGCTCCATCATAGCTGCCATTCCTGACATACCCATGTGCATGATAAAACTAGCTTCCCTAGCTCTTCTCAATATCTTACGTGTACCAGCAGTAGGTTGACCGTCTTTAAAAGCTAGCCGTCCTGTAACACTGTCATACATAAACTGCAAGGCTTCAATCTGTTGGTTCATTTCATCAGCAGACTGACCTACAGCTTGAGCTTCCGTTTGTATTTTAGATACCATAGAATCAAAGCTACTAGACAAGTCGTTAGTGTTGATACCATTACGAGCTAGTCCGATAGCTCCTGACATCTGAAACACGTAAGCGTTATGTAGGTTCTCAATGTCTTCCTCTAGTAAATCAGAGAACTTGAGAGTTTGATAACTACCATCTGCCATACGAATGTCAACAGAAGTGTTCTCGTCTAGAGTAAGTCTTGGTCTAGAACGCTTATGTCCTTTAACAGTAGTGCTACGTGTTAAGTTGTCAATAATATTACCAATGGTATTATCATCTAAACCCTCACCTTGCAGAGCTTTCTGTAGGTCTTCCATGTTAAACTCAAAAGACCTATGAATAGAAGTATACTGCCTGTTAACAATAGTTTTAGCATAGCCTCTAGCCATGTCACCGATTACATCAGGACTTAAGTTTTTCTCAATATCAGGTTGAGCGTTTCTAATAGCACGTTCTACTAGCTCAGATACAGCACCTTCTAGCTGGTCACCATACTTACTGCGAAGCGCATTGATACGAGTGTCACTAAAAATTCTAGGAAGGTAGTTAGGTTGATTATCTAAAATACCTGTAGTAAAACCAGCTACATTATACTTAATAGCTTTCTTACCTAACTCACTCTGAGCATCCATGACATCTTTAGCTACGGCACGTACCTCAGTATCTAGTGTATCATCTATACCACCTCTGATTGCTCTGGATACTAAGATATTAAAATCAGCATAGTCTCCACCAGTACGGTTCTTCCATGCTTTTCTATTCTTATTCATAGAACGAGCAAACTTACCTCTGTATACATGCTCCAACATAGATTTAATTTCTGTTGCAGATGCGCCTACTGCTGTTCTATCTACGTTACCAGAACTATTTAGTCCTAGTCTGTCAGCCATAGTACGAACGAAACCGTTATTAGAGTTTTTAGTTTGGTGAAACACCGACAAACGACTTCTTAACGGTGCAAAAAATTTACCACCTAACTGTTTGGATGTAGCTCTAGCTTCTTCTTCAGTTATATCACCAACTGCGGTAGTTGTTACTATTTGCTCATCTGGTAAGGGTGTAGCATCAGGGTCTTCTAGGTCACCCCTGCGTTCTACTTCGTCAAATATTCTTTGAGTAACTTTATCGCCTGAGTTAGCCTCATAGAATAAACGCTCTTGAGGTGTCAGTTCTTCACCTAACGCAACCTTTTGTACAGTTCTGTGTAGCTCAGCTTGCTTAGCAAAGGCAGTAGTAGCACCACCTATTGTTCCACCTAAAGTACCACCAATCAATCCAGCTAGAAGTACATCACCGCCATCTACATCGTACTTAAGAGAAGCACGTACAGCTTCAAAAGCGGAAGCCTCTACAGCACCTGCTGCAAGACCTAGCTTAGCAGCCTTTCCTACGTTGTAGGCTCGTTTAGCAAATAAACCACCAGCAGTAGCTGTAGCAGTGACAGGCGCAGCAGCACCACTCATAAGTCCTACACCTGCTGTTGTAGCCCCAATAGCCGCTAGTTCAGTTGGGTCAAACAACGCTGCTAGTATAGTAGCAGTAGTCCCCAACCAACCAGCAGCCGCTAGGTCTTTTCTATTTTGGGCTGTGATACGATAGTCATTACCCATCTGCATTGCGTAATCTAAGCTTACGCTACGTGCAGCATCTAGTACTTCTTCTATCGCATCAGGGTCATCTAGCCCACCTGTGAGAGCCTCTAGCATCTCATTGTCTATGTCAGACACAGGGTTCATAGGAGTATCGGAAAACCTATAGCTATTTCTGATTAATGCGCTGTGGATGTGTTCTTCTTGAGAAGCCTTAGAGAACATAGACGCAATAGTAACATCACTATCTAGTCTGTTAGCCCTCTCCATCTCAGCCCTGATAGTAGCCTCAGGTACAGTTGCAATGTAAGGAAGTGGTTTATCTTCAGTTGCCCCTGAAGCCTTGAGGAACTCCTCAGAAAGTCCATAAGCCATTTATATACTCCTATCCGCTAATGACCGCAGCCATTGCTTTAGCACGTTTCGGTGTTTGTTTGTGCCAGTTAGTTTGTGATTTAGAGCCGTTTGCACGTCTGTTAAACAACATATTAAAGGAAGCTTCTTCTAAAGCTGCCTGACGTTCCGCAGAACCTACAGGAGCATTAGATGCTTTCTTTAGTGCAGTTAAGAATTTAGGCCAATCCTTTGGTATGTTAGTAGCACCTAACTGGTACGCCATACTCATCAGAGCAGCCTGTTGTTCATCGCTAAATGTGTTAAAGTTACCAACTTCTTTATTCCAAAACTTATCAATTTTTTGGACTTTAAGTTGCATAACAGCATCAGCTTCTTCTTTAGTTATGTTTTCTACATCTTTAATTAAAGCTTTTTCATCAGGCTCTAGGGACGGTAGATAGAAACCATACCCTACTGAACGGTCTTTACCGTCTTTATAAGGAGTATTTCTAAAACCTTCCTGACTAATGATTAGATTAGTAGCTTTATCTACAGGTGTAGTACCTGTTATGTTTTCAACATCACCTGCAATATCGCTACCAGAAGCTTCAGCAGAAGTATTAAATAAGAAATCCATGACAGTTGTTATAACAGACTTCTTTTCTTCTTCTGTTCCTTCCATATCTTGTACAGCTTTATTCTTCAAAATCCTATTTAATGTATCTTCAGCTTGATTACCCATCATGTTGGATATTTCAGAATACGACTCTACATCAAATGTATCTTCTATAGCCTGTTGTACTGTACGTTGTACTTCTAGACCAACTTCATCATAAGTAGGCTCACCAGCTTCCTGAGGTTGTTCCTCAGTTACCTGACTTATTATAGCATCCTCGTAAGCTGGCTGAGATAGCCCTGCTTTGATAGGTGTAGTAGATGATTGATATCTAGCAGTAGACCCGTCTGGAAGAGTACCAGTATATAGATACCTACCAGTAAACTCAGTACCATCCATTATAGGCTGTGCTGTACTAATTCTAAACGATTCTGGAAGTATTGGCTGAATAGGTACAATACCCATGGTTTCCATAGTTATAGGAGCATTAAGTAAATCAGGTGTACCCTCAGGTGTTGTTGGAACAATGTCCTCTGTTAATGCAGTTTGGATAGGAGCTTCAACAACCCCTAACTGACCTGTCATAAAGGCATCTTCTTCAGCTTGTCTACGCTGTCTCTCATTAACCATACTACGTAGAGTAGCAGGGTCAGCAGCTACCTTTAGAGGTACAGTCATAAAGTTACCTATAACTCTACCACTATCGTCTATCATAACTACTGATAGTTCGTTTCTGTTTCTCGAACTTTTCAGAGTTAGTCCTGTAGCTCCTACAGTTTCCATAGCTAGTTTAGCTTCTTTAGAAGATGCCCACTCATTAAGATACCTTTGTAACTTTACAGCTTCGCCACCTGACCTGCTTATGTCAGTGTTAAGCAAAGATATAGCTTGAGTAGTTCCGTTGGAAGCTTCAATAGTTATAAAGTCTTTTTTAGCGTCTGCTAATGCAGCACCTAAAGCTTCTTCTAAACCTACGCCATCTAGTTGCATGTATACATTAACACCATCCTGAACATAGGTAGCTATTAAGCCTTTATTAGTTACTTCATCTAGGTCTGTTACATCAAATACGCCTGTGTCTAGACCAGCCTCGATATCTTTTAGTGTGGCTTTCTTAGTAGATGCCTTTGGATTAATACCATGCACCATTCGTAAAGCTTCACCCATTACCTCTTGAGGTGTAGCCTCTGCACCACCTATACCCTTCTTCTCAATTAGGTAATCAACTACATGGAATAACCTCTTAGTGTCATCATCCATTAAGTTACTTTTTAATGGTAACTGGTTTTCAGTAGCAAACTTATAGGCTTGATAAGCGTTCATAGCTTTCTGAACGTTATCTTCTGTAATCTCAGTTCCTTGTTTAAAGACAAACTTACCTGATGCAATAGCATTAGAAGCTTGTGTTGGAAGTATATCCATAGGCTTCCAGAACTCAGCTACCTGCTCTTCTACAGGTATATTGTTTTGACTAGCGTACATCTCATAGGCTGTTATTCTATCTTCATCAGTAACAGAACGTGTAGACCCATCTTGGAAAGTTACTTCTGATGCCCAACCCTGTACATCTCCAGTGTTTAAGAAGTTAACAAGTGACGTTTGCATCTGTTGAGAAAAGAAAGCATCTTTCTGTGCGCTTACAAACTTAGAATCATAAGTAGCTAGTCTACTATCTAGTTGGCGTTTTGTTTCTGAGAACCTTGTATTGTTTAGTTGCTTAGACCTATCTAACCATCTATAAATACCGTTGCGTCCCTCTGTACCTACTTGATTAGCAGCTAATCCAAAGGCAAAACCGTTGATATCGTTCCAGTTTGTACCTGAAGTAGCTTGATAACCGTTGATAAGCTCATCAATAGCTTGGTCTTTTAATTCGTTAGGCATACTAAAGTTTCTATCAATATAACCAATCTCATTAAAAAGGTCAGTCATTTCATTGGTGATAGTATACTCGTATTTACCTTTGTCATAGTACCTACCAAAGAAGTCTAGGTTACCTAGTTGTAAATCCTGTTGAATAGCTGTGATTAAGTCAGCATCCCCTGATGTCATCGCTGCATCAATATAAGGAGAAAATATTTCTTCACGCCTAGCTGTTACTTCTTCAGTGGATAGTTGATAGTAATCCTCTTCGTTCTCAACGTAATCGTTTAACGCTTCACGTAGGGCTTTACCAGTTGATAGTTTAGCTTGAAAAGCACGTTTAGATGCTATACCTTTTTCTGCTTCTCTTTGAAGTTTTAATTGTTCCTGTCTTTCAACTTCAGCCAAAGTCTGCATAGCAGGTGAGACAGCCTTTACAAACTGACTAAGCTCACTTTCTTGGTACTGAGATTGTTGACGCACGTAAGTCTCAACTGGACGAGCGACAGCTTGAAGTCTTGCAGAAGGCCGCAGCCTTTCCACCTGAACTCTCTTTTCTGCCATTTAATACTCCTATTCAAACTCGTTATCATTGCCCCAACCAAAACGTGAGGTATCAAAGGTTGTACTAAAGAAACCAAAATCAGGTTCTTCAGGTATATCTACATTAAATTGTTGTTGAGCAGCATAAGCACTAGCAGCAGTTCCTACAGCCGCAGCTAAGAAACTAGGGGGTTGCCCTCGCTGTACCGATTGTATCCTAGACATAGCTTCCGCAGAAGCCCCCATTCTTTCTAGTTCAATCTGCCGTTCTAAGTTATCCATATTAGTATTAATAACTGTTTGACCTCTTAGCTTTTGTGCTTCGTAGTTGTTAATAATATTATCTACACCTTGACCTGAAACACCTGCTTCACCAGCAGCCACCTTCGCACGTTCTTGTCTTTCTAAGGCTTCAATACCTAACATTTCTTTTTGTTGTGCTGCTGCTTCAGCTTCTTGAAACATACGCTGGTTTAACGATTGTATCTTAGCATCTCGCGCTTGCGCTGCCATCTGCCTATTTCTTTGATAAGCTGCTTCTTGTGCTTGCGCTGCTCGTCTTTTTTCCATAAAGCCAACAACGCTCTTACCAATAGTTAATGCGGTATATGGGTCAACCATTGTCTATCCTCACAAATTCTAAAAAGGGTTTGTTTCCTACACCCCATGTTTCGTGTCGTTTGATAAATGTGAAACCGACAAAGCGTAGCCAATCTATAGCTACCTGATAGTCTGCATCAACAGCGTTAGTTAGTAGGGGGTACTTCTTGTTTATCTCTCTTACCCACTTACGTGAACCACGTAGGAAGGGTAACCATACTTTCGTAATAGGTGGAGCAGTAAGAAGCCATACAACTCCTTCACCACCCACACCATACATACCTGCAATCTCGTTGGTATCATCTACTATGATTGTCCAACATTCGTCCGATTCGTCAAAGCCTAACTGTAATGCTTCTTCAGGGCTACCATGTGAGGCTGTCACCTCTTCTGCGTCCTCTGGTCTTAGGTTATCCTTTAACCAATCTACGTCAGCTTGGACACTTTTCCTCACATGACCTTTCATTACATTCTCCTTGAACGTAGTACGTAGAAGCCTTCCCACTCTGCACTTTGGAACTGGCAGGGTAAGTGGCTATCACTTTCTATTACAATCTTAGTGTCTGCATTACCTACTACACCAAACTCATACGTACCACTATCAATAGCAGCCTTGTTTAGAATGTTAGCAGCACCACCTACGATACGTCCTGTGAAGGTACGTGTGTAAGTAGTACGTCTAGCAGGTGTAGTATTAACAGTAAAGAAACCTGTCTTGCTATACACCACAGACCAGTTACGAATACGCAAGTCTGCTGTAGTAACAGGGTTGTTGTTAATCTTAGGAACAGGCTCAGAGAACTGGTACTTAAATGTAAAAGGTATACCAGCGTACACTTTTTCACCAGCAGACAGTTTACCTGCAACTGCTGATAGTGCTATTATACCACCATCCTGTGCTATGTAAGTAGTATTACTATCAGTATAGGGTACAGTTGTCAAGCCTGATGTTTCCAATGTTACACGTCTGTCTAGGTGTATAGAGAAAGCACCATCAGTATACTCAGTAGCCTCATCCACAGACAGGTTGATACGCTCTAGGAACAGGTTAGTCCCACGCTTGATAAGAATGTAGATGTCAGCTAGGTTGAATGATACACCTATAACATCTCCATCAAATACCCAACGTGACCATGAAGCCTGTAGCTTCTCTCTTCCTTGCCAGTAGTACCTGTACACATAGAAGGCTTGTGCATCATTACTAGACTGTAGTATAATCATGTCTTCGTTAGACGATGCTTGAATGTTTGTTACCTCGCCATCAATGTACTCAGGCACGTGTGAGGTAATCTCACTAGCATCGTTAGTATCTGTATCACTATCTACAAAGTACTCCCACATACCAGACCATGCGCCACGCTTAGAGGCGAAGTATACGTACTTACCAGACTGTGCTGGCTTGGCACGTAGGGATGCCTCAAACTCTGTGGTATTAGCCACGTTGACAGTCTCAGGGGTTAGTACAGGGTCACCTGTTACCTTGAACTGTGTAAGGTCTGAGAAGAGTAGTAGGCTCTCGTTAAATGGTACAGCATGTTTAAGAATACTAACCTTGTTAGAGGACACTGCTACGTCAATAGGGTCACTGTCTACAATAGTTAGTGCTGACTTACGGAAGAAGTCAAAGTCTAAAAACTCACCTGCGCGAGAGAAGATAACATTCTCATCAGCTAGTAGTCCTAGCCTGTTACGATGAAAGAAGATATCAGCTAGTTTAAAACCTATAAAGGAAGGGAAGGGGTTAGTATCATCGTTACCAATCTTCCTATCAGCATAAGACTGTACGTCAAACGTGAAGTTAGCACTAGTATCCTTTACCAGTTTATGTGGCATAGTGCTAGCGTCTAGGTCAATGATAACATTAGGCTCTACTGTTTCTTTCCATACACCGTTGTCAAACTTAACATAGTAGTCATCTTGTGCCTTCTGGTTATCACCAGCTACCTCAATAACAAAGTCGTTAGGAGCTTCTACTGGTAACTTTTTGAAGTCTGGTGTCGTGTCTTTAAATACGAGAAGATGGTCACCACCATGCGAATCTCCCACCGCAACAGTAAAATCAGTAGTATCTGTAGACTGAATGTGGAGAACAGAGCCATATCGTGTGATTGTAATACCAGATACAGCAGAAGCATTTGTAATATTATCATAGTATGTAGTGTTTACCCCTGTAGCAGAGAATGTATCTAAGTTTTCTGCAATCAAATCGGTTGACGCACCACGCTCTGCGTTCTGTGTTAGGGACGTACTAGACTGTGTACTAGATTTAGTTGCAAACTCTACAGTACTTGTACTAGCACCCTTTGTAATTACCAAACGATAGGTAGAAGAGTAGTCAGCTTGTTTAACAAACACCAATGCTTCTGGATTACGAGCAGGTGATGTAGTAGTACCTTGTGCAACAGTTGTGTTTTTGTTTACAATGAATGTGTTATCTGCAATAGAGACAGCAGCAAGTTCTTTACTAGGGTCAGTCAATCCTGATAGGTACGAAGATGCGTTGTTAGTAATAGTACGTGACGTACCATCCTTATCAAACACACGAATAGTACCAGCAGTGTCAATCACTAGAGAATAAAACTCGTTCTCATCTCTACGAATAGTGTGTATAAAAGCCTTATCTAGGTTTGAGATAACGCCTAAGTCAGCCACGTGCTGAGTGCTAGGACGCTTTGACAAACCTGTTACCACACTAGACAGACCGTTCTCTTGTAACTCTGCCTGTGTATTTAGGCGCAGAGAAGGTGGCTGTTGAGATACCCCATTGATTAGGTTGGGGATAGATTGACTGATGAGTGCCATTAGAAAGTTCTCCTACCCTGCCTATCAATAATGCTGAATGTATCATAGTTATCAAATATGTTATGGTCATCCGCAGCTTTGTCAAACTCTTTAAGTTCAAACAACGCACGTTCTTCATCTCTAATCTGGAAATCGTGAAGAGTGTTAGACCCTACAATACGGTCTTGGAATATTCTGGTTGCTCTAAGTGTAATGTATCTCTTACATACCTCAGGCAAGTCATCAAAGTCTAGCTGAACTACTACATCTAACTTGGTGTTTGCACCTATGTTAAACGTGTGGTTCTTTCTGTCATACATCTTTAATCCACGTTGCACTAGGTCAGGGCTGTTAGCCTCTAGTGTAGCGTCTGCACGTAGGATATCCGTACCTAGTAGTATCTCACCGCTAGGGTTTTGTGCGTATGATTTGTTTAATTCTGTGTTAAAGTGCCAGCCCATTGACTGCACTTCTCTGTCTACAGTGTTAAGTATAGTCTCTGCTATTTCGGCCTCAACCAAACCAGAGGAAAGGCTGTTGACAGGTGCTTCACCTATCGCAGAGAGCATAGTATTTACTGCGTCTAGTTGGGTTGTTGTTGCCATGTTATCACCACTTTACTTTGTTAGCCCAATACGCTGCACTGCTCTCACCCTTTGCTATATTCTTACGATGTCTAGCCTTGAATGATTTACGTTGTTTAGCGTTTTGGTTAGTCTTAGCACCCTGTTCACCAAACCTAATTAGTCTTGGGTTGTCTTTAGTACCTACAAGAACAGCATGAGATTTCTTAGGATGCTTGGGTGTTCTTTTAGGTATTCGCATACCTTTAAAGGTCTCTCCACCACGTTCTATACCCATATCACTTCTTCTTATATTTGTTAGTTACAGGCTTACCTGTTTTCTCAGCTTCTTTTTTAGCAGCAGCCATGCCCTGCTTAGTATATTTGTAATGTTTCTTACCTACTTGTGGCATATCTATCTCCAAACAAAAAAGGAGAGAGGCTCTAGAAACCTCTCCCCTCTGTTAATTAGGCTTCAGACAAACCAATGCATGATGCTGGACGCAGAACGTTATGTCCCATTGCGTACTTAGCAACCATTAGTGTGCCTTGACGATTAATCTGGTACTCAGATTCCATGCCCAAGTCAAGAAGCTTGACAGTAGCAACAGCGTCAGGAGTGAACACAAAGCCC
>OCON01000045.1_pt1 | contig 13225 bp, 16 predicted proteins | sample 1534741 | NCBI WGS metagenome assembly OCON01 (sample SAMEA3275601, study PRJEB22092) | marine metagenome | biome: marine biome; feature: surface water; material: seawater | collected 2014-06-21T10:30:00+00 | depth 2 m | reverse complement strand
AAATAATTATTTTTTCTAAGTTTTAAAAACTTCTCTCTAATTTTATTTTTCATTTAGTCTAGTTAGCTTTAGTGATAAAGCTATTAATGGACTCGCTTGCCCTATTAAGTATCTCTGAATAGTTATTTTGATTTTTTTCTATAGTTGTTTTTAATTCATCAAGTTTTAACTTTAATTCTTCAACTTCTTCGTCTCGGTGCTCTTTGTAACTAATAGATAAAGTTTTAATCTCTTTAAATTTTTTTTCTAATTCACTTGAGTGAGACTTGAGTTTTGAAAGTGATGATTTTAGAGTATAAAGTTCATCAATCACTTGAATAGCTGTAATGAGAAGCAATTTAGCTTCACCAAGATTTCCAAGATCTTTTTTTAATTGATCAAATTTTTTATTTAATTCTTCAGTAAGCTTTTGTAGATCATCTTCCTGCCCTTCTTCACAGGCTAAAAGATAATCTCTATTATTAAAGTTTACGTTAACGTTTACCATTCGTCAGATCCTAGCAGGTCATTAGCTTCTTGGTTTAATTCATCTAATCTTTTGGAAACTTCATCTTTATTTTTTTCAGCTTGAATAATTTTATATCTTGAGCTTTCCAGATCTTTTTCTAACGTTGAAATCGATTTTTTTAATTCTTCATTTTCTTGTTCCATTTTTAATATTTTTTCTTTTAAATCTTGATTAGATGTATCATCAGCGTTTAATTTATTTTCTAACTCTTTCAGCTCAGATTTTAGACCTTCATTTTCATTTTCCAATGTGGATAACTTTACACCTAAATCGTTTTTTTCAGTTTCAAGTTGAGCCTTAACTTCTTGTAGATCGATAATTTTTTTCTTCGAATTAACAACTAAGTCAGTAATTGTGTCTAATCTGACCAAAGACTCTAGTAATTTTTGCTCTTTTTCTTTTAAATTATCCATAGAAAACGAATATTGTTATTTATAATTATACTACAAAGTAATAATAATTTCGAGAAATTAAGTCTTATACTATTAATTAATGAAAAACTGCTCACATAACGATCTTGCAAATGCTATCCGTTTTTTATCTATAGATGCTGTTCAAAAAGCAAACTCAGGGCATCCAGGAATGCCAATGGGAATGGCTGATGTTTGTACAGTTTTGTACAGAGATTTTTTAAAATTTAATCCTGGAAATCCTAACTGGGAAAATAGAGATAGATTTGTTTTATCAGCGGGTCATGGTTCGATGCTTTTGTATTCCTTGCTGTATCTGACAGGCTATAAAAGTATTTCTATTAACGACATAAAAAATTTTAGACAATTAAATTCAATTTGTGCAGGTCATCCCGAATATGAACCTGGGTCTGGAATTGAAACAACCACAGGCCCACTAGGGCAAGGTATTGGAAATGCTGTTGGTTTTGCTTTAGCCGAACAAATTCTTCAAGCTAAATTTGGTAAAAAATCATTTAATCATAAAACTTATGTGCTAGCGGGTGATGGTTGTTTGATGGAAGGTATCAGTCATGAAGCAATGAGTTTAGCGGGTCATTTAAAGCTTAAGAATTTAATTATGTTATTTGATAATAATTCAATTTCAATCGATGGACCAACTAGTCTTGCAGTATCAGATAAGTATAAGAAAAGATTTGAAAGTTATAATTGGGATTATATTGAAATTAATGGTCATAAAGAAAAAGAAATTTTTAAAGCTCTAAAAAAAGCACAAAAAGCAAAAAGGCCAACTGTTATTTCTTGTAAAACTAAAATTGGTTATGGATCACCAAATAAATCAGGTAAGTCATCAGCGCATGGTAGCCCCATGGGTGAAGATGAAATTAAGTTAATTAGAAAAAAACTCAAATGGCCTCATGAACCATTTGATATTCCAAAAAATATTTTAAAAGCTTGGAGAGAAATTGGAAACAAAGCGCAAATCAAAGAAAAAAAATCAAATAAAATTTCTTTTAAAGAAGAAGGATTAAAGAAAAAAATTAAATCGGTTATTGATAATGCTAAGGAAAATGCAGCTAAAGAATTAAAATCAACAGCTACAAGAAAATCATCCGAAAACATTTTAAAAGATCTGACAAAAAACTTACCTCTCCTGATTGGAGGTTCAGCTGACCTAACAGGTTCAAATAATACTAAAACTGAATTTCAAAAAATTATCTCACCTGGTAAATTTAATGGGAATTATATTCACTACGGCGTCAGAGAACATGCGATGGCGTCCATCATGAACGGATTAGCACTTCATAGTAATTTAATTCCTTATGGAGGAACTTTTTTAGTTTTTAGTGATTATTGCAAACCCTCAATTCGTCTCTCAGCTTTGATGGGGCAAAGAGTAATATATGTAATGTCACATGACTCTATTGGACTTGGAGAAGATGGACCTACTCACCAACCTATTGAACATTTAAGTAGCTTAAGATCAATTCCAAATTTAAATGTCTTCAGACCGTGTGATACAACTGAAACTATTGAATGTTGGGATATAGCTTTAAATAGCAAAGATAAACCCTCCGTCATATCACTTACTAGACAAAATCTATCACAACCTAGAGATCAGATGAAAGTTGAAAATTTATGCGAACTTGGGGCGTATGAAATTTATAGAAGTTCGGATAATATCGAATTAACTTTAATGGCAAGTGGATCAGAAGTTGAAATTGCAATTTCAGCTTCAAAAAAATTAGCTCAAAAAAATATAAATTCAAAAGTCATATCCTTTCCATCTATGGAATTATTTGACGCTCAGCCTGAAAATTATCGATCTAAAATATTAGATGAAACTAAAATTAAAATTTCAATTGAAGCCTCTCACCCAATGTCTTGGAAAAAATATGTTGGAAATGATGGAGTAGCAATGGGTATTGAGGACTTTGGAAAAAGCGCCCCATATAAAGAAGTTTATAAATATTTTAAATTAACTGATGATGATATAGTTAATACAGCTTTAAAATTAAGGAGATAAAAAGTGCTCAGAGTAGCTATAAATGGTTTTGGAAGAATTGGCAGAATGGTTTTAAGAGCCATTTATGAAAATCAATACAAAGGATTAAAGGTTGTTGCGATTAATAATAGAGCCAAACCTGAAACGAGTGCTTTTTTATTAGAAAGAGACACCATACACGGAAAATTTAATTTTAATATTAAGTATACAAAAGATGAAATCATCATCGGTAAAGATAAAATTCAATGTTACCATGAAAGTGATCCTATTAACTGTCCATGGGATGAGGAAAAAATTGATATTGTATTTGAGTGTACTGGAAAATTTAATTCTAAAGAAGACTCATATAAGCATATCGAGGCTGGAGCAAAAAAAGTAATTGTATCTGCGCCTTGTAAAGAAGCTGATCAAACTGTTGTTTATGGAGTTAATGAAAAAAATATTTCAAAAAAAGATAAGGTTATTTCAGTAGCATCTTGCACAACCAACTGTTTAGCGCCTTTGGCACATGTTATTCATAAAAATTTTAAAATTGAAAAAGGTTATATGACCACTATTCATTCCTATACAACTGATCAAAGATTACTGGATAACTCACATAAAGATTTAAGAAGAGCAAGAAGCGCACCTAATGCTATGGTACCAACCAGCACTGGTGCTGCAAAATCACTAAAATTAATTATTCCAGAACTTGCAGGTAAAATAGATGGTCTATCTGTTAGAGTTCCAACACCCAATGTATCTTTGGTTCAACTAAGTTTTAATTCAAAGAAAAAAATGAATGAAAAACTTATTAATGATGCCTTAACAAAAGCAAGTAAAACTTATTTAAAAAATGTTTTGGGTGTAGAAACCATGCCTTTGGTATCTTCTGATTTTAATCACGATTCAAGATCTTCAATTGTAGATGCGGGATTAACTAAGGTCATTTCAGATAATTTTGCTACTGTTTTTTCATGGTATGACAATGAATGGGGTTTTTCAAATCGAATGATTGATGTGGCTTTGACTTTAAAAAATAAATTGTAATGAGCCAGCTTAAATCTTTAAAAGATTTATCTAAAATTAAAGGTAAAACAGTTTTCTTAAGAGTTGATTTTAACGTTCCAATTTCTGGAGGTAGAGTTTCAGATACAACTAAAATTGAAAAATTAAAAACAAATATCAACTCTTTACTTAATGAAAAATGTAAAGTTATCCTAGCTTCCCATCTTGGCAGACCTCAAAAAAAAGGAAGAGACGGCCTATCTTTAAAGCCTGTAAAAAAAATTTCAGAAAAAATTTTGGAACATGAAATTGATTTTTTGGATATTAATGATGAAACTAAAAATAAAATTAAAAATTCAAAACAAAAATTGATCATGCTTGAAAATTTAAGATTTGATTCAGGTGAAGAAAGTAATTCTAAAGAATACGCAAAGCTATTGTCTTCTTTTGCTGATGTTTATATCAATGAAGCCTTTTCATGCTCTCATCGATCGCATGCTTCTATAGATTCTATTACAGATTTTTTAGATGCCTATGCGGGATCTACAATCATTGATGAGGTTGAAGCTTTAGAAAAAGTTTTTTTAAATTCAAAAAAACCTGTCGCATGTTTAATTGGTGGATCAAAAATTTCTACAAAAATTGATCTTATTATAAACTTAATGCCTAAAATGGATTTTATGATTATTGGTGGCGCAATGGCTAATAATTTTTTTAAACATGAAGGATTTAATATTGGAAAATCATTGATTGAACAAAACATTGAAACTACGATTAAGAGTATTTACCAAGAGTCAAAAAGGCATGAGTGTGAGTTAATTCTTCCAATAGATGTTATTTGTTCAAAAAAATTTGATCAGGCAGGTGAAAATAAAAAGTTAAGCGAGGTAAATGACGATGATATTATTTTAGATATCGGTATAGAAAGTACTGATAAAATCGATTCAATATTACAAAAATCAAAAACAGTTTTATGGAATGGACCCTTTGGTCTATTCGAATATGATGATTTTGCAAATGGGACCAATGACATTTCAAGATCAATAGCAAAATATACAAAAACCAATAATTTGATTTCAGTTGCTGGTGGCGGTGATACTTTAGCTGCAATCAAAAAATCTAATCATCAAAATGATTTTACTTATATATCAACTGCAGGTGGTGCATTTTTAGAATGGCTTGAAGGCAAAATACTCCCAGGCCTTAAAGTGCTTGAAAAATAATTAAACAATAAATAATGATTAAATTATGAAAATAAATGAAATTGCAAAATTAATGGTTGCCAAAGGTAAGGGAATTTTAGCTGCCGATGAAAGCACAGGAACCATGACTAAAAGATTGGATGGGGTAAATATAAAATCTAATGAAGAAAACAGATTAGCATTTAGACATACGCTTTTCACATCTAAAAATTTTAAAAATTATATCAGCGGTGTCATCCTTTATGATGAAACTATTAGACAAGAAAAAAATGGAAAATCTATTCCAGAGATACTTAATGAGCAGGGAGTATTACCAGGTATTAAGGTGGATAAGGGTGCAAAACAATTGGTTGGAAGTGATGAAACTGTGACCGAAGGTTTAGATGGTCTTAGAGAGCGTTTGAGTGAATATTATAAACTCGGTGCTAGATTTGCAAAATGGCGTGGCGTTTACAAAATTACAGATGAATATCCAAGTAAAAATTCAATCGTAGCTAATGCTCACGCATTGGCAAGATACGCAGCTTTAGTTCAAGAAGCCCATATGGCTCCTATTGTTGAGCCTGAAGTGTTAATGGATGGAAAGCATAATATTGAGAAATGTTATGATGTTACATCAAAAGTGCTTGAAGAATGTATGAACCAACTCAGGATTGCGGGAATAGATTTTTCCGGAATGGTTTTAAAACCAAACATGATTTTAAATGGAAGTGAGTCTGGTATTAAAAATAATAAAGAGCAAGTTGCAGAACTCACTTTAAAATGTATTACAAATCATCTTCCAAAAGAAGTTCCTGGTGTTGCTTTTCTCTCTGGAGGGCAATCTGAATTTGAAGCTACAGAACATTTAAATGAAATTAATAAACAAAATAAATCATCTTTTGCTTTTACGTATTCTTATGGACGTGCATTACAACAAAGCGCTTTAAAAACATGGGCCAAAGACTTAAATAATATTGAAGCTGTCCAAAAAGTATTTGATGAAAGATCTAAAATGAACAGTTTAGCAGCTAAAGGTGAGTGGAAAGCTGACCTTGAAAATGCTGCTTAAAATTGAAAAAAATTTACTTAATCACTCCAAATCTACTCAATAAAAGATTTTATTTTTATTTGCCAAAAGTTTTAGCAACAAGAAAAGTAAAATTTCTTCAAATTAGATGTAAAAAATATTCTTCTAAAACCATTGAGAAACACATTAATAAAATTATAAAAATTTGTTCAAAATTTAATGTAAAATTGATTATTAACGATGACGCTTCATTCGTAAATAAACACAAAAATATAGGATTTCATTTGGGTCAATCAGATTTAAAAAAGAAAAAAAATAAAATATTTCTAAATAAAAATTTTTTTTACGGAATCACTTGTCATAATTCAATATCCTTAGCTAAAAAAGCTATTCATTTAGGAGCAAGTTATATTGCTTATGGAGCTTTTTATTCAACTCAAACCAAAAAGGTGAAATTTAATGCAGATAAAAATATTTTGTTAAAATCAAAAAAATTAAAAACTAAAATTGTAGCAATCGGTGGTATTACAAATTTCAATTATAAGGATCTTTTGAAATGGGGAGCTCATTATATTGCTATATCTGGATTTATTTGGAAAAATAAACAGATGAACCCTGTAAAAGCAATTAACCTTTTTAAATAACTATTAAGTTTTATAAAAAAAAGTGTATTAACTGCATTATGAAAATTTCAGCTAATGAAATCAAGCCAGGCACAATTATTGAGTACAAAAATGATTTATGGAAATGCCTGAAAAGCCAAGCTGTAAAACCTGGTAAAGGTGGAGCATTTAATCAAGTTGAGCTCAAAAGTATTACCAAAGGAACGAAGTTAAATGAAAGATTTCGCTCTAGTGAAACCATAGAAAAAGCCTCCCTTGATGAGAGGGATTTTCAATATCTTTATAGTGATAATGAAAACCTTGTATTTATGGATAGTAAAAGTTTTGAACAGGTTAGTGTTGGCAAAGATATTATTGGGGATGATGAAAATATCTTAAAAGAAAATATGGATGTCAAAATTGAATTTTATGAAGAAAAACCTTTAATCATTACCTTACCCAAAAGTGCAGATTATGAAATTCTTGAAACTGAAGCTGTTGTAAAAGGTCAGACGGTATCAAGTTCCTATAAACCAGCAACTATTCAAAACAATGTAAAAATTATGGTTCCGCCCTTTATTAATCAAGGTGATATCGTTTCCATAGATTGTCATTCTAGAGAATATATTAAAAAGGCAAATTAAAATGCCACTTCTCTCACCTGAAATTAATGTATTAGAAAAAATATGCACAAAAGTTAGTAAAATCATCATTAGAGATTTCGGAGAAATTGAAAAATTACAAGTCTCTAAAAAAGGTCCTGGAGATTTTGTAACTAAGACTGATCAAAAGGTAGAAAAGGTCATTATTGAAGAATTAGAAAAAGCAAGGCCGGGTTATGGATTTATTGCTGAGGAGTCTGGAGAGCGCAAAGGTGATAAGGAGTTTAATTGGATAATCGATCCCATAGATGGAACTTCTAATTTTATGCATGGTATACCCCATTTTGCAATCTCGATTGGTTTAGAAAAAAACAAAGAGTTAATTGCTGGAATGATATGTGATCCTATTAAAAATGAAACCTTTTATGCAGAAAAAGGGAGAGGATCATATTTAAACAACAGAAGAATAAGAGTCTCAGCAAGAAAAAAGTTAGATGAAATGATTGGCCTTTATGGATGTCCTCCAATGCTTAAAGCTGAGTCAAATAAAATTTTTGATCAATTAAAATTGGCTTCAAAACAAATTCATAAGCTGAGAAATTATGGAAGTGCAGCTTTAGATTTTGCTTATGTAGCATCTGGTAGAGCTGACTTTGCATGGTACGACCATTTGAATTATTGGGATTTTGCCGCTGGTAAAATTATTTTACTTGAAGCAGGCGGATCTATTACAGATTTTCAAGGAAAAAGTTTGACTGACCAAAAAGATATGTTTTTATCTAACTCTCATATTCATGATGAATTATTGAAAATTATCTTTAATTAATCATGTTGAAATTTGTAATTTTTCTTTTTTTAGATGTTGTAGCATTTAGCGGTGTTTTGGTTGCAACCCTTCCCTTTGTCATTAATAATTTAGGTGGTTCAGTACTTTTAATTACTATTGCGTTTGGATCATTTTCTTTTTTTCAGTTTTTTGTTTCACCCTTTTGGGGAAATTTATCTGATAAAATTGGTAGAAAACCTTTATTGATTTTAAATTGCGTTGCTGAATTAATAGCAAATATTTTATTGGCAATAGCTATCAACTTACCTGTTATCTTTTTGGCAAGAGTCATAGCGGGTTTATTTAAAACAAATATTTCAGTAGGAACTGCTCTTATTGCCGATATTACCGATGAAAAGAACCGAGCAAAAGGAATGGGTATGTTTGGGGTTGCTTTTGGATTAGGTTTTACTTTTGGACCATTAATTGGCGGTTTAATAGCTGGATCAAATTATACTCAAGAAACTTTAAGCCATGTTGCATGGTTAGCATCAGCTATAAATTTTTTGAATTTAATCTTTGTTATTTTTTTTATGAAAGAAACGTTAAATAAAGACAATATAATTAAAAAACCCACTAAACAATTAACGGAACAAATTAATATTATAAAAAATCCAATTTTATCGCCGTTTTTTTTATTAGTTTTTTTCATCTATATTGTCTTTGCAGGAATGGAAGGGACAATTGCTGTTTGGACTAAAGAAACATTTACCTGGGGACCAAGAGAAGTTGGGTTTGTGATGTTGTTAGCGGGGTTTTGTCAAATTGCCGTACAAGGGGGTCTGTTAAGAATTTTAATTAAAAAATTTGAAGAAACTAAATTAATCGCAAGTGGATTTGTTAGTTTAATATTTGGTTTTGCTTTAATTCCAACAGAAAATGTTTTTTTAATGCCTCTTGCAATTATATTTTTAAGCTATGGTATTGGAATATCCAATCCTTGTATTAACAGTATTTTGTCAAAAAAATCTGAAAACAATAAAGGATTAGTTCTTGGAACGGGCTATTCTTGCCAGGCTGCAGCAAGATTTATTGGACAACCATTAGCGGGTTTCATTTTTTTATATTATGGAAAAAACATACCTTTTTATTTTGATGCAATATTTCTTACTGTTGTTGCAATGGGTTACTTGTTTTTCTTCAAAACTATTAGAAAACAGGGGTAAATCAGCATTGAGTATCCAACTTTATTTGTTATAAAGCACGTCTTATTTATGAAAAAAGATATACATCCAAAGTTAAATAAAATTAAAGTTCAAATGACTGATGGTTCAGAATTTGAAACCCTCTCTACTTGGGGATCAGATGGTGAAGTTATGAAATTAGAAATTGACCCTAAATCTCATCCTGCTTGGACTGGAGAAAGTCAAAAAGCTCAAGACAAAGGTAGAGTAAGTAAATTTAATAAGCGTTTTGCTAACTTAAAAAAGAATTAATATGAATTTACCGTTAATGCCAAAAGCTACAGCTGTTTGGTTGATTGAAAATACAGCTTTAACATTTAAACAAATCGCAGATTTTTGCGGGCTACATGAACTAGAAATTAAAGGAATTGCAGATGGAGATGTGGCTGTAGGAATAAAAGCATATAACCCAATTTTATCAAACCAACTCACAAGAGATGAAATTGAAGCTTCTTCAAAAGATCCTAATAGACCCTTAAAGCTTGTAGAAAAAAATATGGAGTTTGAGGTTAAAAAAATGGTTGGGACAAAATATACCCCAATTTCTCAAAGAGAAGATAAACCAAATGCAATTGCATGGTTAACAAAAAATTATCCAATTTTAACAGATGCACAGATTTGTAAGTTAGTAGGATCAACTAAAAATACTGTAGATGCTATTAGAAATCGTAAACATTGGAATATGTCAAATATAGCTGCAAAAGATCCGGTTATGGCAAGTTTATGTACGCAAACAGAATTGCAAGCTGCTATTGATAAAGCAAAAAGAAGACAAGAAAGAGAAGCGAAGAAAAAAGCAAGAGAAGCAAAGAAATTAGCAAATGCTAATGCTTCAAACGAAGTCCAAAATTAAGTTTTTAAAAATGACAAAGAGAAAAAAAGATAATTCTCAAATTGTTTCTATTGTTATGGGGAGTAAATCTGATTGGCCAACAATGAAACATGCTGCAAAAATTCTTAAATCATTAAATATAAAATACGAAACAAAAATTGTGTCCGCACATAGAACGCCTAAAAGATTATTTGATTATTCAATCAATGCTAAAAAAAATAATATTGGTGTTATCATTGCAGGCGCAGGTGGATCTGCGCACTTACCTGGAATGATTGCATCTTTGACAGTAGTTCCAGTGTTAGGAGTTCCAATTGAAAGTAAAAAATTAAAAGGTTTGGATAGCTTATTATCAATTGTTCAGATGCCCAAGGGTATACCGGTTGGAACAGTTGCCATTGGCGAAAGTGGCGCAATTAATGCAGCATTACTGTCAGCTTCCATTCTGGGAATTCATAATTCAAAAGTCACTGACAAATTACAACAATATAGAAATCGACAAACAAAATCAGTTAAACTAAAACCATAATAATGTCTCAAGCAAAAGTTTTGGGTATTATTGGTGGTGGACAATTAGGCAGTATGCTTTGCCAAGCGGCAAAAAAAGTTAATATCAAAACTGTTATTTATTGTGATGATAAAAATGCTCCAGCGCAAAATTTCTCAGATCAATTTATTAATTCCTCATATGAAAATATTAACAAAATAAACGAATTTTCTAATCTAGTTGATGTTGTAACATTCGAGTTTGAAAACATTCCTGTCCCTACATTGGAAATAATAAAAAAAATTAAACCCGTGTATCCAGATCCGCAAGTAAATTTTATTATTCAAAACCGAAGTCGAGAAAAAGATTTTATCAATAAATTAGGAATAAAAACCGTAAATTACAAAAATATCAATTCAGCAGAAGACCTAAAACAAGTTGATCAATTAGTACCAGGTATTTTGAAAACAACTACACTTGGTTATGATGGAAAAGGTCAAGTCGTTATAAATGAAACTGATGATTTAAAAAAAATTTCATTTGAAAATGAGTATATTTTAGAAGAGAAAATAAAACTTAACAAAGAAATTTCCGTAATTGTTACAAGATATCAAAATGGTGAATGTATAATATATGATCCAATTGAAAATATTCACCACGATCAAATTTTAGATACATCCACTGTGCCTGCAAAAGTTGATGGGGATATAATTCGTCTTAGTAAAGATTATGCTAAAACTTTAGCTACAAAACTTAATTACATTGGAACGATGTGTGTTGAATATTTTATTAATGATCAAAAAGAATTGCTTGTTAATGAAATTGCTCCAAGGGTACATAATTCAGGGCATCTAACTATCAATGCATACAATATTAGCCAATTTGAATCTCATGTTAGAGCTGTTTGTAATTTAGAAAAAATTGAACCTAAGCTTAAAATAAATGCTCAAATGAAAAACATAATTGGCGAAGATATATTTAAATACCGAGAACAAAAATTCAAAAGTAATGAATATTTTTTTGATTATTTAAAAACTGAGGCAAAGCCTAAAAGGAAAATGGGTCATCTTACTACTACGCAAGATTAGTATCCTCTTCCACTACCCTTTTCTTTACTTCCATTTTTTAAAACATTGATAAATGACAAGCATTCAGCTTTAAATTTATTAAACTTTCCAACTTTTATTATTTCTTCTTTAATATCTTTTTTTAATTGTTCACGCGAATAATTCTTAGCACATAACATTTTAAGATAAATTTTTGAAATAATTGAACTCAAAATGATTCTTTTTGTATAATAATTATAATCACTTGATTGATCTCCTGCTAAATACCAAAGATCACTTGAAATATTAAAAATGTTTTTAAAATTTGCAATTTTATCATTACAAATTTTTAAATCCTCAATATTTGAATTTTTATCAGTTATATATTCTTGCAAAACTTCAAATAACAAAGTTTCAATTTTTAAATTAGTACTTTTAATATTCTTAATTGCTTTTTGTAATTTTTCTTTGTCTTTTGAATTTAATCTACGCATATAATTTTGTAATTGGATACCAGAAAATTGGGTAAGCCAAAATAGTAAATAAAAAGTTCAACAAAAATTTATTATAAGAAATATCAAATCCTATTATCTGGTCGATTATTCCCAATATTAAGTAAGCAAATATCATCGCAACCCCAAAAGCAAACCACTCTGATAAGAAAATACTTCTTAATTTGATTGAAGCTTGAAAAGAAGCAACTGCATGAATTGTTAAAAATATCAAACCAGATGTACCAAGAGTCAGTCCTGTAAGAACATCATTAATTAGACTTGCCAAAAATAAAAACCATAAATGATTAAAGTTTGTTTGTGGACTAGAAATTCTTAATGCAAAAATAAGGATAAATTGAATATTTATGTAAGAAAGAATGTCAGCATTATATATAAATATTTTTGGACTACTAAAAATAATGGATATTAATAATAATAATCTTGCACTATTTGTTTTTAAACTATTGCTCATTAATTTTTCTTTAAATTTATAATTGATACCAAATCTAACTTATTAACCTCATAAAAAGGCTGAATATAAAATTTTTTATTTTTATCTAATTTAATTTCACCAATAATCAAACCTTCGGGCATGATTCCGTCTATACTTGTCGTATAAATAATCTCACCACCAACAAAAGAGTATTCTTTTGGCAAAAAAGTTAATTTTAAATTATTTTTTTCAGATTCGTGGCCATTTAAAATAGCATTATATTTCATACTCCCAATGCGGACAGGCACTCGACTGTTAATATTAGTAAGTAAAATAGCTTTAGATGACTTAAAGTTAGCTTCGATGATTTTTCCAACTAAAACATTATTTTTTATCACAGGATCACCAACTTTAACCCCATCCAAAGAACCTTTGTTAACAACAAACATATTGTTAAAAATGTTTTCTTTAAAAATAATTGTTTTAGCTAGTTGTGAGGGAAAGTTATATTTTTCCTCTCTGACGATATCTTGAAAATATTGTATTCTTTTTTCTAAAACTAAATTTTTATTTTCAAGGTCTTCAACCTTATTTTTAA
>OCON01000042.1_pt1 | contig 13572 bp, 12 predicted proteins | sample 1534741 | NCBI WGS metagenome assembly OCON01 (sample SAMEA3275601, study PRJEB22092) | marine metagenome | biome: marine biome; feature: surface water; material: seawater | collected 2014-06-21T10:30:00+00 | depth 2 m | reverse complement strand
GAATTTATAACCTTTAATTTCGCGATGCAGGCGATTGATCAGATTATTAATTCTGCGGCAAAGACTCTCTACATGTCCGGCGGGCAGATGGGGTGCCCGATTGTGTTTCGCGGGCCAAACGGGGCGGCCAGCCGGGTTGGCGCACAGCATTCGCAATGCTATGCCAGCTGGTATGCGCATTGTCCCGGGCTCAAAGTTGTTTCGCCATATTCTGCTGCGGATGCGAAAGGCCTGTTGAAATCGGCAATCCGTGACCCCAACCCGGTTATTTTCCTCGAAAATGAGGTGATGTACGGGCAGAGTTTTGATGTGCCGGATGATGATGTGCTGGTGCCGATTGGCAAGGCGAAGATTTTGCGCGAAGGCACGGATGTGACGATCACCGCATTTTCAATCATGGTGGGGCGTGCTTTGCAGGCGGCCGATGCGCTTGCCGCTCAGGGTATTAGCGCCGAGGTGATTGATCTGCGTACCATTCGGCCGCTGGACAGTGAGACGATTGTTGCGTCGGTGAAAAAGACCTCGCGGCTTGTTACCTGTGAAGAGGGGTTCCCCTTTGCCGGTGTCGGTGCCGAGATCGCCATACAGGTTATGGAACAGGCGTTTGACTGGCTGGATGCGCCAATTGCGCGGGTCACCGGCAAAGATGTGCCAATGCCTTATGCGGAAAATCTGGAAAAGCTGGCGCTGCCACAGGTTGAAGATATCGTTGCCACGGCGCAGGCTGTGTGTGACGGGTTTAGGGGGTAGGCCATGTCGGTAAATGTGACCATGCCAGCACTTTCGCCAACGATGACAGAGGGCACTGTTGCAAAATGGCTGATTGCTGTTGGCGAAACGGTGCATTCTGGCGATGTGATTGCGGAAATCGAAACCGATAAAGCGACCATGGAAGTCGAATCTATCGAGGATGGTGTGGTCGCGCATATTCTGGTTGAGGCGGGCAGCGAGAATGTCGCTGTGGGAACGGTGATCGCGATTTTGGCAGAAGCGGGCGAGGCGGTTGATACAATTTCCGCGACCCCGGTGACGGCTGCGGCTGATGAAGCGCCCGAAGCGCCAACCGAAACGCCAGCCGAAGCGCCAGCCGAAATGCCAGCCTTGGTAAAAGAAACAACAGCCGTGGCGCAGAAGAGCATGGCAGAGACAAGCAAGCGTATTTTCGCAACCCCATTGGCGCGGCGCATTGCCGCGAATAAGGGCATCGCGCTCGACGGGTTGACCGGCAGTGGCCCGCATGGCCGTATTTTACGCCGCGATGTTGAGGCCGCGCCCGCCGCACCCGCCGTACAGATAACGCCAGCTTCGGCAAATGCAATGGCGTCGTCAGCTGCCACCGGTGCCAGTGAACTGGTTGCAAATAGCCAGATGCGCCAGGTCATTGCATCACGGCTTCAACAGTCAAAACAACAGGCGCCGCATTTCTACGTCACGGTGGATTGCCAGATTGACACGCTGCTGGCGGCGCGGCGTGCGCTGAATGAAAAAGCCCCGGATGGTGTCAAAATTTCCCTAAATGATCTGGTCATTCGGGCCGCAGCGATGGCGCTGATGGCGGTGCCGGATGCGAATGTGGCCTATGAAGACACGCATACACGGCGGTTTCAACATGCCGATATCTGCATGGCTGTCGCCATTGATGGCGGTTTGGTAACGCCGGTTATCTGGGCGGCCGAAACCATGGGGCTTGCCGCATTGTCACAGACAACGGCTGATTTGGCCAGCCGTGCCAGACAGGGTCAGCTTCGCGTCGCAGAATATACCGGCGGCAGCTTTTCGATTTCTAACCTTGGCATGTTTGGTGTCCGCGAATTTGCCGCGGTGATCAATCCGCCACAAGGTGCGATTCTCGCTGTCGGGGCAGGTGAGCAACGCCCGGTCGTAGTCGATGGTGCGCTGACGGTGGCAACCGTGATGACAGTGACATTATCGGCTGATCACCGCGCTATTGATGGCGCAGTGGCGGCACAGTGGCTGCAATCCTTTAAGGGGTTTGTCGAAAACCCGGTGACCATGCTTCTGTAAAACACAGCCCCCCATTGCGCTGCATTTTCAAGCAAGTTACGGCCCGGATCAGGAGACCAAAAATGACCAAAACGCATTATGATATTGCTGTGATTGGCGGTGGCCCGGGCGGTTATGTTGCGGCTATTCGGGCCGCCCAGCTGGGACTAAATGCGGTGGTGATCGAGCGTGAGCATCTTGGCGGCATTTGCCTAAATTGGGGGTGTATTCCGACCAAGGCGTTGCTGCGTGCCGCCGAATTGCGCCATTCGATTGACGAAATGCAGGCTTTTGGGATTTCGGTCGGTGATGTCACGATTGATCTGCCGGCGATGGTCAAACGGTCGCGCAAAGTGGCGGCACGCCTGTCAGCCGGGGTAACGCATCTTCTCAAAAAAAATAAGGTGCCGGTGATCGAGGCAACGGCGACCATTGGTAAGCCGCTAAAAAACGGGCGAGAGGTGCATTTATCTGATGGCACCGTCATCAGCGCCAGCCATGTCATCATCGCCACAGGCGCGCGCGCCCGATCATTGCCGGGGATCGAGCCAGACGGCAAATCAATTCTGACCTATCGTGAGGCGATGGTGCCGCAAGATATGCCAAAATCGCTGATTATTGTCGGGTCTGGTGCTATCGGCGCTGAATTTGCGTCATTTTACAATGATTTAGGCGTCGAGGTCACATTGGTCGAAGCGCTTGACCGTATTTTGCCTGTCGAGGACAGCGACATATCGGCATTTGTGGCCAAGGCGTTTGAAAAGCGGGGCATGAACATCCTGACAAATGTGAAATTGCAGTCGGTCACAGCCGGTAGCGATAGCGTGCTGGCAAAACTTGATGGTGATCATCCGGATCTGCAAGCCGAGCGCATGATTTTGGCGGTCGGCATCATCGGCAATGTTGAAAATCTGGGGTTGGACGGCACCGCCGTTAAAACTGATCGGGGGCATATTGTGACCGATGGGTTTGGTGCAACGGCCGAGCCGGGCATTTATGCGATTGGTGATGTAACCGGCCCGCCCTGGCTGGCGCATAAAGCCAGTCATGAAGGCATTTTATGTGTTGAAAAAATTGCCGGTGGCAAGGATCTGCATGCGATTGCTGATGGGGCTGTGCCGGGATGCACCTATTGCCGCCCCCAGGTGGCGTCAATTGGCCTGACCGAGGCGGCCGCCACAAAAGCTGGCCATAGCATTAAAACCGGAAATTTTCCATTTGCCGGCAACGGCAAAGCCATTGCGCTAGGCGATGATGCGGGGTTTGTCAAAACCATTTTTGACGCCACGACCGGAGAATTGCTCGGCGCGCATATGGTTGGCCCGGAAGTCACTGAACTGATCCAGGGGTTTGCCATTGCCCGTAGTCTTGAAGCCACCGAGGCCGAGTTGATGGCAACCATTTTTCCGCATCCGACATTATCCGAAGCCATGCATGAGTCGGTTTTAGATGCCTATGATCGCGCTATTCATTTCTAACCGCGCCGATGCTGTTTGCTGATCAATGATGATGACAATTTGACCAGTTGTTTTTCACTGCCAGTCTCTGCTAAGACACAGATATGCCAGAACTGAACACCCGCAAAGGCGCCGCAAGGCACCCGGAAAAGCAAAAAAATCCTGACCGGCCGCAACCGCGTCGGCCGGAATGGCTGCGCGTGAAAGCGCCGGTATCAAAAGCCTATAATGAAACGCGAAAATTGATGCGCGCGCATAATCTGGTGACAGACTGCGAAGAGGCGGCCTGTCCGAATATCGGTGAATGCTGGTCGCAAAAACACGCCACCATGATGATTTTGGGATCGGTTTGCACACGTGCCTGCGCATTTTGCAATGTGGCAACAGGGCGGCCTGATCTGCTTGACCCGCATGAACCCGAAAATGTCGGCAAGGCGGTGGCCACATTAGGCTTGAAGCATGTGGTGATTACCTCGGTTGACCGGGACGATCTCGACGATGGCGGCGCCCAGCATTTTGCCCAGACCATCAGCGCAATCAGGGCGCAATCACCAGACACAACAATCGAGGTGTTGACGCCGGATTTCCTGCGCAAGGATGGCGCTGTCGAAATAGTTGTGGCGGCACGGCCCGATGTGTTCAATCACAATATGGAAACAGTGCCGCGCCTATACCCGTCCATTCGTCCGGGGGCGCGGTATTTCCATTCATTATCAGTGCTGCATAAAGTCAAAACACTCGATCCGTCCATTTTCACCAAATCCGGCATTATGGTCGGGCTTGGCGAGACCGATGAAGAGGTTGGCCAGTTGATGGATGATTTGCGCAGCGCCGATGTCGATTTTATGACCATCGGACAATATTTACAGCCAACCCCAAAACACGCTGAAGTGGCGCGGTTTGTGACACCTGAAAACTTCACCCATTATAGTAAAACCGGTCAATCAAAAGGATTTTTGCTCATTTCAGCGACACCGCTCACCCGCTCGAGCTATCATGCGGATCAGGATTTTGCCGAATTAAAGGCCGCGCGTCAGGACATGTTGCAGGCCAGATGACGGTACATTCTGAAAAACGGGTTATCCATCACCGCCCGGAGGATTTATATCATCTGGTTGCCGATGTGCGGTCCTACCCTGAATTTCTGCCATGGTGTCTGGCCGCACGTATCCGCCAAGAATCGACGCATGATCTGACAGCTGATCTGATTATTGGCTTCAACATGTTTCGCGAGCGATTTACCTCTTATGTCCAGCTTGACCCGGATACGCTGGAAATCAATGTCGCCTATGCCGAAGGGCCGTTTAAATATCTGCGCAATCAATGGGTGTTTCATCCCCATCCAGATGGCTGTGAGATCGAGTTTTACGTGGATTTTGAATTTAATTCACGGTTATTGCAGTCGGTCATTGAAACGCTGTTTACCGAAGCGGTGAAACGCATGGTGCGGGCGTTTGAATCCCGCGCCGACGCGCTCTATAAAACAACCTCTTAATCCAGCGCGTCCCCTATCATCATCAGCGCTGTTTTTACCGCTTGTTGGCGTATCTGACCCCGGTTTCCGGGAAATATATGGGCGGCGTGACGCAGGGGCGCATCGCGCCGTTGACAGGAAAAATGCACCAGCCCAACGGGTTTTTCCGCGCTGCCACCGCCGGGGCCGGCAATGCCGGTGACCGATAGCGCTAAATTGGCCTCGGGTGCGGCGATGAGGGTGCCATGCGTCATCGCGCATGCGGTAAATTCAGATACCGCACCATGCGCGCGCAAGCCAGCCTGACTGACCCCCAAAATATCCATTTTGGCATTGTTGCTATAGGTCACAAAGCCGCGATCCAGCACCCTTGATGACCCGGAAACATCAGTGAGTGCAGCCGCGATCATGCCGCCGGTGCATGATTCGGCCAGCGCGATCACAATGTTGTTTTGCTGCGCTTTTTCAACAATATTTTGCGCCAATTGCGCGATGCCCGGTTGCGCGATGTCCAATTGCGCGATGCTCGGTTGCTGTAGATCATCGCTCATATCAAAAACTCCATGGTTGTTGCCGCGATCCATAACACCAGTGCCGCAAGAATGCCGGCCACCAAATCATCCGCCATAACACCAACCCCACCAGATAATTTTTCGGCAGTGCCAACCGGGCCAATCTTGCTGATATCAAATAATCGAAACAGGATAAATGCGGCGATATACCAATAAATCTCAAGCGGAATGATCACCAGCGGTATCCATTGCCCGGCAACTTCATCGATAATCACTTCTGACGCGTCTTTTTTACCGGTGCTGCGCTGATAGCTGTCAGCCGCAAAGATACCCAAAACCGCGACACATAAAATGGCCGCAACAAGCGCCCCCAGACTGGTGCTGGCAATCAGATAGCCGCTGCCAAGTGCGACCAGCGATCCGATCGTGCCGGGGCCCGGCCGCACATGGCCAAGCGGGCCAAGCGTTGCCAGTTGGCAGAGCCATTTTTGGCCAAGCGCGCTCATGACCCGCTGGCTGGTGCCTGCGGCGGGTTGTTTGCGTCATCCGGCAGCAGGATTGATGCCGTTGCCTGCGCCGCGATGCCTTCACCGCGGCCGGTAAAACCCAGCTTTTCCGAGGTCGTGGCCTTGACCGCGATCCGCTCGACCGGCAGCTCGGTGATCGCCGCGATCCGCGCCCGCATTTGATCGCGCAACGGCCCGATTTTCGGCGTTTCGCAAATGATCGTCAGGTCAAGATTCATCACTGTTGCGTTGCGGGCACGCACCCGCTGCATGGCAAATTTCAGAAACAGCGCGCTGTCAGCTGCCTGCCATTGCGGATCAGATGGTGGAAAATGATGGCCAATATCGCCATCGGCGAGGGCGCCAAAAACAGCATCACAAAGCGCATGCAGCCCCACATCACCATCCGAATGCGCCAACATGGCACGGTCACTATCCACCTGAATGCCAGCCAGCATAATCGGCCCTGCGATATCGGCAAATTTATGCACATCAAAGCCATTTCCAATACGTATATCCGGCATGTTTTGTCTCGCAGCTATGGTGGGGGCTGTCGTGGCATCGCAAAAGCGCTGCAGCATAGCGTAATCATCCGGCTGCGTCAGCTTTAGCAGCTGTTGACTGCCCAAAACCGTGGCCACCTTATGGCCGGCGGCAAGTGCCAGACCGCAATCATCGGTGAATCGCTGATCATCGGCAAAACGCTGATGCAGCTCGGTGATCAGCGACCGCCAGAATAATTGCGGCGTTTGCAGTGCCCGCATTGGCGCACGATCCAGATTTGCGTCAATCATCTGCTGTGCATCGATTGTGGCCAGGCTGTCGGCAAGCGGCAGAGCCGGCACCACCCCGGCCAGCCTGCCATCAATCTGTGCAAACATTCTGTCCAGCAGATCTGGCGGTAACAGCGGGCGGGCCGCGTCGTGGATCGCGACAAAGGCGGCTGTTGGATCGATTTTTGCCGCTGCCTGCAAGCCGGCATAAACTGATTGCTGGCGGGTGGCGCCGCCCGCGACAATATGCCGGTTAGTGCCGCCAAACTGCGATTTGACACCGGCGATATTTTCTTTTGACGTCACAATGATGATGGTTTTAATACGTGGATTGGCCTGTAAACGATCCAGTGAATGCGCCAATACCGGCTTGTCGCCTAACTGCCAGAATTGTTTTTCCAGCCCATTATTTTTAGATGACCAACCCGACGACCAATTGGGCGCATTTTTCGGCAATATGCCGGCGCGACTGCCACTGCCGGCAGCCACCACAATGCCGATACAATCGGCGGTTACGCACTGATCTTGGTTCGCTGTCATAATAGGTTTTGTTATGCTCAATGCTGATGAATTTGTCCATTTGATATTTTTGCATCGGGCTGTTGTTGGCAGATCGACAGGCTTGTGCCGCCGCCGCATTCCACAAAAGCGGCTTAAGTGATGGATTTTTGTGCATTTACTGCCTATTATATAGACTTTGGCCGGGCGCGATGTGATGACGCGAATGGTAATGGAGACGGGTATTTAAATGTCAGAGCATAGCCCGATAAAACCGCCGCTTGTTGTGGCTGGTATCAGTTTGCCACATGCTGCGATTTTGGCGCCGATGTCCGGTGTTACGGATCTGCCGTTCCGACGTGCGGTGCGGCGTTGCGGCGGTGGTCTGGTGGTCACTGAAATGGTCGCCAGCGCCGCGGTATTGCAACAGGTGCGCAGCGAAATGCGCAAATTAAAGACCGCCGCTGTTGAGGAAGCGCCGTTGTCGGTACAACTTGCTGGCTGGGATCCGCAAACTATGGCTGAAGCTGCCAGACTGTGTGAGGGATTGGGGGCCACATTTATCGATATCAATATGGGTTGCCCGGCGAAAAAGGTGACTGGCAAATTATCCGGCTCGGCGCTCATGCGTGATCCGCATTTGGCGGCGGCCATCATGCATTCGGTCAAATCTGCGGTATCCGTGCCGGTCACTTTGAAAATGCGTTTGGGATGGGATGAAAACAGTTTGAATGCCGCTGAATTTGGCCGTATCGCCGAGGATGCCGGGCTGTCAATGCTGGCGGTGCATGGGCGTACGCGATGCCAGATGTATCAGGGTGCGGCGGATTGGAAGCAAATTGCCAGCGTCGTCGATGCTGTCTCGATTCCGGTGATTGCGAATGGCGATATTCGCTGCCCGGATACGGCGCTGCAAGCCATTGCGGCGAGCGGCGCTGCTGGTGTTATGGTTGGTCGCGGGGCGCAGGGGCGTCCCTGGCTGTTGGCGCAGATTGGCGATGTTCTGGCTGGCCGCAAGATGCGGCCAATACCGACAATTCGAGAGCGGCATGCGCTGATGCGGCTGCATCTTGATGACATGATTGCGCATTATGGGCCAGCGGCGATGCGGCTGGCGCGTAAACATATTGCCTGGTATGCGCATGGTTTGCCGGGCGCGGCAGAATTGCGCGATTGTGCCAATAACAGCACCGATGCGTCGCGCGTATTTGCCGCCGTCGATCAGTTTTTTGAGGATCTTTATCAGCGGGCCGAGGCAGCGTGATGAGCAAAACCGCCGCACCAAACAGCGCCATCATGGCGGTGACCACGCCGGCAGCTGATCTGACGGAAGCGCAGATTTTTGCGATTTTGCCCAATCCGGTTTTTGTGCTGGATCGTGACGATCGATTTATTTACCTCAATCAGGCGGCTGAAATCTTTTTTCAGTCCAGCCAGATGATGTTGCTGGGAACATCGCTGGCAAGTCTGATTCCGGCTGATTCCAATTTTTTATCGATGGTCAGCCGGGCCCGCACACAAGCCACCTCGGTTGGTGATCAGGGGGTGGAATTTGCTGGCCCGAAAATTGGTCTGAAACTGATCAATGTACAAATCACCCCATTTGGTGATGCCGAACCACGGCTTCTTGTCTGTATTCAGGAGCGGGCGTTGGCAGAAAGATTGCGCGGCCAGTCGCTGTTTCGTGGTGCCGCCAGATCAATCGCTGCAATGGCGGCACTGCTGGCACATGAGGTGAAGAACCCGCTTGCCGGTATTAAAGGCGCGGCGCAATTGCTCGAAGCTGATCTTGTTGATGCGAACGGGGATGTGAAGGGTGGTGCGAATGGGGATGTGAACGGGCAGAGCCTGACCCGCATGATTGTCGAGGAAAGTGATCGTGTTGCCGCACTTCTTGACCGGATGGAGGGGTTTGCTGGTGGTGCCAATTTGGTGCTGGCGCCAGTCAATATTCACGAAATTCTTGATCATTGCCTGAATCTGGCGCAGGCATCCTATGGTGCGCATACGACCATCAGACGCTCTTATGACCCGTCATTGCCGCTGGTGAACGGACACCGGGATTTGCTCATTCAGGCGTTTATAAACATTATTAAAAACGCCTCGGAAGCAACTGATTCAAATGGTGAAATAGTAATTAAGACATCCTATTCACAAGGGCGACGCCTGACCTTTGCCGCAGTCGATGGCGGCAGCTATGCGCCGGTACAGGTTGAAGTTATTGATAATGGCGCGGGGATTAGCGAAGAATTACGTGATCATATTTTTGATCCGTTCGTTTCGGGTCGTTCCGGGGGCAGCGGTCTGGGCTTGACCATGGTGGCGAGTGTGATTGCAGATCATGGTGCGATGATTGATGTTGAATCGGTTCCCGGGCAGACTGTGTTTCGGATGAATTTCCCGGTCGCGCCTGATTTTAGCGACAGCGCAGGTGAGGTGAGCCAATGACCGATAAACCCCCGGTTATTCTGGTTGCCGAGGATGATAAGTCGGTGCGGCTTGTTGTCCAGCAGGCGCTGGCGCGGCACGGCTATGCTGTGCAATCGAGTGGGAATGCTGCCGGGCTATGGAAATTGATCGAGTCCGGGCGTGGTGATGTGTTGATCACCGATGTCGCCCTGCCGGATGGGGATGCGCTCGATCTGTTGCCGCGGATTAAAGAACGCCGACCAGATTTGCCGGTCATTGTGATGAGTGCGCGCTCAACATTGTTAACCGCCGTCAAAACCCAGCAGATTGGTGTTTTTGAATATCTGCCAAAACCATTTGAATTGCGCAGTCTGATTGAAGTAACCAACCGTGCTTTGAAATCGAGTGACACCAAGCCGGCACCAGCCACCAGTGGCAAGCTTGAAGAAGGGGGCGGCATTATTGGCCGTTCGCGCCCGATGCAGGATGTGTTTAAGACGATGGCGCGGGTGGTCAATACCGATCTGACAGTGCTGATCAGTGGTGATAGCGGCACTGGCAAGGAATTGGTGGCGCGGGCGCTACACGATCTTGGCAGCCGCCGTGAGCATCCATTTGTCGCGGTGAGTCTGGCCGCTTTACCGCATGAATATGTGGAGACGGAACTGTTTGGCCGGCCAATCAAAATTGTCAATGCACTGGATTCTGCGCCTAGCGGATTTCAGCCCGGCAAATTTGAAATGGCCGAGGGAGGTACGTTATTTCTTGATGAAATTGGCGATATGCCAGCCGAGGCGCAAACCCGCCTGCTGCGGGTTTTGCAGGATGGTGAATATATTTCGATTGCTGGCAATGGCACGGTTCGGGCGAATGTGCGGATTATTGCCGCGACCAATCGCAATCTGCATCATTTGATGCAGCAGGGACTGTTTCGTGAGGATTTATTTTATCGTCTCAATGTGGTGCCATTACGCTTGCCGCCGTTACGCGAACGCGCCGAGGATGTTGCGCCGCTGGTCACACATTTTCTGGCGCAAACCCATGCTGATGCATTGCCAACCAAAAGTTTTTCTCCCGAGGCATTGAAAGTGCTGAAAAGCTGGCACTGGCCGGGGAATGTGCGGGAACTGGAAAATCTGGTACGGCGATTGGTGGTATTGCATGACGACACAATTATTTCCGGAGACGCGGTAGAGGCTGAACTTTCGGCTGACGTGCCAGAAACATCAGTGCCGGCCGATAGTTTGTCAGTGTCCGTTGAAACCCACATCAGGCGGTATTTTGATGCGTTGAATGGCGATATGCCGCCGCCCGGGCTATATGGGCGTGTCTTGCGTGAAGTTGAAGAACCATTAATCGTCGCGACCCTGGCCATTACCCGCGGTAACCAGTTGCGGGCGGCCGATATTTTGGGGCTGAACCGCAATACGCTGCGTAAAAAAATCAAAGAACTCGACATTAAGGCGGGGCGTTAAGATGCGTGTGAACACATCCCATTTCCCGCTATCTTTTAACCGGCTGCGCAGCTGGATCAGCAGTGACCGTCTGGCCTATCTGCTGATTTTATTCACTCTGGCGATGGGTGCGATAACGGCTTATGTGCTGGCCAATGCCGATTATGTATCGGATGACACTGATTTGCTGATGGTTTTGCTTGGCGTTGATGTGTTGGCTCTGGCGGTGCTGGCACTGCTTGTGGGGCGGCAATTTTTGCGGCTGTGGGTTGAGCGTCGTCGCCGGCTGGCCGGGCATCAGCTGCATTGGCGGCTGGCGTTGCTGTTTGGCGGATTGACCACATTGCCGGCCATTATTGTCACATTATTTGCGCTTTTCGTTGTCGATTTTTCCCTGCGCGGATGGTTTGCCGAACGCATTTCCACGGCGGTCAATGAATCGGTGACCGTGGCAGAATCCTATTTTGACGAGCATGCGCGGTCAATTTCGGGCGAGTCTTTGGCTATGGCCAACGACATTAACCGTGAGGCCTATCGCTTGTCCGGCAATCGCAATTTGATGGATCGCTATTTAACCGATCAGGCAAATTTGCGGAATCTCTCTGATGCCATTATTTTTGACGGCACCAGTCAGGTGCTTGCCAAGTCACGATTTGCGTTTGCCGTCACCTTTGCCAATTTGGATAACGCCTGGCTTGAAAAGGCGCGAGGCGGCGAAGTGGTTATTTTGCGGGCAGATGAAACCAATAAATTGCGCGCTATTATCAAGCTCAACAGCTTTGTTGATGCCTATCTTCTTGTGGGTCGTTTTATCGACACGAAAGTTTTGCAAGCCATGGACAGCACGCGGCTTGCCGCGTCGGACTATCAACAGCTCGGCTTTAAACAGCTTGATCTTCAGGTCAGTTTTGCCGCGCTTTTTGGCTTTATTTTGTTGTTAATGCTGATTACCGCTCTGTGGATTGGCCTCAATCTTGCGAACGCCATTGTCGGGCCGCTTGGCGCGGTCATTCAGGTGGCTGAACAGGTGCGCGGGGGGAATTTATCGCAGCGTGTTCCCGACAATCTGAACGTCGAGGAAATTGCCCAGCTTGGCGGGTCATTTAACCGCATGCTGGATGAACTGGCGCGCAGCCGGCAGCAGCTGGTTCAGGCAAACCTGCAGCTTGACCAGCGCCGTGAATTTACCGAGGCGGTTCTTGGCGGCGTCTCATCAGGTGTTATCGGGCTTGATGCAGACGGCAAAGTGACGCTGCCAAACGCATCAGCACGTGCCTTGCTTGGCAAAACTGACCAACAGCTGATCGGCCGCATTCTTGTCGAAGTTGTTCCGGAATTTGCCCAGCTCATGGCAATGAGCAGCAAGCCGGCACGGCGTTTTGCCGAGGATCAGGTGACCATTGTGCGTGGCTCGCGGCGGACAATTTTGCGGGCCAGACTGGTCAGTGAGCGTATTGAGGGGCGGGTCATCGGTTTTGTTGTGACTTTTGATGATGTCACCGATTTGCTGAGCGCACAGCGCAAAGCCGCATGGTCGGATATCGCCAGACGTATCGCGCATGAAATTAAAAACCCACTCACCCCGATTCAACTGGCGTCTGATCGGTTACGCAAGAAATTCAAGCCACAATCGGCGGCTGACTCGGAACGGTTCGAGGAATATGTCGATATTATTTCACGACAGGTCGATGATATTGGCCGGATGGTCGATGAATTTTCAGCCTTTGCGCGGATGCCGCAGCCGGTGATGGAGCGCCAGTCACTCTATGATCTTGCGGCCGGTCAAATCACCCTTTTTGAATCGAAAAAGCTGGAACTATCGCTGGAAGTCGATAATGGCAAAAGTGATTATGTGATTTTGTGCGATGCCGGATTGTTGCGGAAAGCCGTCACGAATTTGTTACAGAATGCGCAGGAAAGCTTGTTCGAGCATCAGATCAAATCACCGAAAATCAACCTGTTTCTCGAAGAAAATGATGATGAGACGACGTTGACGATCAGCGATAATGGCCCGGGCTTTCCGGAGATGGATGTGGCGCAGCTTCTGGAACCGTATGTGACAACCCGGCAAAAGGGCACTGGTTTGGGTCTTGCTATTGTCAGTAAAATCATGGATGACCATGCTGGGCGTATGGAGCTTGGCGCGCGCGACGAGGGCGGTGCCAGTGTCAAGCTATGGTTCAAGCGTCCACAATCGGGCAAGGGTTAGATCATGACTGCTGATATTCTTGTTGTCGATGATGAGCGTGACATCCGGTCATTGATCAGCATGACGCTCACAGATGAGGGCTATGTGCGGTCGGCGTTGGGGCAGCCACTGCTCGAGCGTCTGTAGCGCAGTACGAGAAGCCAATCTGGCAGAGTACTTCGAGGAACAAATAAAAAGCCCCGAGAGCAGTGCTCTTGGGGCTTATCGTTCGACGAACGGTTTCGTGCGAGCTGCTAGTTTATTTCCGTATTCGTCTTTTGGGTAATCGCAGCGATT
>OCON01000038.1_pt1 | contig 14081 bp, 17 predicted proteins | sample 1534741 | NCBI WGS metagenome assembly OCON01 (sample SAMEA3275601, study PRJEB22092) | marine metagenome | biome: marine biome; feature: surface water; material: seawater | collected 2014-06-21T10:30:00+00 | depth 2 m | reverse complement strand
GCCAAAAAAACAAATTGGATTAAATTTTTTTCTCTAACTGTAAATATTGCAAATAATTTATTTAATTTAATTTTTATATTTACTTCTTCTTTTGCCTCCCTAATTGCACCCTCTTCTGGAGTTTCTGAAGCATCTAAATATCCTGATGGAAAAGTCCATTTGCCATAACTGGGTTCAATAGCCCTTTTACAAAGCAAAAATTTTTTATTTCTGACCACCAATGACCCGGCAACAACTTTGGGATTTTTATAATCTATAAAACCACATTTTTTGCATACCTTTCTTTTTTTTTGCTCAAGATCAGTTTTTTTAACAATAAATTGATGGCAGCAATTATTTGGCACTCATTCTCCTAAAAACTAAAATACTTCCAATTACAAAAAATAATATGGGTACGATCCATAGTGCAGAATTAGACAGGGTAAAAGTTGGATTAAAAATGATATTTTGCCCATATTTATCTTTTAAAAATTCATATATCTCTTCATCTGTTTTATTTTTAACTATTTCTTGTTTCACAAAATTTTTTATATCTGTAGCGAAATCTGAGTTAGACTCATAAACTGATTGTCCTTGGCAAACTAAACATTTTAAATTTTTTGTAATATCGTTAGTTCTTTTTTCTTTAGAATCCGCAAGAACAATATTGCAGAATATAAGAAGAAAAATAAAAAAATATTTCATTTGATATTCATGACTTTTTGAAAAAAATTTTCATTAATTGGACCAATATGTTTATCAATAATTTTAAAATTATTATCAATGATAAATGTTTCTGGAACTCCAAAAACACCAAGGTTAATTGCTAAACTTCCTTTCGGGTCTAATAATATTTCTTGAAAAGGATTTTGATATTTTTCTAAAAATTGTTTTGCATTACTTGGGTTATCTTTGTAGTTAATAGCAACAATTTTAAAACCTTGTTCTTTTAATTTCATTAAATACGGATGTTCCACCTTGCATGGTACACACCAAGACGCAAATACATTTAATATAAATTTTTCATTCTCCGCTATACTCTTTAGGTCTTTTTCAATTTCACTATATAAAGTTTTAGAACTTAAATTAGGTAAATTTTTACCAATCATAGCCTTGGGTTTAAAATCTTTTTCGCTAAACATCGAAAAATATAAAAATGAAAAAAAAATAGAAAAAATGATAATAACAATAACTATTTTAATTTCTTTTTTTAAATGCACTAAACATACCCCCGACCACTATTAAAAACATTCCAAGCCAAATTCCATGAATAAAAAAATTAAAATAATATCTCGCTCCTAAAACGTTTTCGTTTTGATTTGGAAAGTTTACAGCAAGATAATGATTAGATAGAATTGTTGGCTGAATACTTGTTTCCGATGTGATTTGAACTGGTTGAAAATATCTTCTCACCGAAGGTTTCAAAGTAAAAATTTGATTATCTTTTGATATTTCAAAATCTGTTTTCATTTCTAAATAATTATTAATTTTGTAAATATCTTGATTAACAAACTTTAGGGATAAATTATTAAATTCTTTATTTTCACCGAGCTGTATTTCAAAATCTTTTGATTCTGAATAAAAACCATTTAAAAATATTGATAAAAGTAAAATACCAACGCCTAAATGCGATAATACTCTTGGATAATAATAAGCCTTTAAAAATAATTTATTTTTAACAAACTCAAAAATAATAGTTAGAATTAAAACTAAAGATGTCAAAAGTCCAAGGAACAAGGCTAATTGATTTTGATTAGTTAAAATAATTATTAAAATTGAAAGACACAGTGATATTGAAAAAGTGACAAATAAAAAACCGAAATAACTTAAATTAATTTTATTAGACCATTTTAATAAAGGTCCGACAGACATTGCCAAAAGGAAGATAAAAACAAATGGCGCTAAAATAGTATTATAATAAACCGGACCAATAGAAATCGTTTCATTAAAAATTGATAAAATTATAGGATAAATAGTTCCAATTAAAACTACGAAGAGAAAAAATAATAAAAATAAATTATTAATATTTAAAAAACTTTCTTTACTAAAAAAAAAATTATTACCAATGCTTATAGTTCTCGATGAATAAATAGCATGGATAATAAAAGAAGCTAAAGTAATTACAAAAATTATAATTAATATAAATACTCCTCTTTCAGGATCATTGGCAAACGCATGGACTGAATTCAAAACTCCTGAACGAACAAGAAAGGTTCCAAGTAAACTAAAAGAAAACGTTAATATTGCTAAAAGAGAAGTCCAATTTCTCATTTGATTTTTAGTTTTTAAAACTAATAAAGAATGAATTAAAGCTGTAGCTGCAAGCCAAGGCATTAAAGATGCATTTTCTACTGGATCCCAAAACCAATAACCGCCCCAACCTAACTCATAGTATGCCCATATTGAACCTAGGCAAATACCGATGGATAAAAAAACCCAAGCGATCATAACCCACGGCCAGACAATTGAAGCCCAATTATTATCTAATTGACGTAAAACTAAACCGGACAGAACTAAACTTAATGTAAGAGAAAATCCAACATAGCCCAAATATAAAAACGGCGGATGTAATACTAATAATGGATCTTGCAATATAGGATTCAAACCCAAGCCCTCCTGGGGATGAGGAATAATCATATCGAATGGATTTGAAGTAGAAATTAAAAAAATTAAGAAAATTAAATAGATATTGTTTTGAAAGAAAATTACCCAAGATTTAAAATGGTACATTTCTTCTTTTCGAAAAAGATATGAGAACAAAGATCCAAAACCCGCAATGATTGTAACAAATAATAATAAACTTCCTTCATGATTGCCCCAAGTTCCAGCAAGCTTATAAAAAAAAGGTTTTAGGGTATGAGAATTTTCATAAACAGCAGAGATGCTAAAATTAGAAGTGCAAAAAAAATATACCAGCAAGCAAAATGAAAAAATGACCAATAAACTAGAATAATTAAAAAATTTTATTGATAGAGAATATTTTTTTTTAAAAAAAAAAAGATTACTTATAAAAGATGAAAATATTGCTAAGAGTAAAATAAAATTTGCAACATTACTTGCCATATTTTTTATTCCAATCTCCAGATTTTTTTAACGCATCTGCCACTTCTTTTGGCATATAATTTTCATCGTGTTTAGCTAATATTGTTTCTGCCTCTAAACTTGTTCGAGTTTTTAATCGACCCTCAACAACCGCACCTTGACCTTCAACAAACAAATTAGGTTTTAAGCCAGTGTATTTAACATTTATTTCCTGTTTGAAATCAGTAATAATAAATTGATAGCGATTACCATTTTTTACTAAAGAATCTTTTTTAACCATTCCGCCAACTCGTATTAAACCATTTGGCAGTTCAGTTGAGTTATATAATTCAGTTGGAGAAAAAAAATAAACAACATTTTTTTGCAAAGAGTCTAGTATAAATTTGCCAATAATAATTATTGTAATAATTGAAACTAAAAAAATATATAATCTTTTTTTTACCTTATCGGTCATTTATTTATTTGAATTAATTTTTAAGTTTAAACTTTCAAGTTTAAATCGAATTAAAAAAACAATGATTGAAAAAACCACAAAAGCAAAAAACATTACTAAAAGCGGTGTTAACATTGACGGATGAATTGTTGAACTTTCAGTTAACTTTATTGTTGCAGGTTGATGAAGAGTATTGAACCAGTCAACTGAAAATTTAATAATGGGTAAATTAGCAAGTCCTATTAAAGCGATAATTGAAGTTAATTTTTCTGCTAATTGAAATTGAGATGTAATTTTCCAAGTTAAAATGTAAGCAATATAAAATAAGACTAAAACTAACATCGAAGTTAACCTCGCATCCCATGTCCAAAATGTACCCCATGTTGGCTGTCCCCAAATTGATCCCGTGAACAAAGAAATAAGCGAAAATGTAAAACCAATAGGTGCAACACTCTTTGCAATAAGTGTAAAAATTCTTGCTTTAAAAATTAAGGTTACAATCCCGCAAACACTCATGACTGCATAAACTTGGAGTGCTAACCATGATGCAGGAACATGGACATACATGATTCTTGCCGTATCGCCCTGCAAATAATCAGCGGGTGAAATAAATAAAGATAATATTAATCCAAACAAAACTAATGTTAGAAAAAATATTTTTACCCAATAAAGGTAATGGTCATGAAGGTCTCTAAAATTCTTGGTACTTAGAAAATCAAACATTCTTAAAACGTAAATGAATAAGAATTTTTTGGTATGTGTTAGTCTGTCCAGTTTGAAGAGGGAGATTGAGAAAAAACTTCAAACTGGACTATAAAACTAATCTAATTTTAAAAATTGTCTGTTTACGGTGTAAAAAGTGTTTTAATTGGGGCGTAATTAATTTGTAGATCTCAAATATAAACCATCTTTGCCTTGTCCATGAAAAATCTCATTAACTAATGGATGGCTAACAGGTTCATTTCTATCGTCTAAGACTAAATTCTGCTCAGACACATAAGCCTCATAAGTGATCTCGTCATTTTCAGCAAGAATATGATAAAAAGGCTGATCTTTTCTTGGTCTGACATCTTTAGGAATAGACTGATACCATTCTTCGGAATTATTAAACTCAAAATCAACATCATAAATAATTCCTCTAAATTCAAATAAACGATGTCTGACTACTTCTCCGATGGAAAACTTTGCTTTTTTGGGAATTGCATTTTTCATTGATACTTAAATAGTTAATGATCTTGAGTGATAAATCAAGGGGTTAGAATTGTTGATAAATACATTTTAAGCTTAATAAATTTTGATTTAGTCTCAAAATATACTGGAATAATACTATTATTAATTTTTGAAAAATAAACGTCTAAGTAACGAGAATTTAATTTTTGTTCTCTTTCAAACTTATGACCAGATATTGCTTTGTAGTTTAACCTACAACTAAAAATAATTTGAAAATTTTGTTTTTTATAATCTACAGATAACTTATCTAGTTTACGAGGAGATAAGTAAACTTCATAAACATCATCTCCATCATAAATTTTAGCTCTAGATCCGCATTGATGATCTAGATTATTATTAAAAAGAATTTGATGAACAGCAGTTAACGGGTCAACGGTTCCGGCTAAATCCATGCGTTGGATTTCCTTGTAGTTTTTTCCTTTTTTTAGTTGAGTATTATCAATTAAAATTTTTCCGTCTTGCTTTACGTACTGATAAATTTTCTCTTTGTCTTTTTTTTTAATATTAAAGAAATAGTTTAAATTATTATTACTTGAATCAAATGTTGTTTGAATAATATTAGAAAACTCTACAAAATATCCAATTAAACCTTGACTATTGATAATAGAAAAAAATTTATTTTGAGCAAAGTTTACTTTAACCTTAATAAAATTAATTTTTAAACCATAAACCTCAAAGGTAAATTCACTTGAATATACTTTAGAACTCTGAAAAAATATTAGAAATAGTATTAAAAATAATTTTTTAAACATGAATAAATCTACAATTAAATTTATAGCAGATTTTGGTCCCTTATTAATTTTTTTTATTTACTATAAAAAATTTGGGATGATAGAGGCAATCCTGCCTTTAATTATAGCAACAATGATTGGGACGGCTTTATTATATTGGTCAGAGAAAAAAATTCCTAAAGTTCCCATCATAAGTGCACTGATTGTAGCTTTATTTGGTGGATTAACTTTATATTTTGATAACAAAATTTTTTTCTACATGAAACCTACGATAGTTAATATTCTGTTTGCAGGAATTTTATTTTTTGGAAATTACTTTTTTAAAAAAAACCTACTTAAATCTTTACTCGAAAATTCAATTCAACTTGAGGAAAGAGGCTGGGATATACTGAATATTAGATGGATACTCTTTTTTATTGTTCTGGCATTACTAAATGAGCTTGTTTGGCGAACACAAACCGAAGATTTATGGGTAAAGTTTAAGGTATTTGGAATTATCCCAATCACTTTAATATTCACGGTATTTCAAATTAAAGTAATCAATAAATTTAAAAAGAATGTTTAAAGTCATAAATAATAAAAACTTTAAAGACGAAATTTTTTTTAACAAAAAAGAACTTGGAGAAATTTTAAATATTTATGGATCGATGGTTTCCAAAGGAGAGTGGAAAGATTATGCAATTTTTATCAATAAAAACGTTGTTGGCTTTGATATTTACAGAAAAGCAACTGAAAAACCACTTTTCCAAATAATAAAAAATTTAAAGAGCAAAATTGGACAAAAGTATCAATTAAAGGATCAACAAGGAAAAATTATTAAAAATTCTGATGAATTAAAAAATATTATTTCAATACTGAATAAAAAAAATCTACGCCTAATCAAATAAAAATGAAAAAAAGTTTTTTACCTACCAAAGTATGTAAAATTTGTGGATTTGAATTTAGCTGGAGAAAAAAATGGGAAAAAAATTGGGAAAACGTAAAATACTGCTCTAAAAAATGTTCAAAAAAAAAGCCCTAGTCTTTTTAGAACTAGGGCTTTAAATTAAATAACTTTTTATCTTCTTTGACCGAATAATCTTAAAAGCATTATGAATAGATTAATGAAATCTAAATATAAAGTTAAAGCACCCATAACTGCTTTTTTAGATGATACTTCTGAACTATCACTTTCAAAGTACATATTCTTAATTTTTTGCGTATCGTAAGCTGTCAATCCAACAAAAATCAATACACCAAGAACAGATACTACAAAATAAACTGCTGGAGATTTTAAGAAAATATTAACTAAAGATGCAATTAATATTCCTATTAAACCCATTAATAAGAATGAACCCCATCCAGTTAAATCTTTTTTTGTTGTATATCCATACAAACTCATTGCTCCGAACGTTCCTGCTGTTATGAAAAATACTCTAGCGATACTTGCTCCAGTATATTGAATAAATATTGAAGATAATGATGCTCCCATTAATGCAGCAAAAATCCAAAATACGGTTTGTGCTTTTTGTGCGCTCATCTTATTTATTCCAAAACTCATATAAAAAACGATACCTAGTGGCGCTAATGCAATAACCCACATTAATGCTGAGGTATAAATGGCAGTTCCTAAAGATGTAAGACCCGTAATATTACCAGCTTGATCCGTTACGACTGCAAACTTAAAAAGACCTAACGCTACAAATCCAGTTAGCAATACTCCTGATGCCATAAAGTTATAAACTTTAAGCATGTAGCTTCTAAGGCCTTCATGAATACTTTCTCCTGCTGTTGCAGAAGTTGATTGAAATCTAGCTATTCTATCTTTTAAATTCATATTCTCCTCTTAAAATTAAAATTTATTTTAACGTATATATGCTAACTATTTGTGACAATTTCAAGATAATCAAAAAATAATTAAATCAAAGACTTAGCTGTTATTTCAATCAAAATAGTGGCTTGTATTATTGCTCATAGTTTTTTAGTCATAATGCTGGATATAAATTATGAAATTTAAAAAACTTGGTCATACCGATCTCAAAGTTAGCACAATTTGTCTTGGAACCATGACTTGGGGTGAACAAAATAATGAAGATGAAGCTTTTAGACAAATGGATATGGCTTATGATTATGGTGTTAACTTTTTTGATACTGCAGAACTTTATCCAATTCCACCAAGTGCTGAAACACAAGGAGAGACAAGTAGAATTATTTCAAGATGGTTAAAATCAAAAAATATAAGAGATAAAATAATTGTTGCAGATAAAATTGTTGGTCGATCTAATATGGATTGGTTTAGAGATAAAGGTGAGCCTACAAGGCTTAATCCAAAACAAATAAAATTTGCTTTAGAAAGATCGCTGAAAAATTTAAACACAGACTACATAGATTTATATCAACTTCATTGGCCTGATAGACCTTTAAATGTTTTTTCAGGATTAGAGTATCAGCATAAAGAAACGGAAGATGTGATTTCAATCAAAGAAACTTTAAATTGTTTGAATGAATTTATAAAAGAAGGAAAAATAAGATCTATTGGTTTATCAAATGAAACGGCTTGGGGTGTTTTTGAATTCATTAAAGTTGCTGAAATGGAAGGATTAGAAAAAATTGTTTCAGTTCAAAATCCTTACAACTTATTAAATAGAAGCTACGAAGTTGGTATTTCAGAAATATCCATTAGAGAAAAGGTAGGTTTGCTTGCCTACTCACCCTTGGCAAGCGGTACATTAAGTGGAAAGTATTTAGATGGAAAATTACCTGAAGGTACAAGATTAAAATTATTTGGTGAAAGGTACCCAAGATATAGAACTCCAAATTCAGAACCTGCAATCAAGGAATATATGAAAATAGCTAAAAAATTTAATTTAAATGTCTGTCAAATGGCAATTAAGTTTTGTGAAATTCAACCCTTTGTTACTTCAGTCATTATTGGTGCAACAAAAATGGATCAGCTTGAAATAAATTTAAAAAGTCATGAAATCAATCTTGATGAGGAAGTAATTAAAGATATAAACAAATTACAAGAAATTTATTCAAACCCATGTCCATAAAAAAATTATCAATATTTTTGTTCTCATTTTTTTTAACCTTGGAAGTAAATGCAAACGTTAAAATTGAAAAAAAATTTAAATTGTGGGAAAGCCAATACGTTGAAAGCGCTGGAGGCAAAGTTTGTTTTGCAGTATCAATGCCAACAAAAATGAGCCCGCCCAATTTGAACCGGGCAGAGAGTCGAATTTTTGTTACCTTTAGACCTAAAGATGGTGTTTCAAATGAAATAAGTGTTACGAGTGGATACCCATATAAAAAACAAAGTAATGTCAATGTAGGTATCGGTAACTCGTCTTTTAAATTCGAAACCAAGGGTGATTTCGCTTGGATGACCAGTCTTGATGATGAACTTAAAATGATAAGAGTAATGAAAAAATCTAATCGAGCAGAGGTAATAGGAGTATCATCTAGAGGAAACAAAACTAAAGATACCTATTCACTAATGGGTTTTACAGATGCTTATAATGCAGCAAAAAAAAACTGTAAAAATTAAGTATGAAAAAAATTAAAAAAATTGTTCTAGCTTATTCCGGAGGACTAGATACTTCGGTCATACTTAAATGGCTTCAGGATCAATATAATGCTGAAGTTATTTGCTATACATCAGATTTAGGCCAAGAGATTAATAGAAAAGCTATTTACCAAAATGCAAAAAAGCTTGGTGTAAAAAAAATTATTATTGAAGATTTAAAAGAAAAATTTGTAAAAGATTATGTGTTTCCAATGATAAGAGGTAACGCTCTTTATGAAGGTATTTATTTATTGGGCACATCTATCGCAAGACCATTAATAGCAAGAAGACAGGTAGAAATTGCAAAAAAATATGGTGCCGAAGCTGTCTCACATGGCGCGACAGGTAAAGGTAATGATCAGGTAAGATTTGAACTTGGTTATTATTATTTTGGACCTAAAATTAAAGTCATTGCTCCATGGAGAGAATGGAATTTAAATTCTAGAAGCGCTTTAATACAATATGCAAAAAAAAATGGAATTATTGTTCCAAAAGATAAAAAAGGAGCCCCTCCCTTTTCAGTAGATGATAATTTATTACACACTTCCACTGAAGGTAAAGTTTTAGAGGATCCCAAAAAACCTGCTCCAGAATATATTTTTCAAAGAACAGTTTCTCCTGAAAAAGCTCCAAACAAACCTACATTGATTACACTTGAATATCAAAATGGTGATCCAATAAAATTGAATAATAAAAAACTCTCTCCAGCAAAACTTTTAGATAAACTAAATATGATTGCGGGCAAAAATGGAATTGGTCGTGTAGATTTAGTTGAAAACAGATTTATAGGAATCAAATCTAGAGGCGTTTATGAAACACCAGGTGGAACTGTTTTGTTGTTCGCCAATCGAGCAATACAATCTGTGACGCTCAATAAAGAGACGATGCATAAAAATGATGAACTCATGCCTAGATATGCAGAGCTCATTTACAATGGATATTGGTACTCAAAAGAGAGATTTAAAATTCAGAAAATGATAGATAAAAATAGATCTCAAGTTAAAGGTAAAATTAAACTTAAATTATACAAAGGTAATATTACTATTGTCTCAAGGATTTCTAATAGTCGCTTATATTCTCTAAAAAAAGTCTCTTTTGAAGAAAACAAAACATTTAACAAAAAAAATGTAGAGAATTTTATAAAAAAACACTGTAAGCTTTTAAGAAAATAAATGAAAAATTTTATCAGATCTGTTCAACTTTTTGGTGCCGCTATAGTATTGATTGCTACAACAATAGCTTTTCTTTTAGAAATTTTTCATATGTACGAAAATCAAAAAATACAGTTGGCAGATTTATTACTACTATTTATCTATCTCGAAGTTATGGGAATGATAGGAAATTACTGGAGTAACCAAACGATAAGATTAACTTATCCTTTATTCATAGCCATTACAGCACTTGCGCGATTAATCATCTTACAAAAAAAAGACATTGATGCTTCAGTATTAATTTACGAGTCTGGAGCAATACTCTTGCTAGCAATTGCAATTGTAGTTTTGAAACTCAGAAAAAGTAAGATGTTAAAGATTAATCTAAGAAATGATGATTTATAAAAAATTTGACAATAATATAATCTTTTTCAAAATAGATTAAAGAAAATAAAGCCGTTGAAAAAACAAAAGAAAATATTTTAATTTTAAAATTAAAAAAAATCTCCGCTTAAAATAACAATTATTTTAAAACACAACATCGAATTGAATTTAATTTTTAATAGAAGTTAATGATTTTATTTATTTATTTTTTTTAGTTTTTTTAAAAGTTGAAATTTGATTATTTTTTGTAAAGCTGCTTAAGTAATTGTTGGAGGAGGTGTCAATGTCACCACCTGAAATTTAAAGAAACGGAGTATTAATCCGTATACTTTAAGTTGTAACACTTAAAATAGAATTCATTTTTCTAAATGAATTCAGTCGAAAGACTATTAATAAAGGGGGCTCCTCTAGCGAGGAGCGTTCCCCGAAATTTTATTAAACGCTTTCAATGTGTTTTCTAATAAGCAAGCTATAGTCATGGGTCCAACACCCCCTGGTACTGGCGTGATTCCTTTAACGTGGTCTTTTAAATTTTCGAAATCGACGTCACCTACAATTTTATTTTTACCCTCAACTTCTAATCGATTTATTCCAACATCAATTACAACGGCATCGCTTTTAACCCAGTCCTTTTTGACCATTTTAGCTTTTCCAACAGCAGCAATAATTAAATCTGCTCTTTTACAAATTTCTTCAATATTTTTTGTCTTAGAATGAACAATCGTAACAGTACAATTTTCTTTTAGTAATAATTGCGTCATAGGCTTACCATTAATATTTGACCTACCAATTACAACTGCATGAAGTCCGCTTAAATTAGGTAAAACTTGTTTAATTAAATAATAACATCCCAGCGGAGTGCAAGGAACCATTGCATCATTTCCAGATGATAAATTACCAACATTAACGGGATGGAATCCATCAACGTCCTTTGTTGGATCAATAGTTTCAATAATATCTTTTTGATTGATATGATCTGGTAAAGGAAGTTGTACTAAAATACCGTGAACATTAGGGTTGGTATTTAATTTTCTAATTTCGTCTTTTAAGTTTTGTTCCGTTATATTTTTATCGAATCTTAACACTTCAGAATTGATACCAACTTCTTTTGCAAACTTTTCTTTGTTTCTAACATAAATTTGGCTTGCTGGATGATCTCCAATTAAGATAACTGTTAAACCTGGTTTTTGCGATCCTGAAATTTTATCAATATTATTTTTTACTTTTTCTCTTAATTGTTCTGCAATTTTTTTACCATCTATAATCACTAAAATCCCGCTCCATATTCTCTTAGTAAGTTTCTTAAAAAATTTAAAATTAAAAATAAAATGACAGGAGAAAAATCAAGACCAGCCATATTTGGTATAAATCTTCTATATGATTAAGGACAGGATCAGTCAGTTTATAGCTTGCTTCCAAAGCAATGTAGACAAAACGGTTTTGAGTATTGATAACATTAAAAGCAGTGAGCCAAGATAAAATAATATTGATAATTAAAACAATAGAATAAAGATAAATCACATTATCAACTAAAATGATTAATGAATTCATTTATCGAATTTCTCTACATAAATAGACTGTGATGGAAACGCAAAAGATGCACCTGCTCCTTCCACAATTTGTTTAATTTTAATTACAAAACGATCTTTAACTTTTAACCAATCATAATAACTATTCGTCTTAGTGTAACATCTCACTAGAATATCAATTGAGCTTGCTGAAAATTGATTTAAATTGACAGCATGAGGTGTACTATCAGAAATGATAAAGTCATCGTTTGTTTTAATATAATCTAAAATTTCATTTCTAACTTTTTCTAGTTGATCTGAAGTAGACCTGTATTCTAATCCAATCACCCAATCTATTCTTCGATTGGTAGTCTCAGATTGATTAATGACCGCTTTTTCAGCAAACTGAAAATTTGGAATAGTTGCTAAAGATTTATCAAATTTTCTTATGACCGTTGATCGAAATCCAATATTTTCAACTGTACCCTCAATTACACCTTCTAAATAAATCCAATCACCAACCTTAAATCTTTTTTCAACTAAAACTAAAATTCCAGAAATTAAATTTTTAAATAAATCTTGAGCACCTAATGCAACAGCTACTCCAAATAAACCCAAACCTGCTATAATAGGTCCAATTTTAATTCCCCAAATTTCTAAAGTTGCAGCAAAACCTAATATGACGATTAAAACTTTTAATGCTCTAATAATCCAATTTAATAAATCTTTTGATAAAATATCTTCAATACTTTTTATTAATAATGAAGCCGGGTAAATGAGCTGATGAATAAACCAAAAAATAATGATCGTTACCAAGGACCGGTTAGAATGATCTAAAAAAATAGAAGACTTGCCTTCTAAGTTCAAAAAACTTGTAGCAATAAAAAAACCAAATACGACTGGAAAAAATTTAATAGGCCCTTCTAAAGATGTCACCAAAGAATTGTCAAAACTATTTGTATTCTTAGCAACGTAAGCTTCTATTCTTTTTACTATAAACCTTGTTACAACACTTCTTAAAAGCAAAAAGGTAAAGAAAACAGCTAACGCAATTACAATATCTGTAAAGCTAGCTCCAGATACACCCTCTAACCAGACATCTTTTAATAGAGTAAGAAAGTTATTAAATACATCCATAGTAATTTTTGAAATATACGCCTAAATTGTTCTAATCAAGACAAAATTCAATTAAACTCGCGTAAGTTAATGAAAAAGGATTTAATATTTTTAGGAATTGAAACTAGCTGCGATGAAACAGCGGCGGCAGTTGTCAAAAAAGATAGCAAAGGGAAAGTTAAAATTTTATCCAATATAGTTTCAAGTCAAGAAAATATTCATAAAAAATACGGCGGTGTAGTCCCAGATTTAGCGGCAAGAGCACATGCTGATAAAATTGATCAAATTATAAAAAAAGCTATTCAAAAAAGCAAGGTTCACTTTGATGACCTTGATGGAATAGCTACAACTGCAGGTCCTGGTCTTTTAGTTTGTTTGATGGTGGGAATGACTGCAGGCAAAACACTAGCAAGTTTTTTAAAAAAACCATTTTATGGAACCAATCATTTGGAAGGGCATGCGTTAACAATGGGATTAATAAAACCCTTACAATTCCCATACTTATTATTATTAATTTCTGGAGGTCATTCTCAATTTCTATCCGTTGAAGGAATAGGAAAATATAAAAGACTTGGCACAACAATTGACGATGCTCTGGGAGAAGCCTTCGATAAAACTGCTAAAATCTTAGGCATAGAATTTCCTGGTGGACCAAAAATAGAAACTTACGCAAAAAAAGGAAATGGCAAAGCATATGATTTACCAAAACCAATTTTATATAAATCAGGTTGTAATCTTTCATTTGCTGGTCTCAAAACTGCAGTGCTTAATGTTTCAAAGAAATTAAAAACTAAACAAGATAAGTATAATTTAGCAGCATCTTTCCAAAGTACTATTAACGAAATACTAAAAATTAAATGTCAAAAGGCCATTGAAATGTTTCTTGAAAGGCACCGATCAATAAAAGATAAAAATTTTGTTATTGCAGGAGGGGTTGCTTCCAATTTATCTATTAGAAAAAAT
>OCON01000028.1_pt1 | contig 14898 bp, 22 predicted proteins | sample 1534741 | NCBI WGS metagenome assembly OCON01 (sample SAMEA3275601, study PRJEB22092) | marine metagenome | biome: marine biome; feature: surface water; material: seawater | collected 2014-06-21T10:30:00+00 | depth 2 m | reverse complement strand
CCCCTTTACGGTAAAGTATTTTCAAAACCTGAAGATGCAATGCAAAGGTTACAAAACGAGAAAAATGCCATTGTTGTAAATCGTAAAATTTTCGAGACTTTAAATTTAAAAGTTGATGATACAGTTTATGTTAAACAATCTCCTTTTAAAGTTGTGGGCTTTGTAGAAACGGTACCTGATCTTGGAAGAGCTTTGCTATTTGGAGATTTTGCCGTTGTCAGTAATAAAGCTTTTGATACCTTAAACATTACGTCTCTTGGAAGCTTTGTAAATTATGAATACAAAGTCAAAACCAATAATTCAAACGTTTTAAATTTTGTTAATGAAAAACTAAAACAATTTCCAACTTATAAAATTAGATTACCTGAAAATGCAGCTAACAATTTAAAAAGATTAATTTCTAATTTTTCAGAATTTTTATCTCTCGTCTCTATTAGTGCCATGCTCATTGCGGGGATTGGAATTTCAAATACGCTTATTTCTTTTATAAATCAAAAGAACACAAGTATTGCGATCATGAAATCCGTTGGTTTTAAGTCTGTTGAAATTAAACGAATATTTTATCTAGAAGTTTTTTGTCTTCTTTTTATAATCACCACGTTAGCTTATCTTTTATCTTTAGCGGTTATTCCACAAGCCAATCTTTTTATCAGCAATCTTGGGATATCCCTTGAAAGTGAATTTAGTATCACGAATTACAGCTTGATTTTACTGACCGGTTTACTTGTGGTGGTCATTTTTTGTATTCCCACCATATCCTCAATCGAACAAATTAAAGCGACGAGTTTATTTAGAAATGTATTTCAACTGACTAAATTCCAATTTGGTTTAAAAAACAGTGTCATTATTTTATTTCTGCTTTTCACTTTACTTGGAATTTTTTTATTACGATCCGATAAACTGTATTATACGACCACATACTTTGTTTTCTTCTTTATTTTTTGTGGTGTTTTTTATCTGCTTTCACAACTGATTATTTACATTTTAAAAAAAATAAAATTTTCAAACCATTTACCTTTAAGATTTGCAATGAAAAATATAACCCAGGAGCGATCTATTTTTCCAATTACCGTTTTATCTCTTGGAATTGGAGCAACCTTGTTATTAACATTAACTTTAGTTGGAACGAATTTTAAAAGAGAGTTAGAAAAATCAATTCCAGAAATTGCACCTGATTTTTTTTATGTCAGTATTCAAAAAGATGTTAAAGACAATTTTATCTCATCCTTAAAAAAACAAGATCCACAATTAAAGTATGAAACCGTACCCATTGCACCAGCTTCTGTTGCAAAAATTAACGGAGTTGACCCTTTAACTTATATCAAATCATCCAACGACTCTTTTTGGGTGTTAGAGCGAGATCGCAGGATTTCATGGTCAAATACACCACCTCAAGATAACCCCATCGTTGAAGGAAAGTGGTTTGATCTACAAAGTGATCAGTTACAAATTTCACTTGATGCAAAAGTTGCAAGAAACTTTGGTGTTAATTTAAATGATGAGCTGACTTTAAAAATTTATGGAAGAGAAGTGACAGGAACGGTAACCAGCTTAAGGCAAGTGGATTACCGAGATTTATCGATTAATTTTGCAATGATTATTAATCCTAAATTTGCTAACCAATTTCCGCATGAATATATCGCAACCGCTAAATTTTCTGATCCCAAATTAATCCAAGAAGCAAAACTGGTTCAGGAGTTTCCAAATATATCGGCCATCAAAGTATCCACGTATCTTGGAAAAATTACCAGCTTAGTGAATAAAATCTTTATTGCAGTTGTGATTATTTCATCGGTTGTGGTGATTGTGGGTTTAATGGTCATTGCATCAGCGGTTGTTGTTCAAGCTCGAATTGGCGTTTATCAAAACTTAATTTTTAAAATTCTAGGTTTAAGATCAGGAAAACTCATTCAAGCCAATTTAATAGAATTTTTTATTACTTATGTTTCCATCTTTTTAATTGCAGGTTTATTTGGAATTTTCACCTCTAGGTTTGTGATCGAGACTATTTTTCGATTAGGCTGGCAGTTTGAACTCATGCCTGTTTTTAATGTATTGTTTATTATTGGTGCGCTCACTTTATTTTTAATTTTAGTGAATACCTATCGTTTTTTAAAACCCAGCGTTTATCCCATGGTGAGGAACGAATAAAATTTATTTCTTTTTGCTCTCTGACCAAACGTGAAACAAACCAAATCCACCAATAAAAAAAGGTAAAAAGATCAACCAAGTATTTTGGTTTTTAGTTAACGTGAGAATAACTGAAATAGTGGTTAGGATCACGTATAATCCAATTAATTCTTTTTTGTGGTTTTTCATAAAATCTTTATAACCAAATAATGATTCAATTTCATCCATCAAGATCAGCAGCTCTAGAACAGTTACAAGCTTTTGTGGACAATCACCTAAGTTTGTATGCGAGAGACAGAAATTTTGATTTTGGACCTGATCAAAGAACCAATACTTCCTGTTTATCGCCTTATGTCACGCACGGAATTTTAAGTGAAAATGAAATCATCAAGTTGAGTTTAAAAAAATTTTCTTACACCAAAATTGAAAAATTTATTCAAGAAGTGTTATGGCGAACCTATTGGAAGGGTTGGTTAGAAAGACGACCTAGTGTTTGGACTGATTTTATTAATGATCTTAAATATCTAAAACCAGATTACGAAAGTGATAAAAATTTAAAAGCTGCCATGAATGGTAATACCGACATTGATTGTTTTAATGATTGGGTGCATGAATTACAAGAAACTGGATATTTACATAATCACACTAGAATGTGGTTCTCATCCATTTGGATTTTCACCCTCAATTTACCTTGGCAACTCGGTGCTGAATTTTTCATGAAATATTTAAAAGATGGTGACCCTGCATCCAATACCTTATCTTGGAGATGGACGGCGGGCGTTCAAACGAAGGGTAAAAATTATTTAGCCCAAGAATGGAATATTAAAAAATTTACGAATGGGAGATACGAAAAAATAAAACTTAATGAAAATGCTACACCCGTGGTATCCGATAAAGAATATATTCAAATTGATCCAGACTTTACCAATAGTCAAATAACCAATGACCAAACCTTAATTATATTTGATAATCAGCTCAGTTTTGAACATTCAGATTTTAAAGATACAGAATTCAAAAACATTATGCTTATTCAAAATACCAATCTAACAAGAACTATTGAACTTGATGATGAACTTGTTAAATTTAAACGAGGACTGATTGAAGATCAGCAACAAAGATTACAAGACCATATAGAAACAGAAATAAGAGATATCTCCTATTTAAAAAATTTAGATTTAACAGATAAAGTGGCTCTTTATCCAGGCATTGGAGAAAATTTAGATTATTGTCTGCATAACCAAATTAACCTTTCTTTTTTATATAGACGCCTTGACCAAACAACTAATCCTTATTGTAAAAAAGGTTTTTTTAACTTTAAAAATTATATTCCAAAGATTATTAGTAAGATGAATGGGTAATAAAAAATTACAACTGATCGGCTGGGTATTATTTAAAATGTCAGCTATTGGATATTTGATTGGTAGTAAAGGTAACACCGCATCGACGATTGCAAGCATCTTGTTTTTATTTGCCTGCTCTTTTTTTATCTTAGCGTTGTTAAAAAAATAATTAAATTTAAGATAGATCTTATCTATTTAGATACATTTTTAATTCGCTTAAAATAATATTCACCGTTTTCTACTGAAATTAATTCCCAGTTATTTTGACCAAGATAATCAAGGCCATTTTCTAAAAACGTTTTTTTGTCATTTTCAACACCTTGACCTAGTTCGCTTAAACCTTTTCGATTAAGCACGCGGTATTCGTATTCGGATTTCATTTGAGTTTGATCTTATTCCACATTCTCTCATGAAAGAAATATAAAAAAGTTTTAGTTAAAACTTCTAATGCAGCAATAATTCCTGCAATTTTGAGTTCTTTGGTAATAAATAAGCTAATGATGAAGGTGTCCAGTGTAGCAATAATTCTCCAACTAATCGTTTTTGCTAAACTCCGGTTAATAGTGGCCATAAAACTTACTCATCGGGTTGAGTAAGATCATCAAGGGTAATGACTTTATTAATATCTGCGTAAGGTTTTGGTTGTTCTGTAAAACCTGTAGTTACCGGAGCTCTTTTGGATTTTTTTAGCGCTAGCTTATCTTGTCTCTTTTTAGCTTTTGCCATAGCACGTTCACCACGTTTTGATTTGTAGTTATAGTGAATACCCAAAAGATGCTCCTAGTAAATTTATATTTTTTTTAGATTAGTTGCAGCAGGACCATTTTTTCCTTCTTCAACATCAAATGAGATTCCATCACCATCATTTAAATAATCGAAACCTGCATCTCTAACTTGTGATGAGTGAACAAAAACATCTTTTTTTCCATCTTCACGTTCGATAAAACCATAGCCTTTGCTATCATTGTACCATTTTACTTTTCCGTTAATCGGCATACTTTTCCTTTGTCTTATTTTTTGTTTTGCATTTAGGGGTCTTTAAAACGAACTTAAATATGGAAATATAAAAATTGAATTACAAACTTAAACGTTTTCACCTTAAATAAGGTTTAGTCTATAATGTCAAAATAATAATCTGAAATCTACTATATGATCGATATTTAATACCTTAAAATGGAGTATTATGTATCTATTCATTTAAAAAGAGATATGATGCTTTTGGCTGACTGCACATTAATCTCATCAATTAATCAGCGTTTAAAAAAATTAAATCAAATCAAAGTTCATTTTTAACGAGTGAATAATAGGAGAGATATATGGTAAGAATTTTACTAAAAAAAAAAGGTCGTGGCTTTGTCTTAAAAAACAGCATGACACCACACATCACACAAATTAAAGTGAATAAGTCAATTGAGATTCTTAAAGTTTCGGTTTCGAAACATCCCAAAGGTTACAATGATCATATTGGCTTTGATATTGATGAAAGGTTAATAAAGAAGATTTTAATTATGAGATATCAAAAAGTCTCTATTACAACCATTCAATCAAAAAATGATCTAGATAAATTGGTTTTAAGAAAACCTGACCTTGTTTTTTCAGGAGTGAAATATTTTAATTTTAAAAAAGAGAAAATATGGCTTAACGATTTTTTAAAGCAAAATAACATTTCACACATCACTTCATCAGCCAAAGATTTACAAAGTGAGAGTAACAAAAGTATTGCAAAAGATATTATTCGAAAAGCTAAAATTATAACTGCTAATTCTTTAGTCGTTTATGCAAATAAAATGCCAAAATCATTCGCTTTACCTATGCCATTTCCCGTTTTTGTAAAACCTTTGATTGGAGGCAATAGCAAAGGGGTCGATGAGCATTCTGTAGTTACTAATTCAACCGAGTTAAAAAAGAAGATTAAAGATATTCAAAAAAAATATAATTGCGCCTCTATTGTTGAAACCTATTTGCGTGGAAAGGAATACACCGTCGGTATTATACAAGACACAGTAACAGGCAACTTAATTGCTTTACCAGCTGAAATCATTATTGAAAAAAATAAACAGGGTCAGCGTATTCTTGATTTTAAAATGAAAAAGGAAAATACAGAAGAGCTGATTAAAGTTTCAGATATAAAACTTTTTAATGTATTGGCAGATATGGCGAAGAAATCTTTTAAGGCTTTAAAAGGAAGATCCATTGGTCGAATTGATATTCGTATGAATGAAAATTTCATTCCTCATTTCATCGAAGCAAATTTAATGCCAGGATTAAGAGGTGGTTATTTTTACCGATGTTGTAATCTAAATTTAAATATTAACTATCAAGAAATGATTTTAAGAATTGTTAATAATGGACTTACACTAAGTAAAATATAATCAATTCTATTTCTTAAAATACTGCTATTAACTATAAATTAAATGATAACCAGACCAAATCATTAGCAGAACAAAAAATGTCCAAAGAAATACTTCTTTAAATTTTTGCATTAATTTAAATGCAAATTTAACTTTTTAAACTTAGTTTTAAAGCTGTAAAAATATTTATTGTGAGCCACATTTCCTTTTTTTAAAAGTATTTGGGAATAATGAATACACTCATGAGCTAACGTTGAAAGGAACTCTTTTTTATTTGGATATTTCGGTAACATTTCTAATTCATAAGAAATCGTTTTTTTTCTGTTATTAAACACTTCAACAAATTGACCCCAAGTCTTATTCATTTTTCTAATTTTAATATCATTAAAAGGAATAAGTTTATTTTTAAAAAGGGCCTTATTAAAAATATTAAAAAATTTATGAATATCTTTATAGGTCGTTTTATAATGCATCTCTCCCGTCAATAGGGCATTGGAAATGCGTTTTGTATAATTTTTAAAAATATCTTTTTTAACTTTTCTCATTTTTAGTAAAATTCTGGTTTGGGCTGGCGGATATGTAGTTATATTTTTGATAAAGTCTACAAATATTAATGACGCTTCACAGCGGATACCGAAGGGCCATAAAATTCTATCAAACTGACATTGCCAGTCTAAGAACAATATGAGGATGTTAGTGCATAATGAACATAATAAAAGGTGCAGCTAACAAACAGGCAATAACGGTCAGCGTCATTAGCATACCTAGAATATGTTCTGAAACTTTAATAATTTTTTTCATACCCGGCTAATTAGTTTTAAATTATGACAAGCGTTTAAACGTTTGTTGTCATTTTGATGAATATTTCATTTCTAATCATTAATTATAAATTTCATCTTCTTTTTTTAAAACTGTAAAAAAACTTTAACAAAATAAAGCTAATTGATCGCCATATGAAATTTGGATCAACTCAATTTATTCCTTGGGATCAAGAAGAGTTAAAGACAAAACCTAAGCCAAAACCTGCGGCTTAGATTTCATATTAGCAAGGCTGATATGTGTTTTTTTCCCCTGATAACTCAATATCAGCCTTACCAAACTATGCTATACCCCTATCAATGGATTTATACTGCGAAAGAACATCACTTAGTTTATTTGATGAGCCTGTAAACATTCTTACAAATTTAGCTTTTTTGGTGGCGGGTTATTATGTGTTTCGTGAATTTATAAAAACAAATACAAAAAAAAAATATTTAATTTTTCCTATTCTCATTATCTTCATTGGACTTGGTTCATTTGCTTTTCATACACTTCCTAACCGACTGACTTTGTTATCCGATGTGATCCCTATATTCCTTTTTTCTATTGCTTTAATTTTTTTTATTCAAAAAGATATTATCCAAACGAATCTTTATCAAAGTGTAGCTTGGGTTATTTTATTTTTAACTTTATCTTTTTTAGTTGCCCCAAATATTGATTTAAATTTAAATGGTAGCGAAGGTTATCTTCCGAATTACTTTTTTTTACTCGGGTATGTGATTTATTTTTATTTTAAAAAAGATGCATCATTTAAAAATATGATGATGGCTTTTATCATATTTAATATTTCTCTTTTTTTTAGATCTGTCGATAATTTGATATGCGCTCAATTTAATCTTGGAACCCATTTTTTATGGCATATTTTTAATGCGATACTTTTATCTTATTTAGCACTCATTTTTAAAAATAATGAAAAATCATAATCCTTTACAACTTCAAATAGAAGATTCACAAAATCTTCATGCGGCAACCATATTTATAACAACAATTTCTGAGATAAAATGGTTATGGATTTTAACAGCCACAATCAAAAAAAGTTTGAACTTAATGGTTTATTCCTTTCCCATAGAACAATCATGTTAAGTTTATTTAAAGCCTTTTTCCTTAATGACGTGTCTTCAAAGGCTTTAAAAACTTTTTTTTGCCATCTCTATAATTTGATTTTATTTAATGTTTCTGGCGAAAGACGAGTCTCTAACTTCAGCTAGAAGTTAAATAATCAAAACGATTGTGGCTGTTAGTCCTGTTCTTCTGAACTGGTATTGGCTCTATTTTCTTTTTCAACTTCGATGAGTTCTTGAGCCTCAAGGGGAATGTCATCATCTAACTCTTCCCAGCTTTTAATTTCATCGACTTCTAAACCTAGTTTTTCAGCCGCATCTTCTACGGTCATGTAAAGAGACTCTAAAGCTTCAATAAAATCTTCGTAACTCATAATTTTTTTAATTATTACGAATACTATTTAATTATTTGACCAGTTTTAACAATCCTTATTTAATCTATCGAAAATAAGTTTTTTCTTAATAAAAAGATTAAAATTTTATGAAATATATATTTCTGATTGTATTTTTAGTCTTAATTATTCAGGCAAAGAGTTTTGAGACTATTAATTATCTTTGTAAAAAAATTTAAGACTGACAGTCTTTATCGTCACCTTGAGGTAAATACTGAAGATGCCAATGAAAACTTTCTTTTCCATTGATAACGGTTGTTTTGGCAAATCCCATGACTTTTGCTTGTTGAACAACAAAAGGACTCACAAATCCTTTTAATCCTTCTTCATTAAGTCTGATTTCTTTTTCACTATCTTTTCCAACAATTCTAATTTTAAACATTTAAGTAAATCAAGTAGTATCACCCCTGCTTAAGAATTAAAAATACAGTTTAAAAAAAATCTTAATATTGCTTAAACTGAATTAACTTTATATAGTTGGTTTAGTTTTCAGGGGCGATATTAATATCTGAGAAGTACCCTCAAAACCTGAACAAGGTAATGCTTGCGGAGGGAGAAACACATGAATTTACCTATTAACAAACAAACTATTTTAATAACGGGCGCTGGAAGAGGACTAGGTTCTGAAATCGCAAAATCTTTTCATCGTGAAGGAGCAACCATCATTATCAATTACAGAAAATCTTTTGAGAGCGCTAAACAATTAGCAACTTTATTAGGGGAAAGAGCAATCTTAGCCCAAGGGGATGTCAGGAATAAAGATGAACTGGTTAAAATCAAACAAGATTTAAAAAAACAAAATATTACCGTTGATACCATTATTCATAATGCCATTGATGATTATGTTTTTAATGGAGACCAAAGAAAAAAAATTGATGAAATCGAATGGTCTGATTTTGAAAAACAAATTCAAACATCACAAAAGGGATTTCTTAATTTAATTCAAGTTTTCACTCCAGATATGAAAGCAAAGCATTTTGGAAGAATGGTAACCATTGGAACGAATTTATTTCAAAACCCAGTGGTTCCTTATCATGATTATACGGCTGCAAAAGGAGGATTGTTATCTTTAACAAGAACCTCAGCTATTGATTTGGGTCAACATAATATAACGGTGAATATGGTCTCTGGAGGGTTATTAAAAATCACAGATGCAAGTAAAGCAACGCCTGACAGTGTGTTTGATTACATTTCATCTATTACTCCACTTCGAAAAGTGACAACAACTGAAGATATCTCAGATGCTATTTTGTTTTTTGCTTCACCTTGGTCAAGAGCGGTGACTGGGCAAAACTTAATTGTCGATGGTGGATTGGTACTTAATTAATCAATTTTAAAAAAATAAAGAATTTGGTGAGGGCCATCACCTGGCCCCCTGGGTTTTATGAGAATTAAAAAAGAGAAAAACGTTTCACTAAATTAGTGACATTGCATTCGCTGAAATGACTATGGCATTAGCTAAAAAAAGCGATGCAAATAAAATTGTCTTTTTCATAATCTTAAATTACCAAACCTGATTTTTGAAAGAATAGTTAATTAGGAATACCACCTATAAAAAAAACACTTATCTCAAAATGAGATAAGCTGATTAATCATTCTTAAATAGAAAAAACTGAATAATGATGTTGTAAATTAAAGCAAAACTAAAGATGTAAAATAAAAAAATAACCCCTTGAGAGTCAAATAAATAGCCGGTCGAAGTAATTAAACAAACTAGAATATTAATAGCTAATGCGAGTTTACATTGCGCTCTTTTTTTAAGAAATGACGATAAAAAATTTCCAGTTTTCATGTTGAAACCTTGGAATAAGGGATCACATTAACCGTATACCAAAAAGCATTTTTGTTCTCATCGATATAGGTAATGAGCGTCCATAAAAAATTTTCACTTTTTTTCCCTTTAGTCACTTGAATTAAATAAACCTCATGAAATTGGTCTTGGTGGATGACACCCACTTTTGTTTTTTCATGGTTGAGTAAAATTGAATAATTGTCTGATTGAATCATGCGAGTAAAATTTTGAAGAGGACCTGTTAATTTTTTATTCTCAGGGTGTGCAAACTCATAGGTTTGAATAATCCCAAGGTTATTTCTTAACTTTTTATTATTCTTTAAAGACTGTAACTGAATGTTAAGCACTTGGTAAGCGGTTAGATTAGGACTTGGTTTAATGAGACCTTTGCTATGATTAAATAATCCGGTGATAATAACGGTTAATGAAAAAACGCTTACAAAAATTAAAAATTTAGAATTTTTCACAAACCGAATGTAACAAGTGGATGTAAAATTAATATGATTTTAATTAACTTTTAGGTTGTAAAATATAAGATGCATTTCATGAGTGAGGAGCAAAATAAACCTATTATTCAAAAGTGTGAAAAGTGCGGAAAAGAAAATGAAACCGTTCACGCTAACTTTCTTTTATATGGTTTTATGGTTTGCGAATCTTGTAAAATTTCAGAAACGTTATTTCCTGTTTAATGAGCAATATTGAAGTTCCACATCATCTTTTAGCCAGTCAGTTATTAACTGAATTAGAAAAGGATCAAAAATTTATCATTGAGCTACGTGAGGCTTCTAATGTTTTTTTAGAAAAATCAGTTGAGACCTATTATGATTTTTATTTTAAAGGAAAACGTGGAAGCCAATTTAACTGTATCATCTTTTATTTTCCTGAACCCAGACAATCGGATATTGGATTATTTATTGAAGACAGTCCTCTTCATTTGTATTTAAAGGCGGATCACAATGTGATTGAAATGGAGGATCAAACAACTTTTAAAATGACAAGGTCATTTATACCTAAAAATAACAAAGCTTTTTCAAAAGATGAAATCAACGAAATTAAAAAAGTTTATTTAAAAGCTATCTATAAAACAGCTGAAAAAGTATTTTATTACAATTAAAAGTACCCGTTGAATATGATCTTTAAAAGTATAATGATTTTTGAAAATGGTTGCGAATATTAACAACAAGTTCTTTAGCTATTTTTTAGCTTTTCATTTTATTTTATGGATTCTTATTCCAACCTTAACTAATCAAAACTTGCCCCTTGATGTGATTGAAGCTTTAGCTTGGTCTACGGATATGGACTGGGGTTTTAATAAACACCCACCGATGAGTGCTTTGTTTCCTGGAATGTTATTTAAGATTTTTGGTAATCAAGACTGGGTTTACTACACGTTAAGCCAGGTCTTTGTCTTATTTAGTTTTTATGTCGTTTATGTCGTTTCAAACTTTTTCTTTGAAGACCAGAAAATTTCTATTGCTGCCGTTTTATTGTTAGAGACCATTAATTTTTTTAATTTTGTAACTCCAGAATTTAACGTTAACATTTGTCAGTTTCCTTTCTGGGCGTTATCTGTCTATTTTGCTTACAGAGCTTTAGACCAAAATAAACTTGTTGATTTTGTATTCTTAGGCGTTGTTTTAGCCTTTGGTTTTTTATCTAAATATTTATTTATTTATCTAATCCTCGGGATCAAGCTTGCTTTTCTTTTTAAAATGATTGAGGAAAAGAAATTTAATTTTTATTACCTGGTTCCTGGATTTATATTTTTAATTCTTATTAGCCCGCATTTATACTGGTTAACTCAAAATGATTTTATCACTATTCAGTATGGTTTGAAACGAACGGGGGAAACAGCTTCTTTTCTAGATCACATTAAACACCCAATTATTTTTACACTTAAACAAATTGGAATTTTAATTCCATTTTTAGTTTCTGTATTCCTAATTTTAAATTCAAAAAAACCTGTATTAAATTGGAGTGATAATCGCTTTAAGTTTTTGTTTTCAGTATCCATTGTTCCTATTTTACTTGTGATCTTAACGTCTATGATTATGGGTTCAAAAATTAGAACCATGTGGATGGTCCCTTTTTACATGTATCTTGGGGTGTTTGTTTTATATCTTTTTAAAAATGAAATTAATTTTGAAAAATCAAAACGATTTTTAATCTCTATCATCAGTTTCTTTTTATTTTACACGCTAGCTTATCTAGGCATTTCTTTAGGCAGTGATGAGAAACGAACCGATTTTGATGGAAAAAAATATGCACGTATTATTGAATTAAAATGGAAAATACAAAACCCCGGTAAACCCATTAATGTAGTAAGCGGTAATGAATGGCTTGCTGGAAACATTTCTTATCATCTAAAAACTAATCCTAAGTGGGTTGGGTTTAACAAAACATTTGAAGGCATGTGTTTTGATGATGGGGTTTGTGTTGGATCCAAATAACCTGCTTGAGTTTTTGTTAGACTGCGCATATCCTGATTATCGTGCTTAGAGGCTTTTTTATTATTCTTTTATTTCAGTTAGCAGGAGAAGTGCTTCAAAAATTTTTCTCCCTTGTGATTCCAGGACCCGTGATTGGATTAATTTTGTTATTATTTTCATTAATTTATTTAAAAAAAATCAAATCAAAAAAAATATTAAATGTTAAAAAAGATGTGATGAGCACAGGAAATGCCATTACTAGTTATCTATCTTTATTATTCGTTCCCATTGGCGTGGGTGTGGTGATGCATATTTCTTATCTTGAACAAAACCTTTACCAAGTTTTAGGTGTCATTGTTTTAGGAACGGTGCTGACCGTTGGCTTAACCGCTAAGTTAATGGAATTTTTAAATCAAATGCTTCAAAGAAAGAAAAAATGACAAACGTTGAAACGCTTTATAGAATTTGGGTTTATCTTCAAACTGAACCTTTATTTTGGTTAACGATTACCATCGGAGCATTTTTAGTTGGAGATTATTTGTATAAAAAATCAAACATTAATCCTTTGGTCAATCCCGTTGCCATATCTATTTTGATTGTCTCAGGAATTTTATTAACTTTTGGAATTGAGTATGAACGATATTTTAATGGTGCTCAGTTTATTCATTTTCTTTTAGGTCCTGCAACGGTTGCGCTTGCTATTCCTATTTATAATCAAATCAAACTGATTCAAAAAGAAGCGTTAAGTATAACGATTACCCTTATTACTGGATCCTTGTTTGCTATCTTTATTACCTACTATTTAGCAAAAAGTTTTGGGTTAGATGAAAAACTAATTCTAAGTATGTTACCAAGATCCGTCACGGCTCCGATTGCTATGGGTATTAGTGAACTAATTAACGGTTTACCTTCGCTGACCGCAATCATAACTATTGCAACAGGAATTATTGGAGCATCGCTATCGACTTTTGTTTTAGATTTTATGAGAGTGAAAGATATGACGGCGCGAGGTTTTGCGATTGGTCTAACCTCTCATGGAATCGGAACGGCAAGAGCGATGTCACGAAATAAAACGGCAGGAATATTTTCTGCTTTAGCACTAGCCTTAAGCGGTGTTGCGGTATCTATTATCATTCCTCTTGTAATCAATATTTTAAATTAATATAATTATATGGTGAAATATTTTTTGATTATTTTAACATTATTATTTAGTCATACTGCGTACGCAAATCATCACGAAGAAAAAATTATAATTGAAAGAGCAGGTAAGGGCTCTGAGATGTTTAATCTTGGAAAAGAATTGTACCAAGCAAATTGCGCCTCTTGCCATCAACCTAATTTATCAGGTCAAGTGGGCTGGAAAGAAAAAGTTGATGCCGATGGTCACCGATTAGCACCTCCTTTAAATGGGACAGGTCACACCTGGCATCATGACGATAAAACATTGTTCTATATTACCAAATATGGACTAGCCAAACTGGTTCCAAAGTATGAAGGAAAGATGATGGGTTTTGGTGACAAATTAAATGACCAGGAGATTAAATCTGTACTTGCATATATTAAATCTTTTTGGTCTAATGAATATTATCAGTATCAAATGAAATTAAATTAATATGAGATTATTTTTTATTACAATTGTTACATTATTGTTTTCAACACAAAGTTTTGCAGCAGCAATGAAAATGGTTGGTATAGAAGGTAAAGCTTCTGAAGTCACTCAAACGATTACAGTAAATATGTATGATAATTATTATGAGCCCAAAACCATTAATGTAAAAAAAGGTGAGACAGTAAGATTTATTGTTGAGAATAAAGGTGTGTTGGTGCATGAGTTTAATATCGCAACAATGCAAATGCACAAAAAGCATGGTCCTGAAATGCTGGATATGATGAAGAATGGAATTTTACTTCCAAATAAAATTAACAAAGAAAAGATGAAAATGATGTCAAAAATGAATCATAAGATGGCTCATTCTCATTCCAATTCAGTTTTACTTGAGCCTAAACAGAAAGCAGAACTAATTTGGAAGTTTACATCAAATGCAGAGCTGTTTGGTGGTTGCAATGTTCCAGGTCATTTAGAAGCTGGAATGATTTCTAAAATTAATATTAATTAATTTTTTTTATATAATCTAATTATATGACGATCAAAGCCCTATTCGTTTATGGCTCGCTTTTACCCGGTGCTGAAAATGAAAAATATTTAAAACATATTAAAGGATCTTGGACGAAGGCTTATGTATACGGCGAACTTATAACAGATGCTAATATTGGTTATCCAGCTATTAAGTTAAATGAAAAGGGAGATAAAATTTTAGGACAATTGTTTTACTCAGATGCATTGATGAAAATTATTAAATCCGTTGACGAATATGAAGGTGAGGAATACCAAAGAGTTGTAACAAATGTTTATTTAAATGATGGGACACAAAAACAAGCATTTGTTTATGAAAAAGCTAAGTAAAAAGACAATTCAATTATAGGTTGTTGTTAAAAAAACATGTCAAATGAGCAGAGATTATTTGAAATATTATTTGTAATTTAGGTATAATAATTTTTTTAAATTTAAAAAAAAAAAAGGGGA
>OCON01000027.1_pt1 | contig 14957 bp, 20 predicted proteins | sample 1534741 | NCBI WGS metagenome assembly OCON01 (sample SAMEA3275601, study PRJEB22092) | marine metagenome | biome: marine biome; feature: surface water; material: seawater | collected 2014-06-21T10:30:00+00 | depth 2 m | reverse complement strand
CGGTTATTTGAAAACTCGAATGGGACATAAATTTACAATTATGGTTGATGATGAGGTTTTTTCTAATTCGATAAATTTAGCAAAGTGGAACATATACATGATTGCTTTGGCAGATTGTGCATTTTACACTTTTTCATACTTAATAAATGAAAAAGATCTAAAAGAAAATAATTGTAAGGAAGTTTATCTCAACATTATAAGCAGCGAAAAAGAAAACGGTCTAAGCAATGAAATTTTTGAAAAAGCAAAAAAAGAATTTTTACAAAGATATGAAAGAGTTGACTTTAAAACCTATTATTTGGAAAATCCCTTTCAGGAAAGTTGTTTAGCACTTTACAACTGGTCACCGGTAGCTGATGAATTAAAAATATTAGATGAAAAAATTGTTTTAAACTCAATGAGCTTAAAGTGGAACTTAATTGTTAGTGAATTTAAAAAATTAACAAAAAACTTAAATTTTAATTAATCTCTATTTTGTCTATTCTCAACTAATGATGTAACCACACTTGGATCAGCTAAAGTAGTAGTATCACCTAAATTGTCTGGCTCGTTAGCTGCAATTTTTCTTAATATTCTTCTCATTATTTTACCCGACCTTGTTTTCGGTAATCCTGGTGCAAATTGAATAACGTCTGGATAGCAGATAGGGCCAATTTGTTTTCTTACCCATTGTTTTAAATCTCTTTCCAAATCTCCTGTAGGATTTTCACCGGCATTTAAAGTAACGTAACAATATAAACCGTTTCCTTTGATACTGTGTGGAAAGCCTACCACAGCAGCTTCAGCTACTTTTGGATGAGCCACGAAGGCACTTTCAATCTCAGCAGTTCCAAGATTATGGCCTGAAACAATAATAACATCATCCACTCTCCCGGTTATCCAGTAATAACCATCCTTATCCCTTCTACAGCCATCTCCAGTAAAATATTTTCCATCAAACTGAGAAAAGTAAGTATCTATAAATCTTTGATGGTCACCATAAACCGTTCTCATTTGTCCTGGCCAAGAACTAGCCATACACAATCTTCCCTGACCTTCCCCTTTTATTATTTTTCCATCTTTGTTTACTAACACTGGTTTAATCCCGTAGAACGGCTTTGTTGCTGAACCAGGTTTTAAATCAATAGCTCCTGGTTGAGGTGCAATTAATATTCCACCTGTTTCGGTTTGCCACCAAGTATCAACTATAGGACATCTAGATTCACCTACTGTTTTGTAGTACCACATCCATGCTTCGGGATTGATTGGTTCCCCTACAGTTCCCAATAATTTAAGTGATTTTCTACTTGTTTTTTTAACAGGTCCTTCCCCTTCCCTCATTAATGCTCTAATCGCCGTTGGCGCTGTATAAAATGTATTAACTTTATATTTATCTACGATTTGCCACCATCTAGAATTATCAGGATAGTTTGGTACACCTTCAAACATAATCGTTGTTGCTCCATTAGCTAATGGACCATAAATAATATAACTGTGGCCAGTTACCCAACCAATGTCAGCTGTACACCAATAAATATCGTTAGGTTTATAATCAAAAATGTAATGATGAGTCATTGAGGCATAAACCATATATCCCCCTGTTGTATGCAAAACTCCTTTTGGTTTTCCTGTAGATCCAGACGTATAAAGAATAAACAATGGATCCTCAGCGCTCATTTCTTCAGGGTCACATTTTGTTGGAGCTGAAGAAATTAATTTTTTATAAGAAATATCTCTTTCATCATTCCAATTAACTTGATTTCCTGTTCTTTCAATAACAACACATTTTTTTACGTCGGGACACTGTTGAAGAGCTTCATCAGCAATTTTTTTAAGAGGAATTATTTTTCCACCTCTAACTCCCTCATCTGCAGTTATTAAATATTCTGACTCACAATCAGTTATTCTTGTTGCGATTGAATCCGGTGAAAAACCTCCAAATATGATTGAATGAACGGCACCTATTCTTGCGCAGGCAAGCATTACATAAGCTAGTTCAGGTATCATGGTTAAGTAAATTGTAACTCGGTCTCCTTTTTGAACACCTAAACTTTTAAGTCCATTAGCTGCTTTACAGACATTTTGATGTAATTCTTTGTAAGAAATTTTTTTAGAGTCAGCTGGATCATCGCCTACCCAGATAATCGCAGTTTTACTCGCGTTCTTTTTAAGGTGCCTATCTATACAATTGGCCGAAGCATTAAGCGTCCCATCATAATACCACTTAATTTTAACATCATCTTTACTGTATTTAACATCCTTAATTTTTGTATATTTCTTTATCCAAGAAATTCTTTTTCCTTCTTTTGCCCAAAATTTTTCGTTATCTTTAATTGAAAGCTTATATTTTTTTAAATATTGAGATTTATTTACGTAAGCATGATTAGCCCAACTATCAGAAACTTTAATAAGCGGCTTTCCATCATTATCTTCAATTAGTTTTGGTGATTTAAAATTTATTTTTCTAACTTTTTTAGCCCCACCAGACTTACCTCTTTTCTTTTTAAGAATTTTACTTTTTCCTTTTCTGGTTTTTTTAGTTTTTTTTACTTTTCTAGTTTTTTTTATAGATCTAATAATTTTTTTAGACTTTTTTCTTGTAGTCTTTTTTTTATTTTTTGATTTTTTTTTCTTTTTTTTTCTTTTAGCCACAATTTCCCCTAGTTAGAGCTTATTTTACCCATCTTATAAATAATTTTCCAGCTTTTAAAATCTATGGGCATAACTGAAAGCCTACTTTGTTTAATGAGCGGTAAATGAGAGATAGTCCTTGTTTTCTTAATTTTTTCTAACGTCACTGGGTATTTTAGCCCTTCATGGAACCTAACCTGAACAGCAACAAATCTACCTTCTTTATCTGTTTTATCGATAAAAGCTTCTTTAATTACTTTTACAACACCTACTATTTCTTTACCGATGTTTGAATGATAAAAAAAACACAAATCACCAATTTTCATTTTTTTTAAATTATTAGCAGCTTGATAATTTCTGACACCATCCCAGGCGGCTCCTTTTTTGCCAGCCTTTTTTTGTTGATCAATTGACCACACATCAGGCTCAGATTTCATTAACCAATATTGCATTATAATTTTAATCCAGGCCCCTTCATGTATGGAGCATCTTTATCTAAAGGCCATCTTGATTTAGCTGCTACGTCCACATCATCAATTAAATTTTTTTTAAATCTTTGTATACCTGCCCAAGCAATCATTGCAGCGTTATCACCACAAAATTTTAAATCTGGATAAATAGTTTTAAAATTTAACTCTTTTGATAAGTTAGATAAGTTATTTCTAATAGACTCATTAGCCGCAACACCGCCAGCTACAATTAATTGAAAATTTTCTTTTTGTGTTTTTTCTTTAAACATATCTACGGCCACTTTAGTCTTTTTATAAAGAATTTTATTAATAGTATTTTGAAATGATGCTGCTAAATTATATTTTAATTTGATTTCTCCATTAATTTTTTTTGACTCTCTTAAAACAGCAGTCTTAAGACCTGCAAAAGATAAATTGCATCCAGCGCGATTAACTATTGGTTCAGGCAATTTAAAATATTCTTTATCGCCTAGCTTTGCAAATTTTTCAACATTAGGTCCGCCGGGATAACCTAAGTCCAACATCTTCGCAGTTTTATCAAATGCTTCACCTAATGCATCATCAATTGTTGTGCCTAACTGCTCATATTCATTTACATCTTTGACAATTAGAAATTGAGTGTGTCCTCCAGATATTAATAAAAGCAAATATGGAAATTCAATTTTCTCTTGCAACCCTGGACTTAACGCATGCCCTTCTAAATGATTAACCCCAACAAAAGGTTTGTTGGAAAAAGCTGCAATTGATTTACCAATATTTAGACCGACAGTTAAACAAACAATTAAACCAGGTCCAGCTGTTGCAGCAACTCCATCTATATCATCAATAGTAATTTCACTTTCTTTTAAGGCAGTTTCGATAATGTACTCAATATTTTCTAAATGAGCTCTAGCCGCCAACTCAGGCACTACTCCTCCAAATTTTTTATGTTCTTCAATTTGGCTCGAAACTATATTAGATAAAATATCCGCTGTTCCATTATCATTTTCTCTAATAACTGCTGCAGCCGTTTCATCACAGCTTGTTTCAATTCCCAAAAAAGTTATTTTTTTTGCCATAGTCTGCTTTTATTTTTTAAATAGTATAAATTAGATCTATCAAATATATAATCAATTAATGATTAAAATTACAATTGGAGCCAGAGGAAGCAAGCTTTCCTTAGCATATGTAGAAAAAGTTAAAGAACTTTTACTCCAAGAAAATAAAGAATTAAAAGAGGAGAATATTAATTTTAAAGCTATCAAAACATCTGGTGATATAAATCAAAACATAAGACTCTCTGAAATTGGTGGCAAAAATTTATTTTGCAAAGAAATTGAAGAAAAATTAATTAGCAATGAAATTGATATAGCAGTGCACTCTTTAAAAGACATGGAGTCAATTGAGAATGACAACTTAGTTATTGGCGCATATATAAAGAGAAATGATTTTAGAGATGTTATTATTAGCAATAAAATTAAAGATAAAGAAGATTTAAAAGGTAAAATAGTAATAGGTTCAAGCTCAAGAAGGAGAGAGTTGCAACTAAAGAAAATTAATCAGAATATATCAGTCGTTAACATTAGAGGAAATATTGATACTAGAATTAAAAAACTTGATAAAGAAAAATTAGACGGAATAATTTTAGCCGCAGCAGGAGTAAAAAGTTTAAATTTAAATAATAAAATAAGCATATCGTTTGAAATAGAGGAAGTTTTACCAGCAGTAGGGCAAGGAGTTATTGCAGTTCAATGTAAAAAAAATGATGAAAAAGTAAAAAGTTTTTTAAAAAATATTAATGATGTAGAAACTGAATTGTGCGCTAAAGCTGAACGTAAAATGCTCCAAGTTATAGGAGGTGATTGTGAAACTGCAATAGGGGGTTTAGCTGTAATAGATAACAAAAATCTTAAATTAAAAGCACAACTATTTTCAGACTCAGGTTCTGAAAGTTTTGAACATGAATTAACAGGTAAAGATATAGATGCTATTAATATCGGTAAAGCCATGGGAGAAAAATTGTTAAGTCTAGCAGGAAAAGAATTTAAAAGAAAATGAACGTACTATTAACAAGACCATTAATTGATACAGAAGATTTAATGGGGAAACTTTTCTCTCTCGGTCATAAAATTATTCATATACCCACTTTAAAAATATCAGCAGCTAATATTAATCCTATTGATGCTAAGAAATATGATGCATTTATTTTTACAAGTGCAAATGCGATTAGAAATTTAAGATTAATTAATAGTGACAAGAGTGAGATTTGTTTCTGTGTTGGATCGATTACTGAAAAAATAGTAAGACAAGTTGGTTATAATAATACTATTTCTGCAGGCGGAACAGTCAATGCCTTAAAAAATATTATTTTGAATTCAGACCAAATAGACAAAAAAAAATCTATCGCTTATTTCTGTGGTGACAATATTTCTTCAAATTTAGATGAAGAACTTAAACGAGAAGGGCATCAGATTGATAAAATTATTAATTATACCTCAGAAAAGATCACTGACCTTAATGAAGAAAATAACAAAATAATAAAAAATCACCCTCCTGACATAATTTTTATTTACTCTAAAAGAAGCGCTGAAAGCTTTATTGAAATAGTAAAAAAATATGCACTCAATGCTTTGATGACAGAGTCTAGAGTATTATGTATAAGTGAAAAAGTTTTAGGTGTATTAAAAAATTCAGGTTGGAAAAAACTAGAAATTTTTGAACCTGGGGATGAAATAATGAAACTCGAATTAAAATAAAATGGAAGTATTGCAAAATTTTAAAAGTTTGTTTTTTGATGTTTGGAAAAAAGGAATTTCTGGAGTTAATATTTCAGAGATAATTATTGCGTTGTTAATTTTCTTAATTTTCTTATTTTTAAGAGGTATTTTTTCCAAGTTTGTAGTTAAACGTTTAGAAAAGTATGTATCAAAAACTACAAATAATTTTGATAATTCTTTGGTTTTTTCTATGGAAGGACCAGCAAAATTTTTCCCCGTTGTATTAGGATTTTTTGTTTCAACAAGTTACCTAACAGTTGAAACACAAGCGGCAGAATTTTTAGAAACAATTAATCGTTCATTAATAACTGTTTTAATATTTTGGACATTTCATCAAATTATAGGACCTTTATCTGCTGTAATTAAATCAGTTGGAGGTTTGCTTTCCAAAGATTTGATTAACTGGATTATAAAAGCAATAAAAGTTTTAATTTTTATTTTAGGTCTTGCGGCAGTTCTTGAGCTTTGGGGAATTAAGATAGGACCAATCATTGCAGGACTAGGTTTATTTGGTGTTGCTGTAGCATTAGGAGCTCAAGATTTATTTAAAAATTTAATTTCAGGCATACTAGTTTTGGTCGAAAGAAGATTTCAAGTCGGAGATTGGATTTATGTTGATGGTGTCATCGAAGGCACCGTTGAAAGCATAGGATTTAGGTCAACTGTTGTCAGAAGATTTGATAAATCCCAAGCGACGATTCCAAATTTTCAATTTGCTGAGAAAGCAGTGATTAACAATACACAAACTACAAACAGAAGAATTAATTGGATGATTGGATTGGAGTATAGAACTACCAGTGAACAATTAAAAAATATTAAAAATCAAATTGAAGATTATATAAAAAAAAGTGATGACTTTATTAAATCTGAAAACACTATGCTTTCAGTTAAAATAGATCAATTTGCTGCGAGCTCAATAGACATAAGATTAATTTGCTTTACAAAAACAAAATATTTTCAGGAATGGCTAAACGTAAAAGATACCTTAGCTTTAGAAATTAAAAATATTGTTGAAAAAAATAAAGCTTCATTTGCTTTCCCAAGCACGTCAATTTATGTGGAGAAAAATGGATGAAGTCAGTTTTAATACTCTTTGACAATATAATTAGCCTTTATATTTGGATACTTATTATCAACGCTGTAATCAGTTGGTTAGTTGCATTCAATGTACTTAACACTAGCAACAGGTTTGTGTATTCAGTTCTTGAAGTCTCTTATAAACTTACAAGTCCAGCACTAAATTTTATTAGAAGATATCTTCCCAATCTAGGGTCAATAGATATTTCCCCAGTAATACTAATTTTAGGGCTAATGTTCTTAAGAAATTTTGTCTTTGAAATGTTTGCGCCCGCTTTATTTTAATTATGATTATAGATGGAAAAAAAGAAGCAGAATTATTAAGACATGAAGTTAAAAAAGAAATCGATTCATTAAAATTAAAAAATAATAAAGTTCCTGGTTTAACTGTAATTCTAATCGGCGATTTCGCACCAAGTCAAATCTATGTCAAAAATAAAGAAAAAAAAGCCAAAGAAGTTGGAATTAATTCTGAGGTTGTTAGGTATCCTAAAGAAGTTTCAGAACAAGAAGTTCTAAAAAAGATTAAAGAATTGAATGATAATAATGCTGTTTCAGGAATATTGGTTCAATTGCCACTCCCATCTCAGATAAATAAAGAGAAAATTATTAATGCAATTAATCCCTTAAAAGATGTTGATGGGTTTCATCCCGTTAATGTCGGAAATCTTTCATCTGGTTATCATGCAACAGTTCCTTGCACACCGTTAGGATGTTTATTTTTGATTAAAAAAACAGAGTCAAATCTATCAGGAAAACACGCGGTTATAATTGGAAGATCTAATTTAAACGGCAAACCAATGGCGCAACTTCTTCTAAAAGAAAATTGCACAGTTACTATTGTTCACTCAAAAACAAAGGATTTAAAAATTGAATGTTTAAAAGCAGATATTCTTGTAGCTGCAGTAGGAGTTCCTAATCTAGTAAAAGGTGACTGGGTTAAAAAAGATGCCATTGTCATTGATGTAGGCATTAATAAAGTGGGAGATAAAATAGTTGGGGATGTAGATTTTGATAATGTTAAAGACAAAGTTCGAGCAATTACACCTGTGCCTGGCGGTGTCGGCCCTATGACTATTGCATGTTTATTAAAAAATACTTTAGAATGTTTTAAAGGTCGTTAGATTTATCGTTATCTATTTTTAAATACTTACTTCTTCTAAATCTTATTACTACTGTAGCAATCGAAACAATTAAAATTGCGCCTGCAAGATAAATTAAATTCGTTGGATCGGACTCTTTGTCTTGTAATATTATAAATCGAGATAGGGCTGTGATTGCAATGATCAAGGGATATATTACTCTTACCGATCTAGATTCCCAATATGATCTCACTAAACCAATTACCTCAATATAAATAAACATTAAAAGCAAATCAGCCAAAGTAACATTTTGAACTTCGTACATTTTTATTATTTCTAATAAAAAGGCTACTATTGTAGATACGAGAACTACTACTACCGCTACTAATTGAATATTTCGAATCGCTGCATTCATTAAAGAAACAATAACAGAGATTTATGATTTATTTAACTGTTTTGAATGATGTTTAATAAAATTTTCAATTTTTGATTTATTGAATGTTTTATTTTCCTCGAAAGAAACTTTTTTTAGAGAATAAGCCTTGTTTTTTGTTCTTCTTGATAGAATTGTAATGTTCCCTTTATATAATCCAAGTACAACATCGCCAGCTACTTGGTTTCTTTTTTTATCAATAATCTTTTGAAGTTTAATTCTTTTTTTGGAGAACCAATAACCATTGTAAACAAGTTCAGCGTAAGCCGGCATGATCCTCTCTTTCGCATGAGCTGTTTCTTTGTCAAGTGTCACGGACTCTATTGCTCTGTGAGCAGAATATAAAACAGTTCCACCAGGTGTTTCATATACACCTCTAGATTTGATTCCAATAAATCTGTTTTCAACAAGATCAACTCTTCCAATTCCATTTTTACCAGCTAAATCATTTAATTTATCTAGTAATTTTTCAGGACTTAGTTTTTTACCATTAATAGATATCGGATCACCATTTTTAAAACCAATAGTAACTTTAGTTGTTTTATTAGGTGCTTTTTCAGGAGAAACAGTTCTTTGAAAAATAAATTCTGGCGCAGAATTTTTTGGATGTTCTAAAACTTTTCCTTCAGTAGATGTATGAAAAATATTATCATCAATTGAAAAGGGTGGAGCTCCTTTTTTATCTTTTGGAATTGGAATATTATTTTTCTTTGCATATTTTATCAAATCTGTTCTAGACTGTAATTTCCACTCTCTCCAAGGTGCTATTACTTTTATTTTTTTTCCAAAATAAGCATAGCCTAATTCAAATCTTACTTGATCATTTCCTTTTCCAGTTGCTCCATGTGAAACTGCATAAGCTCCAAATTTTTTTGCAATTTCTATTTGTCTCTTTGCAATTAAAGGTCTAGCGATGGATGTGCCTAGCAAGTATACACCTTCATAAACTGCGTGAGCCCTGATCATTGGAAACACATAATCTTTTACAAATGTATTTTTCAAATTTTCTATTATAATTTTTTTAACACCTAATCTTTTTGCGTTTATGATTATTTTTTTTTCGTCCATGTCTTGGCCGATATCTGATGTATAGGCAATTATTTCTGCTTTATAATTTTCTTGAAGCCATCTTAAGATTATCGAGGTGTCTAATCCTCCTGAATACGCTAAAACAATTTTTTTCATTTAGCCGCAAGTTTTCTTGGCAGTATTATAAGCTTTAGTAAATCCCATCATAGAGTAGTGATCTGTAGTTTCAGCACCGTTTCCGGTTCTTGCCTTGACTATTAAATCAGTTGCTCTTTGCATCAGTTTAATAAATTTTTTTTCTTCCTGATCATCTAATAACCATGCAAAATCTTTCTGTGAAAAAAAAGAATATTTTCTTTTACCTGAGCTAGCTGTAACACTAGAGCTTTTGTAATCATGTCCGCTAGTAATGCTTACTTCGTCCTTAATATTTTCAGCAGGTCTAAAAGTTACAAAAAGTTTTGATTGATCTCGCTGAATAGCCGCAGGCGCTCTTTTTGTTGGCAGTGTTTGAGCAAAACATATTTTCCCTTTTTCTGTTTCAGCTACAAAACTTTCCCAGTTTTTATATTTCCCTGTTGATCTCGGAGTGTTAGCAAAGGCATTTAGAGAAAATAGAGTTATGATAATAATTATAAAAATTTTTTTAAGTAACATAAATTTATTTTTATACTAAAAATTAGCTATTTCAATGGGTTCGATTAAGGAGAAGGATTGGGATTATTATTATGTATTAAATTAATCTTTTCCATTGTCTCATCTGTTAGTTCTATATTAATTGTATCTATATTTTCTTTTAATTGTTCCATAGTTGTAGCCCCAATAATATTACTAGTTACAAATGGTCTAGAATTCACAAAGGATTGTGCAAGTTGAACCATCGTCATATTGTTATCAGTAGCAAGCTTGTAATACTCATCATAAGCTTTCATAGCTAAAGGATTTAAATGTCTTCCCCAACCTTCAAAAAAAAGGTCCATCCTGGAATTTTTTGGCATTTGCCCATTTCTATATTTGCCAGACAACCCACCTGCTGCGAGCGGATAGTAAACAAGCAATCCACATTTTTCCCTTAATGATATTTCTGACATACCTATTTCATATGTTCTATTGACCAGGTTATAGGGATTTTGAACTGACATCATTCGTGGTAAGTTTTTACTTTTTGATAACTCTATATATTTAGATAAACCATATGGAGTTTCGTTAGACATCCCAATGTATCTGATCTTTCCATTTTTTATAAATTTTTCTAATGCTTGAAGAATGCTTTCAAAACTATTCCAATCTCCCTCACTCTCGTTAACTGAATATTCTCTTTTGCCAAAAAAATTTGTAGAACGTTCAGGCCAATGTAATTGATATAAATCTATATAGTCCGTTTTTAATCTCTTTAAACTTCCATCAATTGCTTCACCAATTTTTTTTTCATCAAAGCTATTTCCTCCACCTCTTATCCAATCACATCCAGGCCCAGCAACTTTAGAGGCCAAAATAATTTTTTCCCTGTTTTTTCTTTTTTCAAACCAGTTACCAATCATTTTTTCTGTTTTGCCGTAAGACTCAGCAGTCGGTGGAACAGAATAAATTTCTGCTGTATCAAAAAAATTAACGCCTTTACTGATCTAATAATCCATTTGTTCAAATGCATCTTTCTCAGTTTTTTGAGTGCCCCTATTCATAGTACCCAAACAAATTAAACTAACGTCAAGATTCGTGGTGCCAAGTTTTTTATATTTCATAGATTTCTAATATTAATTTAAGCTTTTTAGGTCAATTTTTGACTATTGAAAAGTTATTAAAAAGACCTATATATAACGTATGGAATTTAACAAACAGACATCGACAGTTCGATCTTCAGCCTCGGAAGCTATTATTGATCAAGGCCTAAGAGCTTACATGCTAAAAGTTTATAACTACATGGCATCAGGTGTTCTATTAACGGGTTTTGTAGCATTAGCATTTTTTAAAATGGCAGTTGTAACTTCAGGTAACGGAGAGATTGTTGGTTTAACAAGTTTTGGAAATTCAATTTACGCTTCAGGATTAAAGTGGGTTATTATGTTGGCTCCATTAGCTGTAGTTTTTTATATGAGCTTTGGGATTGCAAAAATGTCAGCAGCTAAAGCACAAACGACTTTCTGGGTTTTCGCAGCTCTTATGGGGGCATCTCTTTCTTCAATTTTTTTAATGTACACAGGCGCTAGCATCACTAGAGTTTTCTTTATTACTGCTGGAACTTTTGGTGCCATGAGTATTTACGGTTACACAACAAAAAGAGACTTAACTAAATTGGGCTCCTTTTTAATGATGGGTCTTTTTGGAATTATAATTGCGTCTCTAGTTAATATCTTTATGAAATCAACAATGATGTATTTTGTGATTTCAATTTTAGGTGTTTTAATTTTTGTAGGGCTTACTGCTTACGATACACAAAAAATAAAAAATATGTATTTGGTTAGTGACAGTGGTGAATTAATGGGCAAGAAAGCTGTAATGGGTGCTTTAACTCTTTACTTAGACTTTATTAATTTATTTATAATGTTGCTTAGACTTTTCGGTCAAAGAAGATAATTATTTTACTAATCTTAATTTATTCCAACTAGTTTTATCTATTAACTGATTTAAATTTTCAGATTTTTTTAGAATCATGCCGTTTTTATCTTTAATAAGATATTTTTCATTAAAGTATTTTGGTTTTAGATTTTTTAAAATTCTCAGAAAAGGTTTTTCAGACGCTCTTTGATATACATTAAAAGACACTTCTCTTATTCCTGAAGTAAAAGAGTAATCTTTCCATGAGCCATTAGAAACCATTTTTGCATATAAATTTAAGATACTTTGCAATTCTTTTTTAATAAAAAATTTTTCTTTTTCCTTTTTTTGCGCTTCATTATTTATAACTAATCTAATTTTATTCATAATTTATATTTATTTATTAAAGGTAATTGCATGGCCGTAAATATAATTGTAATTGGCAGCATACCCCAAACTTTAAAGTTTACCCATGTCGTTTCAGGTTGTGTTCTCCAAACAATCTCATTTAAAATTGCTAGGAATATAAAAAAGTATGCCCATCTAAAGTTTAATTTTTTCCAGCCTTCATCATTTAATTGAAATGCTGTTTGTAAAAAGAGCTTTAAAAAATTTTTATTAAAGTAGATGTTGCTAACAATAAGAATGCCAGCAAATATAATATTTACTATTGTAGGCTTCATGTAAATAAAAATTGGATTATCGAAATATAAGGTTAACCCTCCAAAAAGCGAGATCACAATTGCACCGATTAAAGGAACATAGGGAATTTTTTTTTCAACAAAGTACATTATAGCCACCGCAATTAAAGTTGAAATTATCAGCGGTGGAATTGCTGTGCTTAAATTATTTCCACTTTTATAGTAAATAGTAAAAAAGATTAATAAAGGGCCGAAGTCAGTTATAAATTTTAAAAACGACTTATTCACAAATAGTTTTTAGCATATAATAAAAATTTAATAAATTAGATATTGATTTTAATCAAAAAGTTACTAACTATTAAGTATGACAACAAAAGATACTGCTAAATTCTCAATAGGTGAAGTTGTGAAACATAGACACTTTGATTTTAGAGGAGTTATATATGATGTTGATTTTGAATTTAATAATTCAGAAGAGTGGTACCAATCTATTCCAAAAGAAGTAAGACCAAGAAAAGATCAACCTTTTTATCATTTGTTAGCTGAAAGTAATGACGTAACTTACGAGGCTTATGTTTCAGAACAAAACCTTCTTTTAGATCAATCAAAAGAACCAGTGAAGCATCCTCTAATTGAAGAAATTTTTTCAGGAAAAAAAGGATCAAGCTACCATAAAATATCCAATTAAGAGCCGCTGCCTAAAATTTAACAATATTTATTCAAACCTCAGACACAGATAATTTGTAACATCTTAATGTTTTAGCCCAATTGAGGATAAACTTCTTTAGTAATACTCCCTCCTATTTTCAATTGGGCTCATAATACAGCTTCACATAAAAAAAATATTATAGTAGTTAAAGCTTAATGTTTAAATTATTTGCCTCAAGCAACATATTTTTTTGGATTGAAAAATTAATTAGCTTTATTAATTCAATCTTTTTTGTTTTGCTTTTAGTAGCACTTTCCTTTGCTTTAATTTTTTCTCCACCAGATTATTTACAAGGAGATAGCGTGAGAATTATGTATGTACACGTACCTTCAGCGTGGATTGGATTGGCGTCTTTTACTTCAATAGCATTGTTGTCAATAGCTAATTTTATTTTTAAGATTAAAAATATAAAACTTGTAACTAAAAGTATTGCACCAATAGGTCTAATGTTCACTTGTTTAGCCATTGTGACTGGTTCACTATGGGGACAACCGACTTGGGGAACATGGTGGGCATGGGATGCTAGAATTACATCAATGTTAATTCTCTCTCTTTTTTATATCGCTTTCATAGCAGCGCATAAATTTATAAATGAAGAAGATAAAGCTAATAAGGTTTCTAGCATCATTGCAATAATAGGTTTAATAAATGTTCCGATTATTAAATATTCTGTTGATTGGTGGAATACTCTACACCAACCAGCCAGTATCAAAATAATTGGATCAAGTTCAATTCATTCTTCTATGCTAATGCCATTATTTCTTATGTTTTTTGTCTTAATTTTATATTGTGCGCTAATTTTTCTAATGAAATACAAGACAGAAATCATTAGAATAAAGAAAAAAAACTTAAAAAGATTATGATTCAAAATTTAATATCGATGAATGGCTATGGATTATTTGTTTGGGCCTCTTTTTCAATTACTTTTCTAGTGTGTGCATTAGTTTATTTAAGAACATATAAAACACTTAAAAAATACGAAAGAGAATTTGCTAAAGAAATTAATCAGCTTTCATTTGAACAAAAAAAAATAGTTGTAGAAAATTCAAAAATAGCTTCACAAGTTTTATCGTCGTATAGCAAAACTATCTAAAGCATTTAATGCTTCAAAAAAAAGTAAAAAAAAGAGCATCACTCTTATTAATAGTTTTATTAATTTCTTTAATAAGCATCTTTTTTATTCTTCAATCTTTAAATAAAAATATTTTATATTTTAAATCCCCCTCTGATATTAAAATTAATCAAGATATAAATTTTAATGAAAAAATAAGAGTAGGCGGAATGGTTAAAAAAAATTCATTAATAATTAATGAACAGGAAATACAATTTATTATTACTGATTTTAAAAATGAACTAAGTGTAAGTTTTAGCGGAACTGTGCCAAACTTATTTTCAGAAGAGAAAGGTGTTGTTGCAGAAGGGAAATTACAAGATAAAACCTTTTTTATAGCTGATAGAATTTTAGCAAAACACGATGAAAACTACATGCCACCAGAATTAAAAGATATAATGAAAAAAAATGCTAAGTAATCTCGGAAATATATTATTATTTGCAAATGTAATCTTAAGTTTCAGTATAATTTATAATGCAAATAAAAGTCTTAAAACATCTAGT
>OCON01000024.1_pt1 | contig 15338 bp, 12 predicted proteins | sample 1534741 | NCBI WGS metagenome assembly OCON01 (sample SAMEA3275601, study PRJEB22092) | marine metagenome | biome: marine biome; feature: surface water; material: seawater | collected 2014-06-21T10:30:00+00 | depth 2 m | reverse complement strand
TATGGTGTCCTCCACTTTTTTAGCGATGACAAGCATTGCTCCACAGAGAGTAGTGGCAAACCAGCCACCGGGTGTTCGGTCAAAAAGGGCGCCTTGAAGGGCCGCCTCGAGGGCTTCTAAACGCCGGGCCACAGTGCTGTTACTGACGCCTATGGCTGACGCCGCGGTTCGAGTAGAGCCAAACCGACTGCAGGCCAACACGACCTTTAAATCATCCCAACTCAACTCTTGCATAAAACCCCACTACTCAGGATATCGGCTGTCCTTCTCGGTCCACAAGAACCAAGGCATCTCCGTTTATCTTGCATTGTAATCGCTGTCGGGATTCACCCTCAGGTACGATAGACAATTTCACCGTCACTGTTCCCGAGAATCGCTTGCTGCCTTTTAACGAGATGCGCGTGTTTTCACCAAACTTCTCCTGAACCTCGGCCTTACATTGGCCGTAGGCGGCACTTACCGATGACGAAGCACTCGCTTCCATTGATAGGCCTACAATAGTAAACCCGGCTAATACTGCTGCTGTCAGTTTATCCATCATTCATTTCTCCTTGGTTAACGCCACTACGGATGTGACTGCACAAGGTTACGTCGAGACCATACCGGCGGCTTGTACCAAAATCGATGTCAGAAAACCCAAAAATGGAACACTCAATTTGGCGCGATGTGTGCTGCGTCGATTTAGCCTGTTGGAGAGCTATGGATCCATTAGCAACGCTGCTTTGCGAGCGCCGCGATGCGCCATTAGATGCGTCAGCGGGCGCGTCATGAACAATCAGTTGTTGCGTCAGGACTCGAATAAAGCCCGATGGATGCGACCTAATGCGGACCGGTGACACTCTGGGTTGGGTTTACCCACGCAAACGACTGCGCTAACCTGCTTATTGAAGGGAGTCCATAATAATGACCGATGCGGCAACCAAGCGGACGAGACTCACGCCACAGGCGAGGCGGGAGCACCTGCTCGATTGCAGCGCGGCAATGATTTCAGAGGCTGGAATAACGGCGTTTACCATCGAGGGATTGGCTAGACAGGCGAACGTGTCGGTTCCATTAGTTTACAACTACTTCACAAGTCGAACTGAGTTACTGCAGGACTTGTTGATTCGAGATTTTACAAGATTCAAAGAACGTACGCACGACGAGATTGAACGCGCATCAACGTTTGAAGAGATTGTTCGTGCCGCCGTTAAAAGCAATTTTGAACACTACGCACCTGGCACCGTTCTTCCGATTCTCATGAGACAAGCTGAGATAGTCAGCGTGATTCGAGATAAATTAGCGCTCAACGCGCGCCAAGCTTCCGCCTATCTCGTTGCGCAAACCACAGCTCACTACAAACTCGATCACGATACGGCGAGATTACTAGTTGAACTCTCCTCTGGCGCGGCCTGGTCTGCGGCCGAATTAACGGGAAGACAAAACCGTAATATCGAAGAAGTGGCTGAGCTTACGGTGAGCTATATTCTTGCCGGCATCGAAGCGCTTTCTAAAAGAAAACACAGTCAGTAAGGGCATCACCGCAACATGAATAGAAAACAGCATATTCCTGTAACCAAACTTAAGAGGCTTTATACATGACTGTTAATCGACAGTGGCGTCTTGCGCGACGCCCAGAGGGCATGATCGGCGAGGTTAATTTTGAATTTACCGAGACGACCGTACCGAAAGTCATGGACAGACAAATATTGGTAAAGAACCTGTATTTTTCATTCGACCCCACCCAACGCAACTGGATGGTTGATCGACCCAGCTACCTGCCGCCGGTCGCCATCGGCGAAGTCATGCGAGCAGGCACGGTAGGACAGGTGGTGCTATCCAACCATCCTGACTTCTCTGAGGGTGATCTGGTGCAGACCATGGGTGGTTGGCAGGACTATGCAGCTATCACACCCGGACAAGGTGTCACCGGAGTCACTAAAATACCCGAGGGTGTCACCCCGGAAATGATGCTTTCCGTCATTGGTTTGACTGGCATTACCGCCTACTTCGGTCTACTCGAATTAGGCCAGCCAAAGGCTGGCGAGACCGTATTAGTCTCAGGCGCTGCTGGCGCCACAGGGTCTGTCGCAAGCCAGATAGCTAAAATTAAAGGTTGCCGGGTTGTCGGTATCGCAGGTGGTCCAGAAAAATGCCGATGGCTGACCGAAGTTGCCGGACTGGATGAGGCAATAGACTACAAACAGGGCAACTTAAATGAGCAGATTGCTGCTGCCTGCCCAAATAAGTGGAATGTCTTTTTCGACAACGTGGGGGGCGAGACGCTGGAAGCTGCGCTCAATCACTTAGATCTTTATTCACGTGTTGTTCTCTGCGGCGGCATTTCCGGCTACAACGCTGAAAAGCCCTTGCCGGGACCGTCAAACCTAATGAACCTGGTGACTAATCGCAGTCGCATGGAAGGGTTCATCATCCTCGATTACATGCCACGCGCGATGGAAGCGATTCAGGATCTTATGGGCTGGGTAATGTCCGGCGATCTGAAATTTCAAGTTGACGTGCAGGAGGGCTTTGAGAATATTCCAACTACCTTGCGCCGCCTATACACCGGTGAGAACCACGGTAAACAATTATTGAAATTAGCGGACCCCGTATAGCCTCGTGTGAGCAAAGACGTTTATGAATAAACCTATGACTGAACTGCTAAACAGCAACGACATCATTGATCGCGTGTTCGAACACATAGATAACGGGACAACTGACCTTGGCGACACTGTGTGGAAAGAGCCCGTAGACCACTACGACAGTCGTTTACGGTTTGATCAAGAGATCGCGCTGTTGCGACGACGACCCGTGGTTTTTTGCCCATCCGCTTTGATACCTGAGGCCGGTAGCTTCGTCTCGCGAACCGCTGCTGGCACGCCTCTTCTCGTGGTCAGAGACAACGACTTACAGGTCCGCGCTTTCATCAACGCCTGCCGTCACCGGGGGATGAAGGTAGCCTCGGGCGAGGGATGTACCCGAACCTTTTCTTGCCCCTATCACGGGTGGACCTACAATCTCGATGGATCGCTTCGCGGCGTTCCCGGCGCCGCGGCATTTCCTGGATTAGAGCAAGAAACCGCGGGCCTCAAGGAACTCTTTGCGGTCGAAAAGGGAGGCCTCGTCTACGTGCAGCAAGAGGGAACACCCCAGCTTGAAACGCTGGACACTGCGCTGGACTTTTTTGAGCCATCACAACAGGTGTTTCATCAGAGCCACACAATCGATGAGGCCAACTGGAAACTGCTCACCGAAACCCTACTCGAGGGCTATCACATTAAGTCGCTGCATCGCGAAAGTTTCTACCCCTTCGGCTTAGACAACGTGAATGTGGTGGAGTCATTCGGTCAGAATTCACGCGTGGTCTACCCCTTTAAACGCATAGAAAAACTGCGCTCAATGCCTCGCGATGAATGGGCGATCGAGGGATTTGCGACCTTGGTTTATCACCTGTTTCCCAATGTCAGTGTCGCAGTGCTGTCTAAGCATACGAGTGTCACCATCATCGAGCCGTTATCACCATCGCGCACACAAATGTTCTCCTACTTTGTAAAGCACTCCGCCAATAAGGGCGTTGAAATAAGCCTCGAAGAGGCTATCCGGGACGTTGATTTCGTCAATCAGTCAGGCCAGGAAGAAGACCGGGCCGCCGCCAGAGACATACAGGAAACTGTCACAACGTCGGCCAATTCACATCTGACCTTTGGTTATTACGAAAAGGCGATCGTGAGTTTTCATCAACAGCTTCATCGCGAGCTGGGCGATGCCTAAGTGGCCCTGCTCGACAATGAGGTCATCTACGGCGCATTCGATCTGTGTCAGCGAGGAGAGGGATGATCCCCTGGAGGAAATACCGTGCAAGACATTACAAAATCAATAGAAGCCTGTGCTGCTCATTATGGCGACCAAGCCGATGCGATGCGTGATTATCTGTTAGCAGGACAAGCAGCTGCTCTGGCCCTCGACAATCGTGGCCCCATTGAATTTGATACAGCTGGCAGACTCGCGCCGCGCATATTAGACGCATACTCCAAATACGGATTTTATGTTTTCACCGGGGTTCTTAGCGAAGAAGAGTGCGAAGACATCGAAGCGGATATGGTGGCTCTAAAGGCGTCTTTTCCAGTCGCACCTGACAGTCAGGTCGATGCCAAGGGACGGCCCGCATTAGGGTCGGACTCGATGACACCTCATCTCGTCTGGTCAAAGCCACTCGGGGATCCGCTTGGGGGTACACAACTGGCTAATGGACGACACCAAGTCAAAATGTTCGAGCCCGAGGCAACCGCTGATACCCCTGAAGCGTCGCCCTTTATTCTGCTCGGCTCACTGCGATTTTCAGACGCATGCTTACGCACTTACGCACACCCCGAATTGCTTCGCGTTGCAGAAGCCATCAACGGCGAGGACTTTGCCCCCTTTAACGAAGCGTTATTCATCAAAGAACCCGGGATCGGTGCTGCAGTCTCGTGGCACCAAGACGGCGTGACCCATTGGGACAGTCCGGACTTCGACGAGAATATCCATGGTTTTAACTTCATGGCACAGCTATACGGCAGCACAGCTGTGAACGGCGTATGGGTGCTGCCGGGCAGTCACAAACTTGGCAAAATCGATATCAAAAACTTGGTTTCTTCAGCAAAAAGCGAGCGAATCGAAGGTGCCGTCCCCCTCGTCTGCGATCGCGGCGATGTCGTCATCTGTAACCGGCAAGCGCTTCACGGCTCTTTCCCAAACAGTGGCTTTGAACCGCGCCTTACCGTCAACTTCGGATTTCACAAGCGATCTTCTGTGTTGGGCGTAAAAGGCGGCGGAATCCACTCTGACGCTCAAATTTTCGACGATAAGATAATCGCTCGTCGATCACGTGTTCTGGGTTATGCCATTGCAGCGCGCAAAGAGCGATTTCCCGAGGAAGCCGCATATGAGTACAAGCCTTTCACTGATCGATCACTGTCGTTTGTTTGGGATAATACTGCGCGCGAGGATATTCGCGACTACAACCGAGACGATCTGAGTATCTAGGTCATATCACCTCAATCAAGCGCAAGGATGTCGGTCAGAAGGGCCTCAAAATAGGGCTGGTTTTCCATGTGCGGCAGGTGACCTGACGCAGGCACAAAATGCTCAACACGCCTGGGAAGCAAACGGTCTATTTTCTCCGCAAAATCCGCGTAAACGACAACCGTATCGCTGTCGCCCCAGATCGTTGTAACTGGAATATCCGAGTCTTGGAGCGCCGCGTGGATGCGATCTAGCTCCCGCGAATCGTGATTCTTTCGGGTCGATATCAGGGCTTTTGCAAACCCTTGATGAAGCAGTAACTCAGCGTATTTATCGTCCCAATCTTGAAACCGTCCCGGGTCCTTAAAGTCAGATAATTGACCGGCCGGAAGATCCGGATAACGCGCAATCAGGTCAGCGATTTCTTGCTCTGTAACGCTCGGGTCGGCTGCACGAGTGACATCTCTGAAGCCGGATGATGCTACGTAGACCAGTCGCTGAACACGTTCCGGTGCGAGACCTGCGATCTGACTGACTACGCGCCCACCATTTGAAAGCCCAAAGAAAGAGGCCTTTGTAATTGCCAAGTGGTCAAGAAGTTCGAGCACCTGCATCGCAAACAGGCGATCCGTGTAAGCGACATCGGGATTGTCAGACATCCCTCGACCATAGAGATCGAGCATGACCACACAGCGTCCTTTAGATGCCAGAAAATCAAAAGTTGGCTCCCAAATGTAAGATGGCACCGAAAAGCCATGAACCAGCACGTCGGCACCCTCGCAGGCAGTCAAGTTTGCCGTTCGGTAGTAAGTGTGGCCTTGTGACAAAAGGACAAATGCCTCGCCCTCACCAAGCTCGAGTGTCCCGCGAAATGCCGCATCCTTGGTCACTGACTCAAAGACTGCCTCAGCATGCACTATCAACGGTAAGAATAGGGCACATGAAAGCAGCACTGCTATGAATCTACGAGTCATTATCATTCTGTCAGCTTCCTTATTAATGCGAGGATCACCTTGCTTACAGTACAACAGGCATGGACAGCTCAATATCGGCGTTAGCCCACACGGATAACCATTGGTTTTGGATCACTTTCGCTTCTTGCGTCTTACCCTGAGCCTCCAAAGACTGCATCAACCCATACAATGACCAGCCGTTATTTTGGTGCCAACGAAGGTCTTGTCTGAAGACAGTCTCCGCATCTTCAAACCGCTCCGCACGCAGTAGGGCCGCGCCCAGATAAAGCCGCATGGACTGTGGCCAGTCAGGTGGCTCGGTATAGTTATTGGTATCTTCCAAGGCCACACCCTTCTCAAAGGAGGCTATGGCGCCCGCAAGATCCCCACTTACCATCTGAATTTCACCCTCGAGCGCGTGAGCTGCAAGCGCCAAGAGTTCAGCGGTGGCCGTCGCCCCAGCTCTATTGACCGACACATCTTCGGAGGCAGCTATGCGATTTATCTCAGCCAGCTGCGCCTGCGCTAGCGCAAGTGAGCCCCTAGCCACGTGTGCACTGCCCTTGACGTAGGCCAGTATCCCGTCAAGGTAAGACGTAGAGTCGGGTAACGACTCGATCGCCAAGATCTCATCCCACTTTCCAAAGATCTTCAGGGTCACCCAAGGTGCAGCTACCCTTTTTTGCATACGGCCCATCGGGGTTCCGTTTTTACTAATAGCCTCGGCCATCTGCTTGGCAGATTTGATGGCGAGAGCCGAGCTACCCTGCATGGTGGCGGCATAGCGTACGAAGTCCAGGGCATGGCCCGCGTGAATCTTATGAGATAAAGGATAGGTTCCAATAGTCGGCAGTGGCAGATCACCCCAGTACTCAGCAAACTGTTTATCGACAGCAAGCGAGCGGAGATTATTGTCAATGGCACGCTGATACTGCCCCACGCGAACAAATATGTGCGCCGGCATGTGAACGACATGCCCCCCAATAGGTAGTGTGGCTTCTAAAGCATCGGCCGAGACCAAAGCCCGCTGAGGCGTCATTGAGGCCTCGATTAAGTGAATGTGCAGGTGATAGACACCGGGATGGGGATCGCCAGTGCGGATGATGTGCTCCAGCGCCTCTGCGACTGCCAATGTCTCGCCTTTGGCCTCACCGTTTTTATCCCAGTAGTCCCAGCGCCGAATCGACATGAAACTGCCAGCATACAGCGCCGCAATATCGGGATCGTCGGGGAACTTCGCATTTAAGGCCCGCATTTGCGCCAAATACGCTTGATCACGAGCCTTTGGGTCAGGTATCCGATCTGCGTCATAAAAAATGTGCAGTGCCCGTATGAGCTCAGCTTCCATAGGTGTCGCGCGATCAATGCGCGCAAGCGCAGACTGAATTGCCGCTAAGCCTGCGCCCTGAGGGTCATCAGGCATCTGCGCATAGCGTGAGTTGGGGTTTGGACCGGCAGCATGCGCGATACCCCAATACGGCATTGGGTGCGATGGGTCATGACGGGAGGCCTCTTGATACGAGGCAATTGACTCAGGGAAATAGAACCCCCATGCCAAGCGAAGTCCCTGATCGAAAAAAGTCTGCGCAGCTGGATTGTCCGTGGAGATGGCGCGTGAGTAAGTTCCTGACTGGGGTATCTGCACCGCAAGCTCCGCGCGGTCTGCGGAAAATGACATATGACTCAGGGCAAATATCCAGACACCTATAGTGAACCGTATTAATTTGATCATTATCAGCGCAACTCCCGATTGCCAATATCCAAGGTTACGACAAACGTAACGCGACAATCGAAGCTAAGCTAGTCCATAGCGTGATTTCCAGCTCCGACGATCGGTTTGCTTCTCAGCCGCTGTTCCAACAAGACGCTACTGTAGCGCTAAGCAATCGCAACTCACCAATAACCAGTTGATTCAAATACCGCATGCTTGGCTCACTTTAGGCAGGCGGCAGGCGCGCTTCACACAAGCAGCAGGCAGATGCGGAGATGCAGCACTACGACTGTATGAGGGGTGGCAAGAGGCCACCTGTCCGAAGATCCTGACGTGCTGATTGACTTACGGAACCTCACCACCCAAAGCCGCCTCATAGAGCCAGAACCAATCTTGGCGATCGAGCGATACTCGCTCTGCATCGCATATTGCCGCAATGCGCTCGAGATTATTGGTTCCTAAGACCGGGGTGATTTTTGCGGGGTGTGCTAGCAAAAAAGCCGTGGCGACGGCAGCCCGATCAACACTATGCCGCCCAGCAATCGCGTCAAGTCTCTGAGAAAGCGTGCCTGACGCCGTCATCAAGTCGCCACCCCCAAGAGGTGACCATGCCATTACCAGGTGGTCGTGCTGCTGATGGAACGCTAGGTCTCCATTGGTAAATGCTGATATCGCCTTCAAACTCAATTCGATTTGATTGGCGACAAGCGGATACCGCATAGCCGACTGAAGCAGGTTCCAGTCCCAAGGCCGGAAGTTGGACGCGCCTACCGCGCGCACCTTACCCGCATCAACCAATGCATCGAGCGCTGCGCCCGTCACATGATGATCCATAAGAGGGTCTGGCCTGTGAATAAGGAGCACATCGATCTCCTCAATGCCCATTGCTGAAAGAGAGGCATCTACACTCGCGTTGATGTGTTCTGCGGTCGTGTCGTAGTGCTTAACGCGCGCTCCCGAGTGACGACCTGCGTCGATGACAATGTCGCATTTGGAGACAATCTCCATTTGCTGGCGCAGTGAGGGATTCGCTTTCAATGCGGTCCCCATGACCGCCTCGGCGGTGTACCCGCCGTAAATATCCGCTTGATCGAAGGTCGTGATGCCCTGATTGAGCGCTGCGTTTATTTTGGCATCAACATGCTTCACTGACGTGTCGCTGTCGTCTGCCAGACGCCACATGCCATAAACGAGCCGACTAAAGGCTAAACCCTGTGCTAATTCGATGCGTTCCATAATTACCCCTCCACCTCGAATCATCATTGTACTGGCCAAAGCTAACGCCAGCGAACCTGACGAAAAGAAAACTCTCTTGACAGTGGAGGGGTTTCTTGGCGATAACAGACACAGTTCGAGAGGATAGCCCATGATTGAGTTCTTAAATCCAGACGCTGACGTTGGCATTGAAAATACGCCGTACGATTTATCCGTGAAGGTTGATGGTGGTAGCGCTACAACCATTGGGTTACTCGCCAACGGATTCCCTGATTCCGTGGCCTTCCTCGATGAAGTAGGCAAGGCCATTGGCCGGCTTCGGCCCGGCATCAACCTCAAAGCCTATAACAAGGGAAACGCCACCATTGCCGCCCCCGAGAAATTGCTGGGTGAGATAGGCGGCGATTGCGTTGGTGTAATTGCGGCCTACGGGCACTGAGGCTCCTGCACTACCGGCACCGTGCGTGACGGCATAAACCTCGCCAAACTTGGCATACCCTCGGTCGCATTGGTCACCGAGGAGTTTTGGGCACAGGGTAATTTCGTCGCTGAATCATTGGGCATGTCCGATGTGCCAAGAGTTCAATTACCTCACCCGGTAGCGGGAACAGGTTCGGAAAACATGACCGCAGTCGCGGACTCAGTAGCTCAAGAGATTGTAGCCGCGCTCGAGGCAATCGATGGCTGATACTTTATCTGCCCTAGATGAAGAGGCGGCACTCGAAGAACTCCACAACCGTGGCTGCACCGATGGCCTACCGGTTGTTATACCCACGGCCGAGCGCGTTTCCCGAATGGTACTGGCCTCAGGTCTCGAAGGCGACATGATGTTGGGAACCATGGGGCCGGGACACGGTATCGCCACCGTTGAAAAAGTCGCTATTGCGGCCGTCATGGCAGGATGTAAACCCGATTACATGCCGGTCGTCGTGGCAGCTGTTAAAGCGGTCATCGATCCCAAGTTTGACCTCACTGAAATGCAGGCGACAACGCACTGCACTGCACCCTTGATTATCGTCAATGGCCCCGCGAGACACACCTGTGGGCCTATCGTATCCGGTACGGGCGCTCTCGGCCCGGGTCACCGCGCCAATGCGACCATCGGGCGAGCACTCAGGCTGACTATGATTAATATCGGCAAGGCGCGACCTGGCAGTTCCGACATGGCGCTGCTAGGCCACCCGGGAAAGTTCACCTTCTGTCTTGCAGAGGATGAGGAGGCCAGTCCTTTCACACCGCTCCATGTAAGCCGTGGGTTTGAGGCAGACGACAGTGTTGTCACCGTTCTTGGCTCCGAAGCGCCGCACTCAGTTATCTTTGCTGGCGACGGTGACGACCCCGACAGCTACAAATCACTACTAGAACTCCTGGCAATGGGCTTGGCTAACCCGCCCAGCAACAACGGTACGCTTACGGGTGGATGCGCAACGGTGGTACTGAACCCTGAACACAGTGCCATCTTGCACGGCGCAGGGCTAACGCGAGAGGACATTGCCCAAGAGCTCTACCAGCGAAGCTTTGTCGAGGCGAGCATCGTCAAACGGCTGTTCAGCCAATTTGCAGGGCCCGATCCTCAAGACCGCATGGCGTTCAAGGGACCGGAACAAATCCTGATTTTGCAGGCAGGCGGCTCGGGCGTGTATTCAATGGTTATGCCCTCGTGGTGTGTCGGCGCGCACGCCAATGCAGCGGTTAGCGTGAAAGTCGAGGCGGATATGTTTTGCGAGATTCCAGGGTTAGCGCCAACCGCTACCCTGAATTGACTGCGACTCGGCCTAATCCTGAACGCTTATGGGCTTAAATTCCCTGCTATCGGCGGGCTCAGTCGCACCATAATAAATCGCCTGCCCTGACTAGTGCGACGTTCACGGAACCTTGCTAAGGCGAAATAACTCCAGCCTCAAGGTTCGTTTTCAGAACAAACATGCCCGGCGTGAGATTGAAGCGCGCTTGATAGAGGCTCAGTTGATTGGCCAGCGTGTCTATCGAGTCTTTGTGGGCAAGCGAGATAGTACAGCCGCCAAATCCAGCACCGGGCATGCGCGCTCCGAGAACGCCCTCAGTGCCCAGCGCCAGCTCAACCAAGTAATCGAGCTCATCACAGCTGACCTCAAAGTTATCTCGTAACGACACGTGGGAGGCGGTCATCAGCTCGCCAAAACGATGGAAATCAGACGCCAACAGGGCCGCAGATGCGTCCAAAGTCCTCTGGTTTTCGGTAATCACATGCTGACAACGTTGCTGAATCGTAGAGGACAATTTAGTGGCATGTGCCTCAAACAAATCCGGCGTCACGTCTCGAAGCGCGGTCACTGAAGAATCATATTGCTTCAACAGAGCGACACCCGCCTCGCACTCTTGCCGCCGTTGGTTGTATGCGGATGACGCTAACGCCCGCTTCACCTCACTCGACATAATCACAATGCGGTAATCACCCAGTTGCAGCGGAATATCAACATGCGTGAGAGAGCGACAATCCAGCAGCAAGGCATGGTCTGACCGACCGAGTCCACTGGCGAACTGATCCATTATCCCGCATAAGACATTCGCATATTGATGTTCAACGCGCTGACATAAGGTCGCAATATCAATCCGACTCATTTCAAAACCAAACGCGCCCTGAAGCGCTAAGGCAGTCGCCATCTCAAGTGCAGCAGACGAGCTAAGCCCGGCGCCAAGGTGCAGATCGCCGTCGATAACGACTTCAAACCCACCGGTAACCAGATTCAATTTCCTCAGCTCTTCAATGATGCCGAGGACGTAGCAGGACCAGTGACCCGGCACCACCTTCGGCATCTGATCCAGCGCGTACTCGATGCGCTCTTCATACCGAACTGACACGATGCTCACCCGCTGATCCGTTCTTGGACGCATCGCCACGTACGCGCCGCGATCGACAGTCATGGGGAAAACAAAGCCGTCGTTAAAATCGGTGTACTCACCTATGAGGTTGACACGGCCAGGCGCCATAGTGACCTCAACGCCGCGAGCATCGCCAAAGGTGTCAGTAAAACGTGTGCGGACGCTCTCGAACATAGCTGACTTGTGACCGCCTTAAACCAGAGAAAGCGCGCGATTGCGCACAGTGGGGTGATGATCGCCTCTTTGAGCGCATAGGTAAATTACCAATGCGTCAAACGCCCACACCGACCTATTGCCGCGCCCTGTGTCTCTGAGTTGCCCTCCGCGTCATCTCACGATAGCCCGTGACACCTTTAACCAAAGGCACAGAACCTACCGGCGCAACTAGACCGCTTGGAAATGCGTTGCCGACACCGCGCGCAACTGCGCCGCCGCCATTTCGGGGGTCAGATCCCGTTGCGGATCGGCCAACATTTCATAGCCCACCATGAACTTTTTGATGGTAGCAGAGCGCAATAACGGCGGATAAAAATGCATATGCCAATCCCACTCAGGGTAAGAGGCACCGTCAGTAGGTGCTTGGTGCATGCCCGCCGAATAAGGGAAGCTGCACTCGAAAAGATTGTCATAACGAGTCGTCAGTTGTTTGATGATATCCGCCAGGTCAACGTGCTCTGCATCATCCATATCATTCAGACTCCGCAGCTGACGCTTACTCAAGATAAGAGCCTCGAAAGGCCAAGTCGCCCAAAACGGTACCACCGCGACAAAAGCGTTGTTCTGGCAAATGATGCGATCCGCCCGCTCTAACTCGACTTCACGATAATCACTCAGCAAGGTCCGACCGGTGCGCTGGTAATGCGCGAGCATGCGTTCCGACTCTCTTGCAGGCTCCTCCGGTACGGCCCGCTGTGCCCAAATCTGACCGTGTGGATGCGGATTACTGCAACCCATGATCTCGCCCTTGTTTTCAAAAATCTGAACATGGTTGATGCCTTCCATGGCGCCCAGTTCGACATATTGCTCCGTCCACAAGGCGACTAGTTGCTGAATATCCTCAACGGCCATTTGCGCGAGAGTCAGATCATGGCGTGGTGAGAAGCAAACGACCCTGCAGATGCCCGACTCGCTGCGAGACAGCAGTAATTCGTGATCGTCCACCTGACCCTCAGGCACCTCGGACAGCAGTGCGCTGAAGTCGTTTTGAAATACGTAAGGGCCCTTATAGTCCGGGTTCGTCGTCCCGCCCGCTCGCGTATTGCCAGGACAGAGGTAGCAATTTGCGTCATAGGCGTATGAAACATCAGAGGACGCTGACTCCTCTTGACCTTGCCAGGGACGCTGTGTGCGATGCGGGGATACCAATACCCAGCGACCGGTCAACGCATTAAACCGCCGATGGGCGTGCTCACTCGCATCAAACATGATCAAAGCACACCCATCTCACTACCAAATTAGGCCACAGCCTCAATGCGCGCTGGGACAAACTTATGATGCGGCGTTCCAGCAAACTTGTCGCAATCACCCAGCGATGTCAGCTCATTAGGCGCCACGCCCGATCGCGTGCCGTCATCGTTATCAAGACCAAAACCATTAGGAATGGAGGCGTGACCAGGCATCATGCGGTCCGTCACCTCAACACGGGCTAAGGCTGAACCAACCAGCGTTGTAATCCGAGCTTGGTCACCGGTTTCAATGCCGATGGTGGCCGCATCCTCAGGGCTGATGCGCAGAGAACCGTCAGGATCTTTACGACGCCAGCCAAAATCTCGGTAGATCGTATTTGCCGTATAGTCCCGCCGCTCTCCTGCGCTCAGTGCAATCGGAAACTCAGTGTTAGAACGGTTGACAGGCCCGGCCTCCAGTACCGAAAGCTCAGCGAGTAACGAGGGTAATACCAGCTGTATTTGACCCTCATTGCCTAATCGGTCCCAGGCTGTTTGCATATCATCACGCGAGAAAACAACGCCAGAATGGCCCGCAATAATAGCATCAAACAGAGTCTCGGCTTGAGTCATTGGATCGCCCTCGTAGCCAGCACGGGCCAGACTCTCGCTATCGCGCATGGCAAAGCCCATGGTTAAAGGCCACATAACAGCACCTTCTTTGGCCTCCTCGGGGAGTACCTCACCTAACGTCCTGTAGAGGATGACTGGGGCCAACTTGGCCACCATGCCATCTTCTGCCAAAGCCTGCATAAACCGCTCACGGAACGCCGCTCTACCCTCGTCTCTTAACAAGCCGCGCAGCTCGTCCACCAACTCGGTTGGCATCACGCCTGCCGCCTCAACAAGGCGCGCGTGAATCTCAGCCTCTGATAGCGACTCTCCCAGTGGTTCGAACAGTGGCTTTCGCAAGTGGAAATAATTGTCAGGGAATTCAAAGTTAAAGAACGTTGCCTCCCACTTCTCAAACTGCGTAGAGGCAGGCAGTACGTAATCGGCCTCACGTGCGGTCTCGGTCATAGCAATATCAATTGCTACCACCAGTTCCATCGAGCGAAGTGCCTCGCGCATGCGATTACTGTCAGCGAGTGAGTGAACAGGATTGGCAGATTCGACCAACATGGCGCGATAGCGATCCGGATGGTCGGTCAAAATTTCATCGGCAATGACATTACAAGGCACCATGCCACTAATAATCGGCGCCTTCGCGACAGGCGTCTTGCGTGAACTCCGACCACTGCCGGCGATATTTTGAAGGTAAGCAGGTACATACTGGGCACCTTCTTTACCAAAATGTCCGCAGAGCACCCAAACAAGCTTTGCTAGGTAGCTGATCAGGGTTGAGTGATGGTTCATTTGAACACCCAAATCCTCGAACATGGCCATACCGTTGGCATTGACGATCGCATCGACAGCAGCCGTCACCTCAGCAACACTTAGACCGGCGTGTGCACAGTAATCAGAGATGGAGATACCACTGAACGCGGCAATGATGTCCTCGACGCCAACTGTGTTCTTCTCGACCCACGCAGCGGCATACCGTTCATTCTGAACGAGGATGGCGACCATAGCGGCGAGCATCCAGGCATCGGTGCCGGGCTTAACGCGAAGATGGATATCGGCCATCTTCGCGGTCTCTGTGACCACAGGATCTACCACAATCATGGTTTTACTGGGGTCTTTACTGAAGTCTTTTAAAAATGCACGCGCCCGGGGAATGCCGTGTGTATGCCACGGATTTTTTCCCAGAAAATAGGCGACGTCGCAGTGATGGAAATCGCCTTTTACCATGGACCCAAACATTTGACCGTTTACCCAAAACTCGCCGGTTTTTTCCTGTGCCAGAGCGCTAGAGCGGTACACGCTGCCAAGCACTGAACGGGTGGCACTGGAATAGGCTCCAGGCAAATGGTTACCCTGACCGCCGCCGCCGTAGTAAAAAATCTTATCGCCGCCGTGTGTATCGCGAATCGCGGTGAAGCGCTCCATGATTTCACGGGTCGCTGTGTCCCAATCGATTTCCTCGAACGAGCCGTCAGGCTTACGGCGCAAAGGAGAGGTTATGCGGTCTTTACCGTTTTGGTAATGATTTAAGCCAGACGCCTTTTGGCAAAGGTAGCCCTTCGAAGCCGGGTGATCCTCATCACCGCGGATACGGACAATCTC
>OCON01000023.1_pt1 | contig 15956 bp, 22 predicted proteins | sample 1534741 | NCBI WGS metagenome assembly OCON01 (sample SAMEA3275601, study PRJEB22092) | marine metagenome | biome: marine biome; feature: surface water; material: seawater | collected 2014-06-21T10:30:00+00 | depth 2 m | reverse complement strand
ATCAGGATTTTGTAAACTTAAAAAAAGAATTATCTTCAAACTTAATAAGAAATTATGGCGTTGGTGCACAAATTATAAAAAAATTAGGTTTAAGGGATATAATTCTAGTTACACGATCCAAAAAAAGAATAGTAGGTTTGGATGGTTTTGGTATTAAAATTAAAAAACAAGAAATTTTTAAATGAAAAAAATACTAATTGTTTATTCTGATTATTACAAAGATATATCCAAATCTATACTTAACGGTGCATTAAAAGTTTTAAATAAAGATAATAAAAAATATAAAATTTTTAGAGTAGATGGATCTTTTGAAATTCCACAATTAATAAATATTAAAATGAAAACAAAAAAATATAATTCTGCAATTGCTTTAGGCTGTGTTATTAAAGGTCAGACACCTCATTTTGATTTTATATCTAGCACCATAACTAATGCATTAATGGATTTGTCATTTAAATTTAATGCTCCAATTTCAAACGGTGTTTTAACTTGTTTAAATCAATCACAAGCAAAAGTTAGAAGTTCTGGTAAAAAAAATAAGGGTATTGAGGCCGCTAACGCATTATTATCCATTCTTAGATCGTTAAAATGAAATCCGGAACTAGAATTAAGTTAGTTCAAAAAATTTATGAAAAAACTAATAATTGTGATGGACAAATAGATTTTGGTAAAGACCCATATCTCAGACACATTAAAAAAGTTTTTAACGGCTACTTTGAGTTTGAAAGTGATTTAGATCAAATTTTACAGAATAATCTATCATCAGAATTAAGTGTAAAAAATTTAGATATGCTTTTAAAGATAATACTTAAAGCCTCTATTTTTGAGCTTAAATATTGTAATAAAATTCCATTCAAAGTTGTTATTGATCAATATCTCGATGTGACAAATGCTTTTTATTCTAATGATCAAAAAAGGCTGGTAAATGGGGTGTTAGACAGCGTGGCAAAAAAATTAAGTTTATCTATTTAGTTGATTTTGTGGGTATTTTTTGGCAATTAACCCATTTTAAACAATTATAATTAAGGAAATTTAATGAACCCATCAGATATAATTATTTTAGATTACGTTGTGCTTTGTGGCATTGTAGCCGTTTTGTATGGCTTTATCACTAGCAAACAAATTCTAAGCGCAAGTGCTGGAAATAAAACTATGCAAGAAATTGCAGGAGCAATTCAAGAAGGAGCTCAAGCATATTTAAACAGACAGTATAAAACAATTGCAATTGTTGGAGTTGTTGTGTTGGTTTTAATTGCAGTTTTGTTTAGCCCTTTAGTTGCTGCCGGATATTTAATTGGCGCAACTTTATCAGGTGTCGCAGGATATGTTGGAATGGTTATTTCTGTAAGAGCTAACGTAAGAACCGCTGAAGCTAGTAGAAAAGGTTTGGCACAAGGTTTAGACATTGCTTTTAAATCAGGAGCTGTGACAGGAATGTTGGTTGCGGGTTTAGCTCTACTATCTATTACAGTTTATTATAAATTATTAGTTTCTATCAATTCATCAGAAAGAGAAATAATTGATGCGCTTGTTGCTTTGGGTTTTGGTGCATCATTAATATCAATTTTTGCTAGATTAGGTGGTGGAATATTTACTAAAGGTGCTGATGTTGGTGCTGATTTAGTTGGTAAAGTTGAAGCTGGTATTCCGGAAGATGATCCTAGAAACCCTGCGGTTATTGCGGACAATGTGGGTGATAACGTTGGAGATTGTGCAGGTATGGCTGCAGATTTATTTGAAACTTACGCTGTTACTGTTGTTGCAACTATGGTTTTGGCATCAATTTTCTTTACAGGAAATTCTAGTATGATGATTTATCCTTTAGCTATTGGAGGAATTTGTATCTTAACATCTATTGTTGGTACTTTCTTTGTAAGATTGGGTAAGAAAAGTAAGAATGTTATGGGAGCGCTATACAAAGGTTTTGTTGCTACATCAGTATTATCTTTAGTAGCTATGTACCCTGTAACGGATAATATTATTGGTTTAGAAACAACACTAAATGTTGGAAACTTAACATTTCAAGGCATTGACTTATTTTATTGCGCAGTAATTGGTTTGATTATTACGGGTTTGATTATTTGGGTAACCGAGTATTATACTGGTACTGATTACAGACCAGTAAAATCTGTAGCTCAAGCATCAACTACAGGTCATGGAACAAATGTCATTCAAGGTTTAGCTATTTCAATGGAAGCAACAGCTTTACCAGCTCTGATTATTGTTGTTGGAATTATTTCTACCCATTCTTTAGCTGGTTTATTTGGAATTGCTATCGCAGTAACAAGCATGCTTGCATTAACAGGTATGGTTGTCGCTTTAGATGCATATGGTCCAGTAACTGATAATGCGGGTGGTATTGCTGAAATGTCAAAACTTCCTTCAAATGTAAGAAAAACAACTGATGCACTTGATGCTGTTGGTAATACAACAAAAGCCGTAACAAAAGGTTATGCAATAGGATCAGCAGGTCTTGGAGCATTAGTTTTGTTTGCTGCATATACAGAGGATATTAAATATTTTTCCGCTCAATCAGATTCTGCTTTAAGCGGCATTCAAGTAAGCTTTGATTTATCAAATCCTTATGTTGTTGTTGGACTGTTAATTGGTGGCTTGCTTCCATATTTGTTTGGTTCAATGGGAATGCAAGCTGTTGGTAGAGCAGGTGGAGCTGTTGTTAATGAAGTAAGAAGACAGTTTAAAAAAATGCCAGGTATTATGAAAAGAACCCAGAAACCTGACTATGCAAGAGCTGTAGATTTATTAACAAAAGCTGCAATTAAAGAAATGATAATTCCTTCATTGCTTCCAGTTTTATCTCCAATAGTTGTATACCTAGTTGTATTAAATATTGCAGATCAATCTTCTGCACTTTCTGCACTTGGTGCAATGTTGTTAGGAGTGATTGTTACAGGATTGTTTGTTGCAATATCTATGACCGCTGGTGGTGGTGCTTGGGATAATGCAAAAAAATATATTGAAGATGGTCATTTTGGTGGAAAAGGATCGGAGGCTCACAAAGCGGCGGTTACTGGTGATACAGTAGGCGACCCTTATAAGGATACGGCCGGACCTGCAGTTAATCCAATGATTAAAATTACTAACATTGTAGCATTATTGTTGTTAGCAATAATTGCACATTAATCAAATTTTTTTCTAGCATTCTCCAACCTCTTTCGCGTTGAGCTTAAGAGGTTTTTGGAGAATGTATCCTTCACACCCAAGGTTTTAGTATTTTCTTTACTAAAAGTAATTTGTTGCATGCTTTCTAGATCATAAAAATCAACTTTTTTGGCTATACCATAGTTGTCAAAATAAATTTCTATATAATCATTTACATAAACTTTTGTTTTACCGAGTTTAGTTTTCGTTTTTCTAACCTCAAAATAACTCCATCTTTTTTCTTCTTCATTCTTAATATGAACAGGTCCTAGAATTCTTGTTATATCGTTTTTATTAGTTTCGTTTATTTTAATAAGCTGTGTTTTATTCTTAAGATTTGAAACACCATGAACTTGATCTATTTTGTTTAATGTACAAGATGTAAGAATTAATGATAATGTAATAATTAATAATTTTTTAATCATGAATATTGAAAATCTATACAATAATATTTTAATAGATGCTAGAAAACCTGATATTTACACTAATTATGTGAACGATGATTTAAACAACAAATTGTTGTTGTTTCTAATTTTATTATCAAAAGAATTTAATAATATGTCATCAAATGATCAAAATTATCAAAAATTTTTTGATTATATTTTCGCCAGAATAGAAACGGATTTAAGGGAGGTTGGTTATGGCGACATGTCAGTGAATAAAAAAATGAAAGTTATTGTAACAAAATTTTATTCAATTTTAGTAGATTTTAAAAATTTTAAAAATATTTCCGATAAAGATAAGAAAGCAATATTGCAAAAATATTTTACTGATATAAAAAAAATTGATGATTTTTCAATATATATAAGCAATTATTTATCTATTGATTAACAAAATTTAAGTGTTATTACACACCACTTATTATGGCAGTACCAAAGCGTAAAACATCAGTTGCTAGAAAAGGGAAACGCAGATCACATCTTGCTGCAAAATTTAAGAATGTAGTAGAAGATAAAAAAAGTGGTGAGTTTAGACTTTCACATCATTTGGATATGAAATCTGGGATGTATAACGGAAAACAGATTTTTAAACCAAAAAATTAATTTTTAATGAACAGTAAATTTAACATTGCAGTTGATGCAATGGGAGGTGATAACGCTCCTTTAAAAGTTCTCGAGGGAGCTAGTTTATTTTTTAAAGATAGTCCAAACGCATTTATTAATTTTTATGGCGATAAAGAAAAAATATCAAAAGAGTTAAATAAATTTTCAAATTTAAACCAAGATAATTGTAAAATTATTCACGCGCCAGATACTGTTCCAGGAAATGTTTCTGTAAGAGATGCAATTAAAATTGGTAAAAACACAAGTATGTGGATGTCTATTGATTCTGTCAAGAATGGCGAAAATCAAATTGTAGTTTCTTCGGGTAATACTGGTGCGTTACTTGTTATGTCTAAATTAATAATTAAAATGATTGATGGTCTAGATAAACCTGCGCTCGCAGCAGTTTGGCCTAATTTTAAAAATTATAGCGTTGTTTTAGATTTAGGTGCAAATGTTGAGTGTTCATCAGATAATTTGGTACAATTTTCTGTCATGGGAGCGGAGCTTTATAAAAGTATTTACAATTTAAATGACGCAACTGTTGGTCTACTGAATATAGGATCTGAAGAAATTAAGGGTAATGAAACAATAAAAGATGCTAACGATAAACTTAATGAAATAAAAATTAATGGATTTAAATACGGTGGATACATTGAGGGCAGTCAAATAAAAAATGGTGACACGAATGTTATTGTGACTGATGGTTTTACTGGAAATGTTGCGCTCAAAACAGCTGAAGGTACAGCTAATTTTATAACCACAGAAATAAAAAAATCTTTTTCAAATTCTTTTTTATCAAAAATTGGTTATTTATTTAGCTATTTCACTTTTAAAGAAATTAAAAAAAAATTAGATCCTAGAAGATTTAATGGTGCAATTTTTTTAGGATTAAACGCACCAGTTATTAAAAGTCATGGTGGAGCTGATGGTTTTGCATTTTACAACTCATTAAATTTGTCTTATAGAATTTTAAATGGTAATTTAATTAATAAAATTAAAAATAATTTTATTAATAATGGCAAATAACGTCACTCGACAAGATTTATACGACCTTACACATAAAGAATTGGGTATTTCAAAAAACGAATGTATTAAATTCGTAGACTTGGTTTTTGAGAGTATGTTAAAGAATTTTGAGTTATCAAATAAAGTTAAAATATCTCTTTTTGGATCTTTTGATGTTAAAGAAAAAAAAGCAAGAATTGGTAGAAATCCTAAAACCAAGGAAGAAAAAGAAATTTCATCTAGGACAGTGGTGACTTTTAAACCTTCAAAATTTCTCTCAAAAAAAATCAATAAATAGTGAAAGATAAAAGTGCGTACAAAACCATTGGCGAAGTATGTGAAATACTTAATTTAATCGATGCAGAAACAGGCAGGAAAAAAACTCATGTTTTAAGATTTTGGGAAAAACATTTTACAGAAATGAAGCCATCTTTAATTTACAAAGGTAGACGATATTATTCCGAAAAAAATATTTTAATTATAAAAAAAATAAAACAACTTTTAAAAGACGAAGGTTATACAATCAAAGGCTCAAAAAAAGCGTTATCGGATAACAATAACTTGGTTGACACCTCAAAACAGAGTAATATAAGCAGTGAGAAAATTATAAGTTTAAAACAAAAAATTAAAGATTTAAAAAAATATATAAATGGCTAAAAAAAGTTCTGTTAAAGTAAGATTAGTTCCAGAGTCAAAACCAGACAGTAAACACTTTTACTACGCAAAAAAACCAACAGCAGGCGAAAAAGCTAAAGATAAATTAAAAATGAAAAAATATAATCCTGCTACAAGAAAACATGAATGGTTTGTAGAGAAGAAGCTTCCACCTCACAGTAAGTAGTTAAAGATTATTTATATTTTTTTTTTTCTAATTCAATAAATGAACTAATCATTGTTAACCAAATCTTAGTAATAATAAATTTTTCTAGTTTCAATTTTTTACCTATTTTAACTCTTTCCTTTATCATTTTGGATATTCTAGCCTGGTCAACAATCTTGCTTTTAGGTTTATACTTAATGACATTTAAAACCTGCTTTCTTCTTTTTGATAGTAATTGAAGTATTTTTAAATCTATTTTATCTATATTTAATCTTATTTTCTCTAAGCGTTTCTCAGGTGACAATTTGCTTATTTTTTTTTTCATACAAAATATATATCCAAAACTATGCATCAAATATATCAAAAAAATCAAATTAATTTATGGTTAATTAGTACGATGCTCTTGTTAGTTTCTTTGATATGGATTGGAGGATTAACAAGGTTAACGGGTTCAGGTTTGTCCATAACTGAATGGGAAGTATTTTCTGGCATATTACCTCCAATGAATCAAAATCAATGGATAGAATATTTTGAACTTTATAAAAAGATTCCTGAATATCAAAAAATTAATTATGGAATGTCCTTAGATGAATTTAAAATTATTTTTTGGTGGGAATATATTCATAGAGTTTTGGCTAGAATTTTAGTTTTAGCTTATATTATACCTCTTATATTTTTTGTCTTTAGATCTTATATTGACAAAACAAAAATATTCTTCTTTTCATCTATATTTTTTTTATTTTTATTTCAGGGTTTTATGGGGTGGTATATGGTTAAAAGTGGCTTGGTTTCTGAAACAGATGTAAGTCATTACAGGTTAGCTGCTCACAAATTTTTAGCCGTAATAATTTTTTCAATGATATTGTGGTCTTGGCTAAATATAAATTCAAAAAAATTTATTATCTCTATTAATATAAAAAATATTTTAATGTCTGTGTTAATTTTTTTAATATTAATGCAAATTATTTGGGGCGCTTTTACCTCAGGACTTAACGCAGGATTACTTTATCAAACCTGGCCTTTGATGAATGATAAATTTATTGCTGATGATATTGTTATTTTAAATATTTTTTCTAAAGAACTTTTTAGTAACCCGTCTTATGTTCAGCTATTTCACAGGTTTATGGCTTATTTTATTTTATTTTATTCATGTCTGATCTATGTTTATTTTAGAAAAGATCAAAATAGTAATTTTTTTAAATTTATTTTTTTCGCTTTGGCTTTTCAAATCATTCTTGGAATATTAACTCTAGTAAGCGGTCTAAATATATATCTCGCCAGTTTACATCAAATGGGATCTATTCTGCTATTATCCAGCGCAATATATGGCTTATTTTGTAGCAATAAAGCTCAAAACATAATTGACACCCAGTCATATAAACAGTAATTAGCAGCTTTCAAAATGACTGATTTTATTAAAAAAAGTGAATTAGATAACAGGTGGTATCATATAGACGCTACGAATGTAGTGGTTGGAAGACTAGCAGCTGAAATATCAAAAATTTTAAGAGGAAAAAATAAAGCAACCTTTACTCCTAATATGGATAATGGAGATTTTGTAGTAATCACAAATGTTGAAAAATTAAAATTTACTGGAAGCAAACAAACAGATAAAAAATATTATAGACACACTGGTTGGCCAGGTGGAATTAAAGAGAGAACGCCTGAAAATTTTGTAGAGAGAAACCAGCCTGAGGAAATTTTAAAATTAGCGGTTAAAAGAATGTTGCCAAGAGGACCACTTTCAAAAAAACAGTTAACAAAATTGAAAATTTACAAATCAGAAAAACATCCTCATGAAGCCCAAAAGATTGTAAACATTGACTTTGGTAAACTAAATAAAAAAAATATTAAAACAAATTAATGAGTGCTGAAAATCTAAAAATCTCAAAAGACGCAGTTTATGCAACAGGTAAAAGAAAAGATGCTGTAGCAAGAGTATGGATGTTAAAAGGTACTGGAAGAATATTTGTTAACGGAAAAGTTTTATCGCAATATTTTAAAAGACCAGTTCACCAAATAGCCGTTGAAAGACCATTAACTATAACAAAATCAAAAGATATTTATGATATTGTCTGCACTGTTAAAGGTGGTGGAATGAGTGGTCAAGCTGGCGCAGTAACTCATGGTATTTCAAAAGCCTTAGTAGTAACATCTCCCGAGACGAGAAAGATTGTTAAAAAAAATAAAATGTTAACAAGAGACTCTCGAACGGTTGAAAGAAAAAAACCTGGACAAAGAAAAGCTCGTAGAAAGTTCCAGTTTTCTAAAAGATAGTAATTTTTTAGTTTTTTATTGTTTTATATTCAAACATTATTAAATTTATAATTTATGAGTGATAAGTTAGAAATCGCAATTGCTGGAGCAACAGGTTTTGTTGGCATTGAGCTGATTAAAAAGCTTTATGATCATCCAAATGTAAATCTAAAATATTTATTTGTTAAAGAGAGTATAGACGAAGATATATATAAATCTTTACCTAACAATATTACAGATTTACCAAAGCTAAAAAAACTTGATATTGATTTGATTAAAAAATGTGATGTTTTTTTTTCAGCTTTACCACACGCAGAACTTCACAAAATTGCTAAAGAAATTATTTTAGACACTGTTATTATTGATTTGTCTGCTGATTTTAGATTGCCTGATATTTCTGTTTATGAAAAGTGGTACAAAATTAAACATGAAAGTCCTGAATTACAAAGCCAAAGCACTTATGGTCTCTCTGAAATCTTTAGAGATAAGATTGTAAAAAGTAACTTAATCTCATGTCCAGGGTGTTATCCAACTTCAGTTTTGTTACCTCTAATACCTCTTATTCATAATAAGATGATTGATTGCTCAAACATTATTATAGATAGTAAATCTGGATATTCTGGCGCTGGAAAAAAAATACATAACAATAAAGATTATCCAAATTTAGATGAAAATATTGCTATATACGGGGTTGGTAATCATAGACATATGCCAGAAATAAATCATTACTTATCTTTATTTAGCAATGAAACAATTCAAGTATCGTTTACTCCACACTTAATACCAACTTTTAGAGGTATGCTTTCTACTATTTATGTTAAATCTGAAACGTCACTAGATGAAATATATAAAACTTTAAAAAATAAGTATGAAAATGAACAGTTTGTTGATGTCTTCAAATCTAAGATGATAAATACAAATGAAGTTATTAATACAAACAAAGCATTAATTTCTATTTTTGAGAGTAATATTAAAGGTTCTTATATAATCTGTTGTAATATTGATAATTTGTTAAAAGGTGCTGCTGGACAAGCAGTGCAAAATTTTAATATTAAATATAATTTTGACGAAAAATTAGGACTAATTTAATGAGAGAGTTTAATATAGGCATAATCGGATTGGGTAATATTGGCCTTGAAGTTTATAAAAATATAAAAAAAAACTCATCTGATATTAAAAAGAAAACAGGTTTTAAATTAAATATATTAAAGGTTTCAGCTAAGAATTTAAGAAAAAAAAGAGGAATAAAAATTCCTAATAAGCTACTAGAAAAAAACTATTTAGAAATAATCAAAAATCCGAAGATAAACATTGTAGTTGAATTAATTGGTGGTGCTGATGGTATTGCTAAAAAAGTAGTATTTGATTCTATAAAAAATAAAAAACACGTTGTTACTGCTAACAAAGCGTTAATAGCTAAGCATGGAGATCAACTTTCGATATTAGCAGAAAAAAATGGAGTAAATTTATTATTTGAGGCTGCAGTTGGAGGAGGAATTCCAATTATAAGATCCATTAAACAAGGTTTAATAGCAAATAAACTTCATCATATTTACGGAATTTTAAACGGAACTACCAACTATATTTTAACTGAGATGGAAAAGAGAAATCTCAATTTTAAAGATGTTTTGAAAGACGCTCAAAAACTTGGTTATGCAGAAGCAAATCCAACTGCTGATGTCGATGGTCATGACGCTGCAGCTAAAATTTCAATCTTAAGTTCAATAGGATTTGGTACAAAAATTATTAATAATGGTTTTTTAGTAGAGGGAATTAGAAAAATTGAAATAGAGGATATAAAGTTTGCAAAAGATTTAGGTTACAAAATAAAATTATTAGCGATATCAGAAAAATTAGGGAAATATATCAAACAAAGAGTTCATCCATGTTTAATTCCAATTAACTTAGATGTTGCAAATATTGACAATGTTACAAATGCTGTAGTTGTAGATGGCAAACCTATTGGTAGAACAATTTATGAAGGGCCTGGAGCTGGAAAAGGACCAACATCATCCGCAGTTATTTCTGACATAACTTCAATAATGCTAGGCAATGATGAATTTTCATTTGGCCTTTCTCCATCAGCTAAGAAAAATGTTCATTTATTTAATTTTAATAACCATGTTTCTAAATATTATATTAGATTTTTAACAAAAGACGTACCTGGTGTTCTTTCAACTATCACTTCGAATTTAGCAAAAAATAAAATAAGTGTAGCTAATTTAATTCAAGAACCTTCGAATAATGGTAATGCAAACGTTATGCTTATTACACATTTTTCTAAAGAGTCTAATATTCAAAAGGTTTTAAAAAACTTAAATAAACAAAAAAAATTGTTTAAAAAAATTGTTATGATTAGAGTTAGGGATCTTAAGAAACTCTAATGCTTGATCCAAAGCTACTAAACCAAATTATTGATGTCGCTGCGAACGCTGCTTATAAATCATCTTTATTAAAAGGAATGGGTGATAAAAATGCAGCTGACCAAGCAGCAGTTGATTCTATGAGAACAGAATTAAACAACATGAGTATCAAAGGAAAAGTTGTAATTGGAGAAGGTGAAATGGATGAGGCTCCAATGCTTTATATTGGTGAGGTTTTAGGAAAGTCAGAATTTCCAAAAATTGATATTGCTGTTGATCCATTAGATGGAACTAAATTAGCCGCAAATAACATGCCAAATGCAATTTCAGTAATTTCAATCTCGGAAGAGGGTAATCTTTTACAAGCACCAGACACCTATATGGATAAAATATCTGTTGGTCCTAATTTACCTGAAAATATTGTAGATTTAGATGAAGATATAAAAAAAAATATTCAAAATTTAGCAAAAGCAAAAAATAAAAATATCAAAGATATATGTGTATGTATGCTCGACAGAGAGAGGCACCAACATTTTATAAACGATACAAAATCACTAGGTGCAAAATTAAAATTGATATCAGATGGTGATGTAGCAGGATCTATTTTCTCAGCAATTGATGAATCAGAGGTAGATATGTACATTGGCATTGGTGGAGCACCTGAGGGTGTACTTGCCGCTTCTGCTATAAAGTGTCTTGGCGGACAATTTCAAGCCAGGCTTAAAATAGATGAAGAAGATGAAAGACAAAGAGCTCAAAAGTTAGGAATTACTGATTTTCAAAAAAAATATTACCTTGATGATATCGTAAAAGGAGATGTTATTTTTTGCGCTTCAGGAGTAACAGATGGTGAACTTGTTTCTGGTGTTAAAATAATTAATCAAGAATTTGAAGCAGAAACTTTTGCTTTACATTATTCACAAAAATTTTTTCAGAAAGTTAAAACTAAGTATAATATATGAGTAATCATTCTGTTCTGGGTAAAGAATGGGTTGAAAAAAAATACAATAAAAACCAGTTAGAACTAATTTCTAAAAACTATAATCTTGATTTTTTAACTTCCAAATTAATTTGCAATAAAGATTTAAATTTAGACCAGCTTGATTTTTTTTTATCTCCAAGAATAAAACACTATCTTCCAAATCCTTTATACTTTAAGGACTGCGATAAAGCTTTAGAGGTGGTTTTCAAACATATAAAAAATAAAAGCAAAATATGTATATTCGGGGATTATGATGTCGATGGGGCAACTTCAAGCTCATTATTATCCTTTTATTTTAAGCATCTTAATATTGATCATTTTGTATTTATACCAGATCGTCAAAAAGATGGTTATGGTCCATCAATCGAAACATTTGAAAGTATTATAGAAAAAAAAGTTGATCTAATAATTGCCTTAGATTGTGGAACCACATCATTTGAGGCAATCGACTTAGCACTGAAAAAAAAAGTTGATGTTGTAATAATTGATCATCATAAATCACAAGAAATTTTACCTAAAGCTAACGCTTTAATTAATCCAAACCGATTTGATGAAAGTGGTGATTATTATTATTTATGTGCTGCAGGATTGTTATTTGTTTTCTTAGTTGGCTTAAATAAATTTTTAAGAGATAAAAATTATTTTAAAGATAACAATCTAAATGAATTGGATTTATTAAATTATTTAGATTTAGTTATGATGGGAACAGTTTGTGATGTTGTTCCATTAATTGACTTAAACAGAGCCTTTGTTTCCCAAGGCTTAAAAGTTGCTGCTAAAAGAAAAAATCTTGGCCTTAAAACTTTGGTAGATCACTCAAGAATAAGAAAAAAAATTTCTACTTATGAAGTTGGTTATATTCTAGGACCTAAAATTAATGCAGGTGGAAGAATAGGCAAATCAGAATTAGGATACAATCTTCTCACAACGAACGATGCTGAAACAGCTTATTTGATATCTAGCGAATTAGATAGTTTAAACCTTAAAAGAAAAGATTTGGAAAAAAAAATATTAGAGGAGGCTATTAACATTGCAGAAAAAAACAATGATCAGCCAATTATTTTTTTATACAAAAATGATTGGCACGAGGGATTAATTGGAATTATAGCCAGTAGATTAAAAGATCATTTTAACAAGCCTGCTTTTATAATGTCAAAAAAAGGAGAAGATTTAAAAGGTTCCGCTAGATCTATTTTTGGTTTTGATGTTGGTTTAGCTATTACAAAGTGTAAACAACTAGATTTAATCAACAAGGGCGGGGGTCACCCAATGGCTGGCGGTTTTAGTTTAAAAATAGATTTTCAAGATAAATTCAAAAATGAATTAATCAAAATTTACAATAAGTCTGTTAAAACTGGAAATGACAACAGTTTGTATATTGATAGCTATCTTGAATTAAGTGCTATTAATCATGAACTATTAGAGAAAATTAATCATTTAGAACCTTTTGGCTCTGCTAACAGAGAACCTGTTTTTGCTATAGAAAATTTAAAAGTTAGCAAGGTTTTAAAAACTGACAATAATCACGTTAAAGTCATAATGCAAAAAGGTAGTTCCTATTTAAATGGAATAGCTTTCAATTCTAAAAATAAAGATTTGGGAAACTATTTAATGAATTATAAAAAAAATTTTAGTGCAGCTGGTAAAATTAAGCTCAATGAGTGGAATGGAAGATCTAATATTGAATTAATCATCGATGATATACAATTATTGGGCTGATTTTTTTATTGATAATATACTAATAATAAATAAAAAAGGTCATTCTTTGGTCCCTTCGTCTATCGGTTAGGACACATGGTTTTCATCCATGAAAGAGGGGTTCGATTCCCCTAGGGACCGCCAGAATAGATATTTTAGTTTATTTTTATAAATTTTTAAATCAAATTTAACTTTGTCAAAGCTCCAATTATAACAAAAGTTATAAGCAGCAAAGTCATTAGATAAATCAATAATTTAATTATCTTCTCACGTTGTTTTGCTTTTTTTTCGTGTTCTTGATTAAGGTTATTTTCATTCATGAGAAAAATTTATAATGTTTTTTCTATTGCTTTTCTAAACTTTTCACTATCAGGTTTTGTAAATGAGCTAAATGTTTCTTGAACCTGACCATTTTTATTAATCAGTATTTTGTAAAAATTCCATTTAGGTTTTGATCCGTGAGTGTCTAAAACCCACTTATAAAATGGATGAGCTTCACTACCTTTAACTTTTGTAATATCTGTCATTGGAAAATTGATACCAAAGTTTACTTCGCAAAATTTTTTTACCTCTTCTTTACTATTTAGTTCTTGGTTAAAATCATCTGAAGAAACTCCAATAACAACAACACCTTTATCTTTGTATTCATCCCAAGTTTTTTGTAGACCTTCGTATTGGTTTGTGAAACCGCATTTGCTTGCAACATTAGTTATAATTAATGTTTTTCCAATGTAGTGTGATAAATCGATTTTTCCTCCATCAATACTATTAAACTTAAAATCATAAGCTGTTTTCATGTTTGCGAGTACCACATTGTTAAATAGAATTAGTACAGTTAAGTATTTAAGCAGCTGCATGTTTTTTTGAACATATTACAAGCAAAGTATATCCTAATAATGTTGAAAACAAGGATCCTAATAATACACCTATTTTAACACCATCTATTACTTCTGAATTTGGGAAAGCCAAGTTTCCAACAAATAAGCTCATTGTAAAACCAATACCCGTTAATACGCCAGTTGCATAAAAACTAATCCAGCGAGCATTCTTTGGCATTTCAGCAAGTCCAAATTTTATAGCTGCAAATGAAAATGTAAAAACACCAAGTTGTTTACCAACAAATAAACCAAGACAAATTCCAAGTGGTACTGGTGTAAAGAGCTGAGTAATTGACATTCCATCAAAATTAACTCCTGCATTTGCAAAAGCAAAAATAGGCATAATTAAAAAAGATACATATGGGGCGAGCGTGTGTTCTATATGTTTTAACATTGAATATTTTCCGTGATGCGAAGCATCTGTTTTATGAGGTATTGTCATAGCCAGTAATACACCTGCAATTGTTGCATGTATTCCGGAGCCATAAGTAAAGTACCACATGAACAAGCCAACTAATAGGTATGCAAAAAAATGTTTAACCTTAAATTTGTTAAAAAGTAATAAAATCAAAAAACATAAAAACATTAAACCAAGATATGTTAAATTGAGTTTGGTAGTATAAAAAAGAGCAATAATTATAACTGCTCCCATGTCATCAATTATTGCAAGGGCAACTAAAAAAACTTTTAAGGAAATTGGAACTCTCGATCCAAGAAGAGATAATACACCAATTGAAAACGCAATATCAGTAGCTGCGGGTATAGCCCATCCTTTTAGTGTATATGGATCTTGGTAGTTAAAACCAACGTATATTAGAGCGGGTATTAACATCCCTCCAATCGCACCAGCAATGGGTAAAGCAGCTTGTGTGGGTTTTGCGAGCTCACCCTCAACAAACTCCCTTTTAATTTCTAAACCAACAACAAAGAAGAAGATTGCCATTAACGCATCATTAATCCAATGATGTAATGACATTTTTAAAGACAAATCTCCAAATCCAATAGCATAGTAAGTTTTAAGAGCCTTAAAATAACTTTCTGATAAACCTGAATTACTGACTAATAGTGCGATTATTGTCATTACAAGCAATGTAATGCCCGCTGATGTTTCATGCTTAATATACCATCTAAAATATGAAGAAATTTTATTAATCACAGATTTTAAATACCATCTTAAATTTAAAAATATATTCTTAATTCTTTAAAACATCATTAAAATATGTATATAAGTCACATTGTCGGGGCATAGCGCAGCCTGGTAGCGCATCTGGTTTGGGACCAGAGGGTCGCAAGTTCAAATCTTGCTGCCCCGACCAAAAGTTAATATGTCAAAAGCTAAAATTTACATACCTTCCAAAACTGCCATGCAATCTGGAAGAAACAAAAGTAAAAAATGGTTGTTAGAATTTGATAAAAAAAACTCAAGCAATGATTACTTAATGAATTGGGTTTCATCTGATGATACACAATCACAAGTCAAATTATTTTTTGATACTAAAGAGGCTGCAATTAATTATGCAAAGAAAAATAATATTGAATTTCAAATAATAGAACCAAAGAAATCAAAATTAATTTTAAAATCTTACGCAGATAATTTTTTAACATAAACTATGTTAAGAAGTTTTTTTTTAAATAAAAAATGGTTTTGGTGGGCTTGGGGAGGCGGTCTTTTTTTATTACTTTCATTATTAATACAAGTTACTATTACTGTTAAAATTAATGAATGGTACAAAGGCTTTTATGATG
>OCON01000018.1_pt1 | contig 18643 bp, 17 predicted proteins | sample 1534741 | NCBI WGS metagenome assembly OCON01 (sample SAMEA3275601, study PRJEB22092) | marine metagenome | biome: marine biome; feature: surface water; material: seawater | collected 2014-06-21T10:30:00+00 | depth 2 m | reverse complement strand
TTCATAGGCTGGGACATGATAATTTGAACAAGTTGGAGTGAATGCGCCAGGTAAAGCAAAAACTACAATTTTTTTTCCTTTAAAATATTCAGTTATATCTTTTTCTAAAAACTTACCATCTTCTCGAATTACAACTTTTGAACTTGGGATTTTTTGTGTCATTTTTGATTATGTTTAATATTAAATTGCCTCATTGCAAATCTTTTTTTTTGATCGATTGTTAATTTATCATGACATTTAGGACATGAAATACCTTCAATATATTTATTTGATTTTTTATCATTTTCACTAATTGGAATTTGGCATCCGTGACACATGGAGTATGTACCAGGTTTTAATCCATGCTTAACAGATACGCGCTGATCAAAAACATAGCATTCACCATTCCAACTGGATTTATCTTCTTTTACGCTATCCAGATAATTTAGTATGCCTCCCTCCAGTTGGTAAACTTCATCCATTCCAATATTTTTTAAATGATCGGCTGCCTTTTCACATCTAATTCCACCTGTGCAAAATATTGCTAATTTTTTATTATTCTTTCTGATAAAATCTTTTGAAAAATATTCTTTAAATTCTCTAAAGCTGTTTACTTTAGGATTAATTGCATTCTTAAAAGTACCTAACTCATACTCAAATGATTTTCTTACATCTACAAGCATAACGTTATCTTTAACTATAAACTCATCCCATTCTTCCGGGGTTAAATGCTTACCGCTTCTAATTTTTGTGTTAACTTCAATTGGAACAACTTCTTTTTTGATTTTAATTTTAGGTTTTTTAAAAGGAACAAAGCTTGATGATGAAGCGTTTGTAACATCGAATTTATCTATCTTTAAAATAGACTTTGTAAAACTTTGAAATTCTGAAAAAAAACCTGATGAACCTGCTAAAGTACCATTTATTCCCTCTGGAGATAAAATAATGGTTCCTTTTAAAGAGTAATCAATTAAATATTTTTTAAATTTAATTCTCAAATCCTCATTGATTTGAATGGAACAAAACTTATAAAAACTAACTATATTGTATTTTTCTTTTTGCATAACATTATTCCATCGCCTATGGAAATTAATGAAATTTCAAAATAATTATCACGTTTAACATAACTGTTAAATGTTTTAATTTTCTCTACTTTGGGATCGTCTGTATTTTCAGATACTTTGCCCTTCCAAAGAACATTGTCAAAAGCCATAACGCCCTTTTCACTTAAAAGGGTTTTGCATTTTTCGTAATATTGGATGTAATTTGTTTTATCGGCATCAATAAAAATGAAATCATACTTTTCATTTAATTTATCCAATTCCTCTAATGCTGAACCAGTAATTGAATAGATTTTTTTATTTACTCCTGCCTTTTCCCAATATTTTTTAGCAATATCATTGGTTTTTTTATCTTTATCGATAGTGGTAATTTTACCATTGGTCGCAAGTGCCATTGATAAAGCGCTATACCCAAGATACGTCCCCAGTTCCAAGATATTTTTATAACCACCAATATTTATTATTAATTTAAGAAATTCTGATTGTTCTGGTGAAATTTGTAAGTGTGCTGATTGAGAATGTTCTTTGTTATTGTATTCCCTAAGCTCTTTTTCTATTTCTGTTTCATTAACACCATTTTCATAAATATAATGCTCAAGTCTTTCATTGAGTAAAAAGTTTCCTGACATTGTGATTATTTTAATTTATTTTTTAAAATATCGTTGATCATTTGAGGGTTACCCTTACCCTTCATTTCTTTCATCACTTGACCAACAAAAAAACCAAACAATTTATCTTTACCTGATTTATACTGTTCTACCTTGTCTTGATTTGAAGCTAAAATTTTATCAACAATATTTTCGATCTCTTTTGGATCGGATGTTTGTTTTAAACCTTTGTCTTCAACTATTTTTAAAGGATCTCCATCGCTTTTGACCATTTCCTCAAATACAGTTTTTGCAATTTTTCCGGATATCGTTCCATCCTTAATAAGGTTAATCATCTTTGCTAAATTTTCTGCACTAACAGGACTTTCGGTAATATCCTTTGCTTCTTTATTTAGTGTAGCAAACAAATCGCCCATGAGCCATGTGGCTGCTAATTTATAATCTGAATTTTTTGCAACTTTTTCGTAATACTCTGAAACAGCTTGATCAGAAATAATAACGCTCGCCTCATAGCTCGTTAATTTAAAATCTGCTATTAACCTTTGTTTTTTTTGATCTGGAAGCTCTGGGAGAGTTTTTTTTAAATCTTCAATATACTTCTCGTCTATTTCTAATGGTAATAAATCTGGATCAGGAAAATACCTGTAATCATGCGCATCTTCTTTACTTCTCATTGATCGCGTTTCTTGTTTTTTAGTATCAAAAAGTCTTGTTTCTTGATCTACTTCTTTTCCATCTTCTATTAAATTAATTTGTCTTCTGGCCTCATACTCAATGGCTTGCTGCATAAACTTAATGGAGTTAACGTTTTTAATCTCACATCTAGTCCCAAAATCTTTTGAGTTCTTAGGTCTAACTGAAACATTAACATCCGCTCTCAACGAACCTTGCTCCATGTTTCCATCACAAGTGTTAAGATACCTCATAATGGATCTTAATTTTTTTATATACTCACCAACTTCACCTGGTGATCTCAGATCAGGTTTGCTTACAATTTCCATTAAAGCAATCCCTGAACGGTTTAAATCAACAAAAGAATGATTTGGATCTTGATCGTGCATACTTTTTCCAGCATCTTGCTCCAAGTGTAGCCGCTCAATTCCAACTTCTTTGGTGCCGTAAGGCATATCAAGAATTACTTTTCCTTCACCTACTATAGGGTGTTTAAATTGAGATATTTGATAACCTTGAGGTAAATCAGCATAAAAATAATTTTTTCTATCAAATTTAGAGAAGGTATTAATTTTTGCGTTTAGTCCAAGACCTGTTTTAACCGCTTGTTCTATGCAAAATTTATTAATAACAGGCAACATTCCAGGCATCGCGGCATCCACTAAACTTACTTGTGAATTTGGCTCGGCACCAAATTGAGTTGCTGATGCAGAAAACAGTTTGGCTTTGGACAAAACTTGAGCATGCACTTCGAGACCAATCACGACTTCATAATCACCCTTCTCGCCTTTTAAATAATAATCAAATTGTTTTTCTGACATCAAATCCACCAATCCTTATAATTGGGTTTAAAATTAATATTTTGCTCTATAGCATATGCATTGTTTAATATTGTTTGCTCATCAAAAGATTTTCCAATTAGTTGCAAACCAAGGGGTAAATTTTTTTGATCATAACCTGCAGGAAAAGAAATTGCTGGTAATCCTGCTAAATTGACAGGAACTGTAAATACATCGTTTAAATACATTGAAATTGGATCGTCATCGTTTTTTCCTATTGCAAAAGCTGAAGATGGTGTGGTTGGAGTCAAAATAGTATCAACTTCTTTAAAAGCTTCATCGAAATCATTCTTAATAAGTCTTCTGACTTTTAGAGCTTTTAAATAATATGCATCATAATAACCTGAGGACAAAACATAAGTTCCAATTAAAATTCTTCTTTTAACCTCGTCTCCAAAGCCTTGGGCTCTAGTATTTTCGTACATTTCAATCAAATCTTTACCTTCAGCTCTAAAACCATATTTAACCCCATCATATCTTGCTAAATTTGAAGAAGCTTCTGCAGGAGCAATAATGTAATAAGCTGGAAGAGCATATTTGGTATGAGGGAGGGAAATCTCTTTAATTTCACAACCTAAAGATTTAGAAATCTCAATTCCTTTATCCCAAAGATCTAATATTTCTTTTGGCATACCGTCTACTTTGTATTCTTTTGGAATACCTATTTTTAAACCTTTGATATCTTTTGTTAATTTGCTGGAAAATGGTTCAACATTTTTTTTTGCAGAAGTTGAATCTTTTTCATCATGACCAGATATCACTTCCATCATTAATGCAGAATCTTTTACATCTTTAGTCATCGGGCCTGCTTGATCTAATGATGATGCAAAAGCAACAATTCCCCACCTCGAGCATCTGCCGTAAGTTGGTTTTAAACCTACAATACCTGTAAAAGATGCTGGCTGCCTAATAGAGCCGCCAGTATCAGTTCCAACTGTAGCTGAAGTTAAATTTGCAGCAACGGATGAAGAGCAGCCTCCTGAGGAACCACCGGGAACTAGGTCTTCATCGTTTCTATATGGATTAATAACATTTCCAAAATAACTGGTTTCATTTGATGACCCCATTGCATACTCATCACAATTTAGTTTTCCTAATAAATTGGCACCTTCATTCCACAATTTTTCTGTTACAGTTGATTCATATTGTGGCTTAAATCCCTTTAACATTTTGCTTGATGCGGTTGTTTGAACTCCATTTGTGCAGAATAAATCTTTAACCGCAATAGGTGCTCCAAATAATTTTTTATCAGGATTAAAACTTTGATCTAAATCTTTTGCTTTTTTAAGAGCGATATCAAATGTTTCTTCAACATAACAATTTAATTTTTTTGATTTAGAAGAGCGCTCAACATATGATTTTGTAGCCTCCTCACAAGAAATTTCTTTTGATTTAATTTTGTTTACAAGCTCAAATAGTGACAGCTGATATATTTCGCTCATTACTCAATGACCTTTGGAACAACGTAAAAGTCATCATTTTCAGTTGGTGAATTAATTAAAATATCTTTTTTTTTGTTTACTACTTTCACCTCATCCTCTCTTTTAATTAACTCTTGATTAACAGTCGATGCTAAAGGCTCAACATTATCAATGTTTACCTCGTTTAATTGTTCTACAAATTTTAATATTGAATTTAAATCTTTAATCATATTCTCTTCAAATTTTTCGTTTGAAGCTATTCTTGAAAGTTTTGAAATCTTTTTAACTGTATCTTTGGTAATTGACATTGGACTTTATTAAAATTTGCGGTAAATTATCACTTTAATGGAAACTATCAACCTTTGCGATAACTCAGGCTTTCACGAAAAGGTTGGAACAAATTCTCGAATTTTAGGAATTGACCCTGGTAAAAAAAATATTGGAATATCCATTAGTGATCCAAGTCAAAAAATTGCCACTCCTTTAAAAACAATAGAGATGAAAAAATTTAAAAAATTTATTGAGCAACTCAATAGAGTCATTTTAGATTATGAAGTTAAGGGCATTGTCATTGGCAATCCAGTTAATATGGATGGTAGCCTTGGACCTAGATCGCAATCCGCTAAAGATTTTGCACAAAATATTACAAAGATTACAAAAATACCTATAACCCTTTGGGACGAAAGACTCTCTAGTGAAGGAGCATTCAAACTAATGGGGGATTTAAATATTAATTCATCAAAAAAAAGTGAAAAACTAGATCAACATGCAGCTGCATTCATTTTACAAGGCTACTTAGATTTTCTTAATAAATAACTTGCCTATTTAATAAAATGGCCATATAGGACTGGTTTTAATGGCTTTATTCAAAACCAAACAAGCTGTTAAATATGAGAAGAAGCACCTATTAGGTATTCAAGATTTATCTATTCCAGAAATTGTTCATATCCTTAACGAAAGCCAATCGTTCGTCGAACTTAATCGTAAGGAAAATAAAAAGTTAGGCCTTTTAAAAGGTAAAACCCAAATTAACTTATTCTTCGAAAGCTCTACAAGAACACTCTCATCATTTGAATTAGCGGGTAAGCGTTTGGGTGCGGATGTTATGAATATGAATGTTTCAAATTCAGCAATTAAAAAAGGGGAAACTCTAATTGATACGGCAATGACACTTAACGCAATGCATCCAGATATTTTAGTTATAAGGCACGGTGACTCAGGTGCAGCAAATCTTTTATCAAGAAAAGTGAATTGCTCAGTCATTAATGCAGGAGATGGTTGGAGAGAGCACCCTACCCAAGCATTACTTGATGCAATGACGATTAAGATGAAAATTGGAAAGATTGAAGGTTTAAAAATAGCAATATGTGGTGACATAATGCATTCAAGAGTTGCTAGATCTAATATTTATCTTCTAACTATGATGGGAGCAGAAGTTAGAGTTATAGCGCCAAGTACTTTGATGCCAAAAGAAATCGGTCAATTTGGCGTTAAAGTTTTTACAAATATGGAAGATGGCTTGAAAGACGTTGATATCATTATGATGCTTAGAATGCAGTTAGAGAGAATGGACGGATCTTATATTCCATCTACTAGAGAATATTATGAATTTTTTGCACTAGATTACAAAAAAATAAAACATGCAAAAGAAAATGCTCTCATCATGCACCCTGGCCCAATGAACAGAGGTATAGAAATAGACGCAAGTTTAGCAGATGATATTAATCGCAGTATTATTGTTCAACAAGTTGAAATGGGTGTTGCGGTTAGAATGGCTTGTCTAAAAATTTTAATGGAGAACCAATCGTGAAATCAGCAATTATCAATGCTAGAATAATAGACACAAAAAATAATATTGATGAAACTGGTGGAATTTTAATTAATGAGAATGGTTTAATCGAGGCTGTAGGTAAAGATGTTACAAAAGATAATGTCGGAGATATTAAGGTCACTGATTGTCAAAATAAAATTGCAATCCCTGGAATAATAGACGGGAGAGTATTTGTTGGTGAGCCAGGCTTTGAATATAAAGAAAATTATAGCACACTAAGCCAAGCCGCAATCTCTGGCGGAGTTACATCGGTTGTAACCATGCCCAATACCGATCCTGTCGTCGATAATGTTTCAACTTTTGATTTTATTAAAAGAAGAGCTAGAGACAAATCTCTAATTAAAATCCACTCACTTGCATCTCTAACTAAAAATACCGAAGGTCATGAAATTTGTGAATTTGGTCTTCTCAAATTAAGTGGTGCCATAGGTTTTACGGATGGAGTTAAAAGTATTCAAAACAATAATGTGATGGATAAAATTTTTAACTACGCGAAAAATCAAAATGCCTTAGTCATTCAATTCCCTCAGGATAATGAATTGTCAAAGAATGGTGTAATTAATGAAGGTTTAATTGCAACTAAATTAGGTCTGAAAGGCATACCAGACTACGCAGAACATCTTGTAATTGAAAGAGATCTTAGACTTCTTAATCAATATAAATCAAAGTATCACATTGCACTATTGTCATCTGGAAAATCAATTCAAATTATTAACGAATGGAAAAAAAAAGAATTACAGTTTACTTGCGGTGTGTCTATTAACCAAATATCGCTCAATGAAAATGACATTGGTGAGTTTAAAACATTTTTAAAACTCTCTCCTCCGCTAAGAAAAGAGCAAGATAGGCTTGATTTGATTGATGGTATTAAAAATGAATTGATCGATATTATTGTATCTGATCATAAACCTGAAGACGAAGAATCTAAAAGGTTAACATTTCAAACTTGTGCATCAGGATCATCTGGTATTGAAACTTTTCTATCACTTGCGCTTGAGCAATTTCATAATGGTAATTTAGATCTTAAAACAATCATTAAATGTATTACGGAAAACCCAGCAAGAATATTTGGTATCAAAGCAGGATCTTTAGAAAAAGGAATGCCAGCTGATATCACCGTGTTTGATTTAAATAAACCATGGGTTGTAAAAAGAGAAAATCTAAAATCAAAATCTAAAAATACCGCAATTGAAGGAAAAAAACTCCAAGGCAAAGTTGAAAAAACTTATTTAAATGGAAAGTTAGTTTTTGAAATTTAATGGACATATTTATTGTAGGACTTTATTCATATTTCTTAGGTAGCATTCCATTTGGTCTAATCTATGCAAAACTTGCGGGTTTGGGTGATGTCAGAAACATTGGCTCAGGCAACATAGGAGCTACAAATGTACTAAGAACTGGTAACAAGAAAGTAGCTGCTTTAACCTTGTTATGTGATATTGCCAAAGGAAGTCTTGCGGTTTTTATCACGCTTAACTTTTTTCCAAAATTAATTCTCCTATCATCTGTTGTTGTTTATCTTGGACATATTTTTCCAGTGTGGTTAAAATTTAAAGGAGGCAAAGGTGTTGCAACTTTTATTGGCGCAATAGCTATTTTAAATTATGTTTTGTGTTTAATTTTTTTGATTAGCTGGGCTATTGTCGCTAAAATTTTTAAAATTTCATCTTTGTCAGCAATAGTTGCATTTTTAATTACATTTGTTGCCACACTATTTTTATATGAAAATAATCTAATACTCGTAATGTCTTTTTTTACAGTGTTTAGTATTTTCACACACAGAGAAAATATAAAAAAAATCATTTCGGGTGAAGAGAGTAAAATAAAAACTAAATAAAAGCCTCATTTTATATAATAAAAAAAACTATAAATTGACAATTTGATGATTATTTGAGACTAAATTTTTCTTTATGAATTTAGTAATCGTTGAAAGTCCTGCAAAAGCAAAAACAATAAATAAATATTTAGGTGAAGATTATATTGTTTTGGCAAGCTATGGGCATGTCAGAGATCTTCCGTCAAAAAATGGTTCGGTAGACACTGAAAACAATTTTAACATGACATGGGAAATAGACCCAGGCTCAAAGAAACCTTTAAAAGAAATTTATGATGCCGCTAAAGATGCAAAAAAAATTATATTAGCTACAGACCCAGATCGTGAAGGTGAGGCTATTGCCTGGCATGTAAAAAACATTTTAGATGATAAAAAATTACTTAAAGATAAAAAAGTTGAAAGAGTAGTTTTTAATGAAATTACAAAAAAAGCAGTTAAAAATGGAATTGATAATCCAAGAGAAATTAATACTGAGCTTGTTGATGCGTATATGGCCAGAAGAGCTCTTGATTATCTTGTAGGCTTTAACATCTCCCCTATTCTATGGACTAAGTTACCGGGATCAAAATCAGCAGGTAGAGTTCAATCTGTTGCCTTAAAATTAATTGTTGAGAGAGAAAATGAAATCGAACTATTTAAACCTCAAGAATACTGGAGCATTCAATCTTTATTTAAAAATAAAGATACTAAAGATTTAAATTCAAAAATAATCTTATTTAAATCAGAAAAAGTTGATAAATTTTACTTTAAAAATGAAGAGCAAACAAAATCTGCAGTAGATGAAATTAAGAAACATGATTATCAAATAACGCAAATAGAAAAAAAACCATACAAAAGAAATCCTTACGCTCCTTTTACCACTTCAACAATGCAACAAGAGGCCTCTAAAAAACTAGGTTTTGGAGCATCAAGAACTATGCAAGTGGCTCAAAGATTATATCAGGGTTTTGAAATTGATGGAGAAACGGTTGGTTTGATTACCTACATGAGAACTGATGGTACACAAATATCAAATGAAGCACTCGAAACATGCAGAAATTATATAAGTCAAAAATTAGGAAAAGATTATCTACCTGATCAACCAAGAAATTATAGTGGAAAAAAAGCAAAGAACGCTCAAGAAGCACACGAAGCCATTAGACCAACAGATATCAATAGAGATCCATCCTCTTTAAAATCAATTTTAGACCGAGATCAAATGAGATTATATGAACTCATTTGGAACAGGACGGTATCATCACAAATGGAGTCGGCTGAATTTGAAAGAACTTCAATTGATATATGTAATAATGATAAATCAATTATTTTCAGAGCAAATGGATCAATTCAAAAATTTGATGGGTATTTAAAATTATACCAAGAAACAAAGGAAGAAGACGAAAAAAAAGAAGATAATGAAGATGATGAAAATATTCTTCCAGATGTAAATAATGGTGACGCATTAACAATAAACAAAATTTTAGATGAGCAACATTTTACCAATCCTCCTCCAAGATACTCTGAGGCTAGCTTAGTAAAAAAATTAGAAGAACTTGGAATTGGAAGACCTTCTACTTATGCAAGCATTATATCAGTTTTATCTACTCGAAATTATGTAGAGTTAATAAATAAAAAGTTTATTCCAACTGATAGAGGTAAATTAATCACGGCTTTTTTAGATAAGCTATTTAATAAGTATGTTGATTATAATTTTACAGCAAATTTAGAAGATAACTTGGATGAAATAACATCGGGAAAAATAAAATGGATTGATGTCTTAAGTCAATTTTGGGAGCAATTTAATATTAATGTTAATGAAGTAAAAGAACTTAGAACCCGTGCAATTTTGGATATGTTAAATGAGAGTTTGGCAGATATTATTTTTGATAAAGATGAAAGTGGGAGTGTTGAAAGAAAATGTCAATGTGGTGGTGAACTAAGTCTTAAAGTTGGAAGATTTGGTGCATTTATCGGCTGCGCAAATTACCCTGAATGTAAGTTTACAAGACCTTTATCTAAAATCAAAGCAGCGCAAGAAACTTTCATGTCTGAACCAAAAGAAATTGGAGAAACAGATGATGGTAAAAAAATAACTTTAAAAAAAGGAAGATTTGGACCCTACCTTCAAGTTGGAAATGAAGAAAAAGAAATGAAAAATTTCTCTATCCCCAAAGGGATTTCGCCAGATGAAGTTGACATTGAAAAAGCAAAATTTTTATCAGGTTTGCCAAAAGTCATAGGAAAATATCCAGATAACAATGAAGATATTACTTTAAATAATGGAAGATTTGGTCCTTATGTAAAATGCTCAAATAAATCAGCCACATTAGAGTCTCCTGAAGATATTTTTTCTATAGGTCTCAATAAAGCAATAACATTAATTGCTGAAGCTAAGCCAGGACGTAGATCATCTAATGAAATTAAAAATCTTGGTGAACATCCAGAAGATAAAAAACCAGTAAAAGTTATGAAGGGACAATTTGGACCTTACATTAAGTACAAAACTATAAACGCAACTATTCCAGATGATAAAGATCCAAATGATATTACTATGGAAGAGGCTTTAGTTTATATTGATAAAAGATTACAATATGATGCCGAAAAAAAAGGTAAAAAAATAAAAAAAACAAAAAAGAAAAAATAATGACCATTGAAGAAAATTTAAAAAAAAATTTACTCTCTATTCCAAACCCTCCAGGGCCGGTAGGCAACTATGTTGCTTATAACCAAACTGGCAATTTGATATTTATTTCTGGTCAATTGCCAATTGATGAAAAGGGGGAAATGATCAAGGGCAAGATAGGCAGGGATTTAAATATAGAACAAGGCAAACAAGCCGCGAAATTATGTATTTTAAATGCTATTGGGCATTTAAAAAAACATGTTGGGGATCTAAATATAGTGAAAAAATGTGTTAAAATAAATGGGTATATAAATTCTACTGAAGATTTCTATGAACACCCCGCATTACTAAATAGTGCGTCTGATATATTAGTGCAAATTTTTGGAGACAAAGGAATGCATGCTAGAGCGGTTGTTGGAGCACCCTCTCTACCATTAAATGCAGCGGTTGAGATTGAGACTATCTTCGAAGTTTAATTAATTACTTCCTAAAATTTTAGCTGGTTTTTCAGATTTAGAAAATTTCTTGTATTCAAAAATTATTTTTTCATTTTTACAGTCAACTTTTACAAAACCACCGTCAATTAACTTTCCATGAATGATTTCATCGGCCAAAGCTTTTTTGATATTATCATCGATATATCTTGAGATAGGTCGTGCACCCATAGTTGGAGAATAACCTTTTTTACAAATTAAATCATTTGCAGCGGATGATAGTTCTATAACAACATCTCTTGCATTTAATTGTGTTTCTAGTTCTAAAATAAACTTACTGACTATTTGCTTAATAATTGATCTATCTAAACGATTAAAGCTTATAATAGAATCAAGTCTGTTTCTAAACTCAGGGCTAAAAACTTTATTTATAGTTTCTTTGTCAATTTCATTATTTTTTTTATTTGCAAAACCTATTTGATCTTTTTCTAATTCTGAAGCACCAATATTACTTGTTAAAATTAAAATGACATTTCTAAAATCAACATTTTTACCATTTTGATCTTTTAATTTTCCATAATCCATAATTTGTAGAAGAATATTAAAAATGTCAGGATGCGCTTTTTCAATTTCATCAATTAAAAGTACAGAGTAAGGATTTTTTTCGATAGATTCTGATAGTTGACCACCTTGATCAAAACCTACATAGCCAGGTGGTGATCCAATCAGTTTTGAAATTGTATGTTTCTCACTATATTCCGACATATCAAATCTTATTAATTCAACGCCCAATGTTTTTGATAGTTGCTTTGCTAATTCGGTTTTACCAACGCCAGTGGGTCCGTTAAATAAATAGTTCCCAATAGTTTTTTCAGGATTTCTTAGACCTGATCGAGACAATTTAATAGAGGAGCATAAAGCCTCAACTGCATGATCTTGGCCATAAATTAATCTTTTTAAACTTTTGTCCAAATCCTTTAAATAATACCTGTCATTTGCGGTGATACTTTTTTCAGGTATCTTTGTAATTTTTGAAACTACTTGCTCCACATCCATCTCATTTAAAATATCTTTTCTTTGATCTTTAGGTTTTAAGTTTTCAAATGCACCAAGCTCATCAAGAATATCAATAGACTTGTCTGGCAACCTTTTGTTTCCAATATATTTAGCTGATAAATCCACTGAAGCACGAATAGCCTCATCGCTATATTTTACTCCGTGAAATTCTTCATACTTATCTCTCAAGCCAAACATAATTTTATAAGCTTCATCTATAGAAGGTTCTGGTACGTCAATTTTTTGGAACCTCCTTTGCAAAGCTCTGTCTTTCTCGAAATTTGAACGATATTCTGTAAAAGTGGTAGAACCTATACATTTAATTTTTCCAGCTTGAAGAGCAGGTTTTAACATATTTGCTGCATCCATTGAATTTCCAGTCGTAGTACCCGCCCCTACAAGAGTATGAATTTCATCAATAAACAAAATATAATGCTCATTTTTTTCTATTTCATTCATGATTGTTTTTAAACGTTCCTCAAAGTCACCTCGATACCTTGTCCCAGCTAGTAATGAACCTAAATCAAGCGAAAATATTGTCGATTTTTTTAAAGGCTCAGGAACTTTTTGATTAAATATTCTTTTTGCAAGACCCTCAACAATTGCAGTTTTTCCAACACCAGGATCACCAACTAAAAGAGGGTTGTTTTTGGTCCTTCTGCATAGAATTTGGGCCATTCTGTTAACCTCTTCATCTCGTCCAATCAAAGTATCAATTTTATTTAAAGATGCTTTGTTATTTAAATTTACACAAAAACTATCTAGGGCTGTTTTTTCATTTTTTGAAGATCCAGGTTTTGTATTGGAGTCTAAATTATCTGTATAAGAGAAATTTTCTATTTTTGTAATACCATGAGATATGAAATTAACAACATCATACCTAGTAACTTCCTGTTCCTGTAAAAAGTAAGTGGCATGACTTTCTCTTTCGGCAAACAATGATACCAAAATATTAGCTCCTGTTACTTCTGATTTTCCAGAAGATTGAACATGAACAATAGATCTTTGAATAACTCTTTGGAAACCTGCGGTAGGCTGAGGATCGGTATGTTTTTCAGAATTAACAATATTATCTAACTCATGATCTATATAATGTTCTAAATTTTCTCTAAGTAATCCAATATCAACGCTGCATGCCTTCATTACATTTTGAGCATCCTCTTCGTCTAAAAGTGAAAAGAGCAAATGCTCCAATGTTACATATTGATGATTTTTCTCAGAAGCAAAAGTAAATGCATTTGAAATTGATTTTTCTAATGATTTTGTAAAAGTTGCCATTAGTGCTTAATGATGCATTTCAAGGGTTGGTGATTAACTTTTGAATAATTATGAATTTTATATTGAATTGTATAAGCAATATCTTTTGAGTAAGCCCCACAGACTGCGGAACCTTCGTGATGAATTTTTAACATTAAATTTGTAGCTTCATTTTTTGATTTATTTAAAAACATTATTAAAATTTTAACAACAAACTCCATCGAAGTAAAATCATCATTAAGCAATATTACTTTATAGTGATGTGGTATTTTTATTTTATGTTGAAGCTTTATTTGGCTAAATTTATCAAGCTTTTTTTTCATTTGTGGGTCTACCAATAGAATAATATTTAATATTTTTATTTAAAAATTCATTAGGTTGATATAGATTTCTCATGTCAAAAATTTTGACACCTTTATTTTTTATACTTTTAAAATCTAAAGATCTAAACTCATCCCATTCAGTATGAATCACAACTAAATCATTATTGTTTAAAATTTCCTTAGTGTTTTTTATAAATCTAATTTTTTTTAATTCTTTTTTTTCTCCAGTGGGATCATAGTAAGATAATTTAACGCCTTTTTTTAACAATTTTGGAAATATTTTTAAACATTGTGTGTCCCTCATGTCATCAGTATTTGCTTTAAAAGTTACCCCTAAAAAACCCACTTTTTTCCCTTTTGGATTTTTTAAGATATTTAATATCTTATCAGCTAGGTTGTTTTTTCTTTTCTCATTACTTTTGATTACAGTTTCAACAACTGACATATGAGTTTTAAATTTTTTTCCTATTTTAGTTAAAGCCTTAGTGTCTTTTGGAAAACAAGAACCCCCATAAGCAGGTCCAGCTCTTAAAAATCTAGATCCTATTCTCGCATCCGTTCCTATTCCTATTGCAATATCCTCAACATTAGACCCTACTTGTTCACATAAATTTGCAATTTCATTTATAAATGTAATTTTAGTTGCTAAAAAAGCATTCGCTGCATACTTGATTAATTCAGCGCTTCTTCTTGATGTTGAAATAAATTTTGCGCCCTTCTTAGTGATTGGCTCATAAAGTTTTTTTAATATAGGAATTGTTTTTTTTGGGTTATTTGATCCGATAACAACACGATCTGGATACCTAAAGTCTCTAATTGCTTCGCCCTCTCTTAAAAACTCAGGGTTAGATACAACTTCAAATTTTGAAGAACTATTTTTCTTTCTCAAGATTTTCTCAACTTCGTCGCCAGTGCATACTGGAACAGTTGATTTTGTAATAATAATTTTAAATTTATTGATATTTTTAGATATAGTTTGTGCAACGGCATAAACATTTTTTAAATCTGCAGAGACTCCATCTTTTGCCGTAGGCGTTCCAACCGCTATAAAAATTATATCAGAATTTTTAATTGCATGATTAATATCAGTTGTAAAAAAAAGTCTTTTAGCATTATAGTTTTTTATAACTAATTCGTCTAAGCCTGGTTCAAAAATTGGAATAATACCATTTTTTAAGTTTTCAATTTTTTCATGATTATTATCAACGCACGTAACAGAATTACCAAGATCTGAAAACAAAACTCCAGAAACTAATCCAACATAACCGGTTCCTATAAAGCATATTTTCATGATTTATTTATTTCTATAAATGAATTTATATACCCGTTGATTGTGCCGCAATCTAAATATTTCCCTTTAAATTTGCAGCCAAAAAAATTTTCATTAATTAACATAGCATTCATCGCATCAGTTATTTGAATTTCACCCAGTTTACCTTTTTGCTGCTTCTCGAGATATTGAAATATTGATTTGTTTAGTAAATATCTACCAATAATAGCATACTGAGATGGAGCTTTTTTAAGACTTGGTTTTTCAATCATTTGTTTAATTTTATGATTTGAATTATTTAATCCCACAATTCCATAGCGACTGACTTCTTTTTTCATTACTTTTCTTAATGCGATAACAGATGAATTATTTTTTTTGTGTAATGAAATTAATTCTTTAGTACAATTTTTTTTAATTATTATATCATCAGGCAGTACCAATAAAAAATATTTTGATTTAATGGCTTTCTTTGCGCACAAAACTGCATGACCAAGTCCCTTTGGGTTATTTTGATAAACAAATTTAATTTTTTTTGATAATTGATTGAGTTTTTTTAGTTTGGCAAAAATATCAGGTTTATTTTTTATTTTTTTTTCTAAACTTCTATCTTTTAAAAAATATTTCTTTATTGAGTTTTTTTTCTTTGAAATTACAAATATTACCTCTTGGATTCCAGCTTCAAAACACTCATCCAATATTTTTTCTAAAATCGAATTTGACCCTAGGGGCCATAACTCTTTGGGAAATGCTTTGGACAAAGGAAGCATTCTTGTACCTAAGCCAGCAAGTGGTATAATTGCTTGTTTAACCATTAATCAGTTATTAAATGAAAATTATAAAAAAATCTAAAGAAATACACGATCTATTCAAAAGCTTTAATAATATAGGTTTTGTTCCAACCATGGGTTATCTGCATAAAGGTCATGTATCATTGATTAAACAATCGTTAAAAGAAAATAAAAATACAATTGTTAGTATTTTTGTTAATCCAAAACAATTCAATAATAAAAAAGATCTTAAAAAATATCCAAAAAGCCAGAATTCAGATATCAAAATTTGTAAACAACTTGGTGTAAATTATCTATTTATTCCCAATTATAATGAAGTTTATAAGTGGAAAACTAAAAAATATAAATATCCAAAAATTGTTAATTTTATGGAACATCAATTTAGAAAAGGTCATTTCAAAGGAGTGTTGATGGTAATTGAAAAATTACTAAATATTATACCGGCTAAAAAAATTTATTTAGGAGAGAAAGACTATCAACAATTAACAATCATAAAAGATTTTATCAAAATAAATAAAATAAAAAGCTCTGTTGTAGCTTGTAAAACTGTTAGAGATAGAGGTGGATTAGCATTATCATCTAGAAATAAATTTTTAAAAACGATTAATAAAAATACAGCAGCTAGAGTATATAAACTGATTAAAGAATATAAAAAAAATTACAAAAACAAGAGATTTGAGATAAATAATTTAATGAAATGGTTTGAAAAAAATAAGTTAAAATTCGATTATATTGAAAATATAAATATAAAAAAATTTAAACGAGAAGGTAAAGTTACTAAAAATTCTAGAATTTTTATTGCCTATTATTTAAACAATATTCGTTTAATCGATAATATTTAAATTCCCAGAAAAAAACCGGCCAATCCTAAAAATGATACGAAACCAACAACATCTGTTACAGTTGTAACAAAAACAGTCGAGGCTACAGCTGGATCAATTTTAAATCGATCTAAAATAACAGGTATAGCTATTCCTGAAAAACCAGCACATGCCATATTAATGATCATTGATACGCCTATTAATAATGAAAGTTTAAAATCGTAAAACCAAAAATAAACAAAAAGACCAGTGATAAACGAAAATAAAATACCATTAAAAAACCCGACAAAAAATTCCTTATTAATAATTTTAAACAAATTTTCAGATGTTAAGGACTTTGTAGCAATCAATCTTACAGTAACTGTTAAAGTTTGAGTTGCAGCGTTTCCGCCCATAGACGCCACGATGGGCATTAATATTGCCAAAGCTACAACTTTTTCAATGTTTCCATCAAAAAACCCAATAACGTAAGATGCAATTACAGCTGTAAATAAATTTATTGTTAACCAAATGAATCTTTTTTTTGTAATTTTAACTGCGCTATCAGTAATCTCTTCATCTTGTACACCCGCTAACTTAAAAGCATCTTCCTCGGTAGATTCTTTTAATACTGTTAAAATATCATCAGCGGTAATCATACCTATAAGTTTATTATTTTTGTCGATAACCCCTGCAGAAACTAAATTGTATTCTTCAAATAAATACCCTACCTGCTCTTTTTCCCAGTCACCGTGAATGAGCAATTGAGCTTCATCCATAATTTCCTGCATTTTTTTATCTCTTGGATTTCTTAAAACTCTTGATGATGAGACAGATCCCAATGGTCTATTATTTTCATCAACTACGAAAATTTGTAAAAATTCTTTGGGTAACTCTTCTGTTTCTCTTAAATAATCAATTGTTTCTCCCACTGACCAGTTTTTAGGTACTGCGCAATATTCAGTTTGCATAATTCTTGCAGCAGAACCTTCTGGATAAGCTTTTAGTACTTCTTCAATTAAATTCTTATCTTCAGTTGGAATTTTTTCGAAAACTTCAATTTTTTTATCTTCATTTAAGTTTGTGACAACTTGAAGTGCATTATCGGACTCTAAATTATTAACTATATCCGCAATATTATCTGAAGGTAGTTTATTTAGGATGTCTTTTTGAAGTTGATTATTTAACTCAATAATAACTTCAGGCTTAATTTGCAATCCATCTATCAATAACATTTTAACTCTAAACTTTTCTGGAATATTGCTTAAAAGTTCGGCGGCATCGGAGGGATTCAAGTCGTTAAACTGATTATTGATGAATTCTATATTTTTAGATTTAATATTATTTATTAATTGATCTATACTCTCTTGTGTTACTTCAAATGTTCTGGTCTCTATACTTTGATCAATGTTTGACATAAGATAATCCTTGAACGAAACTTATAATGAAATTTGAAGTTAAAATCAGTAAAAAACCATATCCTTATTTAAAAGCTATGGAGCTTCTTGATCAAAAAGTCGCTGATATTTATGACAATAATTCAAAAAATTTACTTTGGATTTTAGAACATCCAAATATATATACAGGCGGGACATCATCTAAAGATAAAGATTTACTAGACAGTAAAAAATTTCCTTTATTTAAAACCTCTAGAGGAGGTCAATGGACATTTCATGGAGAGGGGCAAAAAATTGTATACCTTGTCCACAAAATAGAAAATAAAAATATCAAGGTTTTCGTTAGAAATATAGAAAAATGGATTGTGAGTATTTTAGAAACCTACAATATAAAATCGTTAGCTGATGAAAAAAATATTGGCATTTGGGTAAAACAAAAAAAAAACGAAACAAATAAAATTGCAGCAATAG